>Ga0075476_10000130_pt1 | contig 29952 bp, 26 predicted proteins | sample DEB08_DNA_5_FD_76339 | JGI IMG/M metagenome (GOLD analysis project Ga0075476, IMG submission 76339) | Aqueous microbial communities from the Delaware River and Bay under freshwater to marine salinity gradient to study organic matter... | ecosystem: Environmental > Aquatic > Marine > Coastal ...
CTATTTCCAAATTGTGCTGTATCACTAAAATCACTACCAACACTGGATGTTCTATTTCCAAATTGTGCTGTATCACTAAAATCACTACCAACACTGGATGTTCTATTTCCAAATTGTGTTGTATCACTATCCAAAATATGTAATAACCTTCGGTTTTCATCTTCTAACCTTAGATTTTCATCTTCTAACATTTGGTTTTGATCTACTAACTTCCGGGTTTCAGATGCTAACATTTGGTTTTCGCGTGTTAATTTATCTGTTTTTCTAAGATAATTGTCAGTATGAAAACGTAAATCATTTTTATTAATGCGTAATTTATTTCTACACTTGATTAATTTTTCACTATCACTCTCCTCCATATATATATATAAAATATATTTTATTCATTAATAAGATAATCACTATTCATAATAGTGTTAAATTATAAAAAAGAATTATTATTTATATTTATCTTATTCTACGTATTTTACGCGATTCATACTTCTTGATTAAAGGTGGTTTATCGTCATCGCCAGGATTATTATTATTATCATCATTAATATCACTATTATTAATTCTAATAGCACCCATGTCTGGGAATGGTGGGGGACCTCTTCTGGGGTCAGGGGATATTTCATTATCTATTTTTCTTATACATTTACATCCTTCGCAACTTTCATATCCACGTGGCAATTCAAAACCCCCCAATTTATTTCGCTTTGGATTCTTTTTTCTATGTGTTTTTCTTTTAGATTTTCTCTTTTTAGATTTCTTACATTTAGATTTTCTTCTTTTAGAACCTCCTATTTTTCTTCTCTTAGAAACAGGTTCTTTATCATCTTTTCTTCCCTTAGAAACAGGTTCTTTATCATCATTATCCGGTGGGTCTTGTTCTACTTCCATCGGAACAGCATCTTGTTGCATTTCTTCGTAATTTCCCCCCATTATATATTATATATATTATATATATATTTTTTTTATTCATTAAAAATCATTTCTTGTTCATCATCTAAAACTTCATCTCCGTAAGTAGCATCTTCAGGATCATGTTCTTCATCATAATCATAACCACCTTCTTCATCCTCTACTGGACCATGTGTATCTATTATATCTGAAGTTTCACCTGTTAAAACTTCAAGTTCTAAATTAGCATCTTTATAAATTTCATTTAACCTTTCACTTCTCTCACTTTCTGTTTGTGTATTGTATTCATCACTATTCACATATTCGCCAGCTTTTGCTGAACCGATTTTATAAAATAATGAAATACCCATTTTATTTTTTTCCATAATTGCTAAACGCTCTTCTCTACTAGCATTATCTAAACTATCAATAATAATTTGTTTTTCTCTTTCTTTTTGTTTTGATAAACGATTCGCTAAATCTAATTTTTGTTCATTTAAGAATAACCAAGATGGATCATAATGTTGAAACATAATATGACTACATAAATCCATAAAAAACATACTATAAACTTCTATCATATCATCAATACTATCTTCGTCTCTCATTTCTAATGACTGAAATAAATCATTCGCATCTTCTGTAATATCAGTTCTAGATTCAATTAAACTTCTTATTGTTTCAACGATTGTATTTAATAATTTAATAAAATGATATTTCATATAAATATCTGAATATCTATGATTATATTTCATACTATCGGAACCCTTTAATAAATCTAAATCTTCAAATTGAGGTGATAATTTATCAGATAAATATTGAAAATAATATAAATATTCATCTCGCTCTTTATAAACATTAAAACCAGTATATCTATCTTTTGTTTTCATAAAAATATTATTATGTAAATATAAATAAACATCTGTATTATCTCTTTTCATAAAAGTATTGTATTCGCTGATTACACTATCCGAACACTTCCATGATTTTGGCAATGTAATTTTATATTTAGATTTTTCTCTTAACCTTGATAATATATTTCTAATATCACTTAAATAACCATATAAATGTTTATATTTTAAATTCGGATCTCGGATAAATAAACCAAAGATATTATTTAGATTTTCATTGTTAAATAAGATTCTACCACTATTAAAATCTTTAAAAATACCTATAAATCTTCTTTTCTGATCAGATGTTATTTTATCAGTAGTCGTTAAAAATTTACATATATTTTCTATATATTCATCTGTCTTAACAACTAATTGAGAAAATTCTGATTTAGTATCTATATCCAATGCATCGCTAATCTTCTTTTCAGGATATGTAACTATAAGTTGAAATATATCATATAATTTTGAAGTATCATGCTTTTCTAAATAATCTTTAAACCGGTTTTCTAAACGATTCATTAAAATAATATTATTAATGATATCTATATCATATTCATTTCGCTGTTTATATATACTATGAAAAGGTAATGAATATTTTTTTCTTAAATCTTCTAATATACGATTAAAATTTTCTTCATTCGTATCAAATGATTTAAACTTCTGTTTTTCAATTATTGGATGTTCCATTTGTGCTAAATTTGGATAAAAACGGTGATAAGATAAATCATTATATCGCTTAACTGTATGATTCATTTCATCTTGAACATAAATACTAAATAAACGCTGAATACTATTCGGTATTTCATTCCCATCTAAATCATAATCTTTCCGTTCTTTTAATCTACCAAAAGGTAATTCAGGATAAATTACTGGTGGTTTATAAAAATATATTCTTTTAGATTTTGTATTTAATAATGGTAAATCATAATTATTCACTAAATTATGAATAAATTCATTACAAGATCTAGAATCAGAATAACAAGAAGCTATTTTATTATCTTTTGAACCATACAAAGCTAATAAATCTGGTATAATTTTTGTTCTTAATTTATGTATATCTAACTTATCCCTTTTACCATGTTTAGTAAATATTTTTAAAATATCTTCACTCATACTACTATCCTCGATTAATTTATCAATTGTCATGCTAATAAATAAATTATTCTCTCGTTTTCCATAAAGAGATACGACTGTTCTCAATAATACTTTAAAAGGATTACTCTTATATATTTCAATTTCAGGGATATTTAATCCTTTTGAAATATCTTCTTTAAAAGAAATACTTTTACCTCTTATAAAACTACTATTTTCTATTGTATAACCACCATATATTTTACGATAATATTGAATGTCTCTTTCACTAATACCTTCTAAAAATGTATTTGTATCTAATACAGATAAATTTTTAGATAGAGGTTTAAATGTAGTCCATTCAGGTCTCAGATATTTAGCACTTTTACTATAAATATAATCTTCTAATTTTGATACTCTTTTAACGATTCTCGGAAAATTAGGATTTAATAAATATTGTATAATTAAACCTAATTGAATTTCTATACTATTCGTATTGTATTCTTTTTCATTGTATAAATCTAAACTATCATTCCATATTTCTTCAGTATTATATTTTTCACATAAACGTTTTAATTTCGCGCAAGTGTAATTAATAACACCATTATTTATCTTTTTATCCTTAATATCTAATACAATATAAGATCTTTTACTATTTGTAAAATATGTCGGAACGGATGTTTGAACGATTAATAATAATAATGCTGTTAACATTAATAGTATATTTGTATTTTTTAACCATCTTTGAAATTCATAAACAACATTTTCACGTTGAGTTTTTAAATCTTTCTTTTTCTTTTTATCTTTTTCTTTTTTTTCTAATGTTTTAATTGTTTTTATTTTACTTTGAACTCGTGGATGAATATCTGTTTTTGATACATTCATCATACCATATCTTTTATCAGATAGTATATCGTTTTCTAAAAGCTCAAATGATAATAATATTTCATATTTATCATCATCTCTTAAATCGATTCCTATACTATCACTTAAATCATCAATTATTTTTACATATTTTTCATATTTATCAAATGTTTCATTTCTTAATAAGTCTTCTTCGCCTTCTGTAGTTAACACTTCTCTTGTAATCATAGGTTTATCATCTTCATAACCATCAAATAATGTAGTATCTTCATTACATAAACTACAACCACATATTCTACAAGAAACGATACCATCTTTAGGCGGTAATCCATATATACTCTTCATCGTATTAAACATATCATTATCATTTGTTATATTACATTCATAAAGATAATGTTTACATAATATTTTCTTATCATTGTATTTGTTATATAAATAATCATTGGTTTCATATTCTTTTTCTGATGAACGAGTAAATAAATCAATAAAACGTTTTAAATATTCATTTCTTTCATCTCGCTTTTTCATGCCAAATATTAAATCATAGGATAATTTTACTCTTTTTTCATCATCTATACTTTCACGCTTTACATCTAGATCTCTCTCATCTCGTTTATAATAATATCGTTTACTCTTATAACTATTAATATTATCTTTTAATTTATCATTTAATTTTTCTCTGTCTCTCAATGATAAATCTCTTAGTGAAATATCATATTTAAATAATGCTTTTTCTATATCATCGTAATTATATAATTTATCTCTTAACTCATCACTTAGTAATAAACTACCTAATTCATTATATAAATCTACTTTATTGATATTTATTTCACTATAATCGTTTTCTACAAGACTATGTAATAAATATTTATCAATTCCTCTCTCTTCACCATCACTATTCACTATATTAGATTCTTTTATTTTTTCTTTTTTATACATATTTAACGTAGTATTTAAATTATCATAAATATATTTCTCAAAAACACTAAATCTATCAAGCGTATGAATATTCACGGAATAAACATATTCATTAAAAGGTTCTTCTAATAATCCTATAAATCTTAAACGATTCGGTAAAATTATATTTTCATCGCTACTCTTTATAAGTTTATTGTTTTTTCGTTCATCATATGTATATGCTCCATTTGGACCAAAGCAATTATCATCTTGTAAACAGTTTCTTAAATAAGTATCACTATATTCTTCTGTAATTAATCCATATCCATTTGTAGTATCTATCGGTTTACTGTATTTAATATTATTGTTTATATATTCTTTATAACTAGTAATATTTGTTAAATTATTAATTTCATCTGTTAATTCACTTTCTAGTAAAATAAAGTTTTCATAAATTTTTAAACTATCATCTACGATAGGAATCATATATGCTGGAATATTATTTTTAGGAATACTTACATGGTTTATCATTTGTATTAAAATATCAAGAGTTTTCTGAACCGATTTAATTTTATAATTATTATCATAAATATTCATAGAATATATCAAAGCTGATAATAAATCGTCACGTTTTGCTAAATCGCTATAAATTTTATCTAATAATACTTCTGATTCAAATTCGATTTCTGTATATTCTTCGCCTTCTTCTTCTAAAGGATTATGAGGTATTACTTTAATCATATCAAGTATTTCATAACTATCGGTATTCATTAAAATCTCGCCACTTTCAAAAAGAAATGAAAATTCTCTTTCATCTTCACTGACTAATTTTAATAAATTTTCTTGGGGTAAAATTTCCGTAATTTTACCTAAAAAGGGTCTATCCTTATCTTTTAATAGCATTATAATAAGATCGCCGATATCATAAGAGGTTTCTATTTCGTCTCTATCAGGTAATTCATTAAGACTACCATAATCTTCACTTAATTCACTTCTTACTTCTTCACTTTCAAGACCCCTATCTTCTTCTAATATATTTTCTTCAGAAGCTTCATCAAAAAAAGATACTTCATCAGAATTTGTATTTAATGGTATTTCTTCTCTATCAGTATCCATTATTATATTGTATGGATATTTTTTTAAAAAAGATTAATCTTAAAAAGTATTTAATATGATTATGGTTGGCATTTTACAGGGTAATAATCATAATTGGTATTATCTATTAAATCTGTTATATGATTATTTTCATAAAAATAACATCTTCCTCTATCTTTATTATATGAAAATGAATTACAATTATTTCCTTCTGTAAAACAAAGATGTATACATTCTTCAGGGGTTTTATCATTATTTAGATTACCCCCCCGTCGGGGGGTTTTATCCACATCAACGACTTCACTACAGAAAGGTAAATCTGTACTTTCTGTTCCAGAAGGTTGTGCTTCGGGGGTTATTATTTGATCGCAACATGTTTCTAAAGTATTGCCAACAATAGTATTTTTATCAGGTTTATCATTATAACCATTTTCACAAGTAACATTATTACTGGGGTCAGTATTTCCACTACAAAAACCGATTTTATTTTCACAACCAAATAACTGATAAGCGCTATCGCGATTAGAGCACTGTGTGGCACGAGCAGAAGCACCTGGAGTACTAGGACCATAGCCATCTTCACAAGTCACATTAACAGGGAAATTATTTCTTTGTAAACTTGTTACGTTAGTAATATTATAACCCGTTCTATCTGGTGGTGTAGTACACATATCGGGTTCACACCCGCCTGCTATAGTATAAACTTCTCCTGCTGTATTACAATTATATGTGGGGGTCCCATGATAATTGGTAGCACAAGAAACACCGGTTATATCACCGACCCCTACGGATAGAGTAGCAGGTAAATTACCTGTATAACCAGTTGGTAATGAACCAGGTGAAATACACCCTTGTTCACAACAAAGATCTTTATTACTATCATCACACTGTGTTTTTCCACAAGATACATCAGCTGCTTCTGCCCGACGACTATAACTATATGGACATACATAACTACTACAGGTAGCACAAGCCTCTGTATTACAAGGCCGTGAATCTTGTGATCCATTTGTTGTCGGACATGGAGTTCCTTCATTTTGAGCTTCTCTCGTTATACTATAAGTTCTAGTTTGTGTTCCTCTGCCACATTCTGCCGTACAGTCTGCCCATTCTGACCAATTGCCATCACAATTAACCGCTGCAGATTCGGGTTCACATCCACTTAAAATTGCATTACCATTATTATTAACACACCTCCCGATAGATGGTTCTGTGCCTCCTCCAGTCCTCTGGGCACCCGCTTTACAACTTACCGTAGCACCACCAATATCAGTATAAGATATAGTATTTCCAGATATGGAATTACTACCTACTTGAATATTATATAATGCTCTATCGCTTACGGAGATCGCACAAGTCCAAGGGTCACAACAATTGTTTAAATCAGCACCGCCGAGTGATGCATCACATGTGGCACTAGAACATTGTATACTATCTGAATCTGTTTTTTTTATATAACCTGCAGGACACTCGCTTACAGATGAGCAGGTGACAGGGTCCGAATTGGATGCTTCACTAACACTCTCTTCAGTTCTTACACTTTCACCCTGTTCAGTTCCTCCACTACTCAATGGAGGTGTCACATTACTACTCTCCGAAGTTCCCACATTACTATCTCCTGAACTTTTATCATCATCATTTTTATCATCATCCCCCTTTAAAAACATAATTTTAAAAACCCCATATAATATTAATGATGCTAATGCTAATCCTAATCCTATTTTAAATTTATCTACCTTGTTCATCGAACCCGTTTATATTTAAAAATAAATTAATATTGTATAATATCCAACTATGGAACTTCAAACATATATAAACAATCATTCAGATTTTATTTCAGAATTTAAGAAACAAGGTTTTAAAGTGAATACTTTTAAAGATTTAAAAATTATTTCATATCCTTATGATAAGAAACCCCTTTATGAATCAAATTCAGATTTTTATAAATTATTCTTAAGAGGAGCTGTAATAGATAAAATGAACAAAGTAATATGTTTACCACCTGTAAAATCTTTTGAATTAACCGATAGTTCTAATATTTCCAGTGAAAATGATATTATTTATGAAACATTATTAGATGGAACAATGATTAATTTATTTTATCATAATGATAAATGGTTAATCAGTACTCGTTCAGAAATTGGTGGATACAATAAATGGAATAATCAAAAGTCATTTCGTGAAATGTTTGATGAATGCTGTAATTTAGATGAAAATATTTTAGATAAAAGTATGTCTTATTCATTTGTAATGAGACATAAAGAAAATAGAAATGTAACTCCTATTCATGATAATATTCTTATTCTTGTAGAAGCATATAGATATAGCGATGATACTATCCAAAAAGTAGATGTTTCACAATGTAAACATTTTGATTGTGAAGTAGTTGATCAGTATTTTACTAAAGATGAATTTATGAAATTTTATGAAGGACCTGTTATTCCTTATTATATTAAAGGATATACTATTAAATCAGGTCCTTATCGTTATAAATGGTTAAATCCTTATTTTGAAGAAGTAAGAAATCTTAAAATTAATATGAATAATCATTTATTAAATTATATTGAATTAAGAAGAGACGGGAATCTTAAAAAATATCTGAGATATTTCCCTGAACATAGTCATCTATTTAATAGTTATAAATCTAAAATTCATCATCTTAGTAATGAATTATTTAATATCTATAAAAATGTTTATGTTCACAAAACACTAAATAAAGATGATATTCCTTATCATTTAAATCCATTAATTTATGATATTCATGGTAAATATCTGAAAACGAAACAACCCACAACTTGGCAAACAGTTAAGGATTATATTCATACAATGCCTAGTAAGAAATTAGCTTTCGCTATCAATTATTTATAATACTTTCTAAACATGCTTCTCTAGTATCTTTTTACTATTCATTAAAATATTTTGATATTCTGTTTCACTTAATCCTTTTTCTAAGACTTCAGCCAATTCTTCAGGAGTAGATACACCAATACAATTATAACCTGATTTAAATGTTGTTCCCGCATCTATCCATTCATTATGAAGTATTAATACTGTATCTTGATGAATCGCTTCTAAAAATGTATATTGAGTTCCACCACCATCTCCTTTAATAATTGACATATCAATCATATATTTCGCATCTTTTAAAATACTACAATCTTCATATGTTGGTGATAAATTTTTAGAAAATTTCCCTTTCCAGTAATCACTAAAATTTAATAGTTTTAATTTATGATGAACATATAATCTATTTTCGGCACCGAATAAATATATATGTTTTTTAGGATCTTTTAACAAACTATTACATTTTAAAAGTATATCTGTATTTTTATCAAAATCTATACGAGATATAGATACACATTCATATCCTAATCCTTTACATTTAGGCAATTCATATGAATAAAAAGGATGAGGCATGTATTCTGATTTTATACTGAACCGATTCATTAAATATTCTTGAACACTCTCTCTTATAGTAATTATTTTAAAATGATTTAGTAAGATAGTTTCATTCTTATCTGTGGTTTGAACGAGTGGATTAGGATTTTTCTTATTATGTTTACATTCAGTAGGATCATGAATAATAACTTTTGTATCTTTTGTAAATAAATATAAATATTCATAATAATGTTTATCAATCGCCGTAATTAATATATTTTTTAATTTGATGGCTTCTTCTATATTTATATTTTGATATTTACATTCATAACCATAATCACGTTTAAAAGTTTCATTTCTAAGGGCTATTTTATAAATAGGTGAATTATATTTATGAGATAAATGCGCTGTAAATGTAACCCACCCCCCGTAAACAGGTTTAGCTAAATATAATAAATTCATATTATTTTCAAATATATCTTCTTTATAAGAATTTATTAAATCCATTTACAAAAATTTAAGATAAAAAATATTATTATTAACCTTATTCTAATAATACACCACCACCTTCTTTATCTTTATCAGGTTTTAAAGAAGCTGTTATTGTAAGTGTTTTCTTAGTTACATTTGGATCTTTTTCAGATAAATCTTGGGGTTTATTATCTACATGTATTGTTTTTGTTTGTTTTATAGGTTTAATTTCTTCTACTAATATTTCTTCTTTAGATTTATTTTGGCTTTCTTCAACTATTTGTAAAAGAGGATCTTTTTTTTCTTTAATTTCAACATTTTTTGTAGTTTTCTTGCGTTTAGGTTTACGTTTCTTGGTTTTCCTATTTCTTTTTCTATATTTGGTATAATTTTCAAGTATATTTGGTTCATTCGGTTTTAATCGGATACCTGAATCATCTATTTTTCTTTTTTTATATTCCTTCATTTTTTTTTATATTATATTATATATTATAATGAAATCTAAAAGAAGAACTAAAAGAAATATTAGAACAAGAAATAATAGAATAAGAAAAAATAGAACAAGAAATAATAGAACAAATATGAGAGGTGGGTCTGGATTAGCTGAAAAGGTTGTAGATATATCATCATCGGTTTTAGATAAGCTGGTTCAAATATTGCCCGGTCAAGCGCGTGAATATGTTAATAAGTTAAGAAACTTAGTTGAAATAGTGCATGCCATAAATAAATCTTCAGGGATTGAAGTATTAAAGAAAGGTAAAACCGAAACAAAATATGACCAATATAAAAAATTCTATAATATTTTATTAATAATAACCAATAGGTTATTAAATGATATAGATGTTTATTTAATAATAGCCGATTTAGCAGGGAAAGGTAAAGAGTTACTTAATACAATAAAAGCATTTTTGATTGATCTAAGAAAAAGATTAATTAAAATGGGAACAGATGAAGAGTTATATGGGGATCAATTTCAAGATAAAGTCGCTGGGCGAAGTGTGAGCATGGTTATAAATAAAGATGATATAATGTTTTTTAGTCAGTTTGAAACAACGGAATTATTAGTTTTTTGTTTGAGTTTTATTCAAAATAATACATTTACACAAGAAACTGAACCTAGTGAAAAAGAAACTCTAATGAATGAAGCCGAACAAAAACTTGGATTATCTGAATCAACAATCGCCCTTGTCCAAGCCGCGTATGAAACAAGCCCTCGTGAAGCTTTTTCGCTACCGTCGAAAAAATCCGGAGAACCTGTATCTGAAGTCTCTAGCCCAAACCGTCTTAAAACGGTTAGTTCTCAGGGAAAAGGGTCGCTAGTTAGAACAAATGCCCCCCCCTCCGCCGCCAGCACCGCCTAAAATATATATAATATTTATCTCTCTTATAAAATACTCCTTTTCTTATTTAAATAGATAAATATTATATCTTTTAAGATGGAACAATATTATAAAAAAGATAAATTAGAAATTGGTTTAGATGAAGCGGGGAGAGGATGTCTTTTAGGTCCAGTATTTACAGCCGGGGTTATCATGAATGATATTGGTGTAGATCCCCCACCTTATCCTATTAGAGATTCAAAAAAATGTTCTGGAAAAGTTAGAAGTATCCTAAGAAAGTATATAGAAGAAAATAGTATAGCATATTGTATTGAAATGGTTGATACAGATAGAATTGATAAAATTAATATACTTAATGCAACAATGGAAGGTATGGAAAAATGTATTGATAATATTACATCATCTATAAATGTAGATAGATTGTTAGTTGATGGGAACACCTTCCCACCCTATATGAATAAACATAATTTTGAATTGATCCCTCATGTATGTATAAAAGGTGGAGATGATAAATATTTAAATATTGCTGCTGCATCTATTCTCGCTAAAGAATACAGAGATGAATATATATTAAAATTATGTGAAACCAACAGTATCTTAGATAATTATGATATTCGAAACAATAAAGGATATGGAACAAAATCACATATTATAGCCTTAAAAGAATTTGGACCAACAAAATTTCATAGAAAATCTTTTAAACCTTGTCAAGTGAAATAATGGAGCAGCAAGTAAAACGCAAGTAGAATTACCAGCAAAATTAAAATATTATATATATATATATATTATAAACAGCTATTTATGTCAGTCTGTTTTCATGAAAATATAATTATAAAAACTTTTGATGAAAAAGGATATTACCCGCTTAAAATGATAAAATGTAAAGATTTTGATGGTCCTAATAATTTTTCCATAATCTGGAATCAATTATTAATACTTCTTCATAATAATATAATAAATGACAAATATACATTATATGAAAAAATTAATCCTAAAATATTAAAATTATATCAAAGTGATATCTTAAATGAAATAGATAATAATCTTTATAAGTTTATAGAATTAAAATATGATTCGATTACTCTTTATTACCATAAATATCATATCAAGCGAGATAAAAATATTATCTTAAAATTATTAAATTTATATAAACTCCTAGATGAATTATAATCTTTTATATTCAGGAGTTAATATATATTCATAAGGATAACAGTGTTTTAATTCTTCATCGCCATTTTCTATATATCCGATATGATTATCTTTAAATTGACCAAAAAAAGAACTATGACCTACAATTGCTATATTTTTTTCCTTTCTATTTTGTAAATATTTTACCATTTCATCTAATCGTTGTTCTAATTCAACTATCGTTTCTCTGTAATCTTTTGTCCATAATGTATCTTGGTCGGTTTTTAAATTAAAATCTACTCTTGGATATTTATTTTTTAAAAGTGTTAATGAACTTCTTTTATTACAAGTATCCTCTCCAATAGGATATTCTCTTAAAAACTCTTCTGAAATCATGGGTATATCTGTATCACCAAAAATATTCATAGCAGTTTCTAATGTTCTAGTTAAAGGAGATACAAGGACCAATTCAATTTCTCTTTTCTTTGTCCAAGATTGCCCTAATTCAATACTTTGTAAATGACCTTCATTTGTTAATGGTGAATCAATAGTTTCAGGCGTTCTAAATGCTTTTACACCTATTTTATGAAATAATTCATTATGTAATGAATGGCCGTGCCTAATCAAATATAAATTTTTTATCATTTATTATTATAAATAATATATCGTTTAAATATTTATAATTTAAAACCTCTTTCAATAAATTCATGAACATATGGATTTTCTATATTCTTATCTGTAATTAATCTAGGAGCAATACTCATAGATTGTATTTCTTGTAATAACATTTTCATAGCATATGGCATCTGAACCTTATCATCATCAACAGTTTGACCTTTTGATATTAATCCAGATTTTCTATCAATATTAACTTCATATTTATCTGAACGTTCCATCATAGATTCTCTTAAAAATTCTGAAGCTCCATGTGCTAATATACTATCTCTTTCCATCTCACCTATTCTTAAACCACCATTATTAGATCTACCAGCTGCGGGTTGTCTTGTTAAACTTTGTAAGGGACCTTCTCCTCTACTATGCATTTTATCAGCAACCATAATCTTAAGTCTTTGATAATAAGTAGGACCTATAAAAATAGATGTTTTTAATTGTTCTCCAGTAATACCACTGTATAAAACTTCGTTTCCCCATTCTTCATAACCATATTTTTCCATTAAATTCGCATAATTATGAATATCATTATTCTGAAATGCGGTCGCATCACCTAAAAATCCTCCTAAAGCAGCGCTCTTACCAAGAACACATTCTAAAAGTTGATTAATTGTCATACGACTAGGTAAAGCATGAGGATTAATAATCATATCAGGGACTATTCCATCTTTTGTAAAAGGCATTTCTTCTTGTTCTAAGACTAAACCACACATACCTTTTTGACCTGGTCGTGAAGCATATTTATCACCGACAGTAGGTATTTTATTTTTTCTGATTCTTACTTTAGCAGATCTTAAATTATCTGTATTTTTACTGACTACCACTTTATCAACAATACCAGATGTACTAAATTTTACACATTTTCCCGAAACATTATGATAAATACTTTCACCATTAAAATTTTCATTTATTTTTGATATAATAGCATCATCATGAGTTACATTACTACCTTCTTTGGCGAATCCATGTTTATCTAATTTATTAAAGTTTATCATATCACTCTTTTTAATATCATTATAATTATCTGGGTTTCCAAAATAAACTCGCTTACCACCCTCTTCACTTTCATCATCACTATAACTACGATAATATAATGAATTAAACATACCTCTTTCAATAGATGTCTTATTTAACATTAAACTATCTTCTTGATTATATCCTGTATAACTAGCTATTGCTACTATCGCATTAATACCATAAGGTAATTTATCAACATCAGTATATTTTTTATATCTTGTTGTTACAATCGGTTTTTGAGGATAATTTAAAATATGAGCGAATGTATCAAATCTTGTATTAAATGCTGAACTATATAATCCCACTGCTTGTTTAGTTTGCTGACAAGAAAATACATTTCTTGGATATTGACTATGATCGGGAAAAGGAATATTTACCGCTACAGCACTTAACATTAATGATGGATGTATCTCACAATGTGAATATTCTTTATCAATACTATGAATACTTTTACCGATAAAAATACCTTCACTTTCCAAAGGATCTACATATTCTATCATACATTGATTTTCTATTAAATATTCTAGATAATTAGGATATTTTAATTTAATATCCATAAATTCATCGCGATAATAAGTTTCATCATAAACATCCATCTTAGAATCTAAACGATACATGTGTTCTCCTTTTATTAAATGATCCCAAGTATTCATTTTATCATAATCACCCTCTAAGAGAGGATTTGAAATTAATGAACCCATTCTTTTTAGTAAAAATACCGGTCTTAGCAGTCTCCCATTATCACAAAATACATAGATTTCATTTAATATTGTATCCCATCTTATACTCGTATAAATATGAATTAAACTATTACATTTTAATAATCTCATTATTTTATATAAAAATTCTGGATCTTTATGTAATCCTATCCATTTACCATTCAGAAAAACTTTACTAAATGTATGTAATTCATATTTTGTAGTATCATTTAATTCTATCAAACCATTATCAATTAATGCTAAATAAATATTATCTTCGGATACATTAAAAGATATTTTACAAGAGATTGATAAATGATTAATAATACCTACATTACCACCATCTGGGGATTCGGTCGGACATACAAAACCCCATTGTGAATTATGTAATTTTCGAGGTCCCAATGATTTTGACCCAGAAGGCAATGGATTTGATATTCTGCGAGTATGAGATAATGTTCCTAACATAGCATTCCTGTTTAAATCTTGAACAATTCCTTGTCTCCCTGATAATTTCGTGCCAAATACAGAACCAAATGATTTTACAATTACATCCATATATTTCTGATTAAATACTTTATGAATATTATCATCATTCACTAAATTGCGTATATCATTCCCAAAATCCTTAAAATGGAATTTAAAATCATTATCTATCTTTAATGATACATTCCTTTGAAAAATACCAAATAATTCGCGATATAGTTCTAATAATAAAGAACCGGCCGTATCTATACGCTTAAAACTATATGAATCTCTATCTGTTTCGTTTATTATACCAAATCTAGTTAATAATAATTTTCTTACACTATATCCTAACATCTGTGTTTTTTCATTTTCAGAATTATAATTGGGCATAAAATTATTCGTTAAAATATCAATCACATTAATAATTTCTTTCCCTTTTGTATTTAGTGCTAATAATTTCATAGCAGTTTTACGAGAATAAACCGGTTGAGAATCTTTTATAGATGCCATTAAAAAATCCATCATATAATTTTTTAAATCTTTAGGATCACTATCATAAATGATAGTTGATAAAATATCTCGATCAGATTCTAAACCTAATGCTCTAAAAAGAATAAATAAAGGAACTACTATATCAAATCCAAGAATTCTCACAGTAATTCTAAATACATGATATTTTTCTTTTTCAGATAAATCATTATTGATAGGTTCAAACTTAACTATTTCTCTATTTAATGCGATTGCATTTGTTCTTGAAGATTGAAAACCTTCTTTTGATACACTTGTAATTACACTTTGTAAGGGTGTAATATCATCTTTCTGGGAATTTATATATAAAATATTTCGTATCTTCTTTTCTTGTGATAACACTATTTTTTCCTTTCCTTTAATAATAAAATAACCACCTTTATCATAGGGACATTCACCTAATTCATTTAATCGGTTATCATCTAATCCATTTAAGATACATAATTTACTTTTTACCATAATAGGCATTAAACCGATATTTACTTTACTGAAATTCTTAATTGTTGTTTCATCTTTACTATTATCTTTAAAGATTACACCGATATTCGCATAAACACAAGATGCATATGTATATTCTTTTAATCTCGCTACATTCGGATACATATAAGTGGATTTACCATCTACATATTCTGTTGGAGAAGATAAAAAAATATTATCAATAATTTTATCATTGATAGAACCATCTTCATTTAAAGTTTCACCATAATAAATATTAATACTATACCGATAGGTTCCTTTATCGGCATCAATCGCATCTTTATAAATTATCTGTGGATTTTCACGCTTAATAATATATTCAATACCATTCGTTTTACTGTAAATAAATTCATTAAAACTATCTATCTGATGCTGAGATTTATAATTAGGATTATCTCTAAAATAAGTATCTATAATCTGCCATACATCTAATTTTTTATGTAAATAATCTTCATCATATTCAGGTTCGGGTTCAAAACTACTCATATTGAATATATTATAGATTTATATTTAAATCTATAACCGAAAACAATTAAATTTGATATTATTTATGATTATAATAATCATAAATATAGATGAATAAATCTAAAAGTTATCCAATTATCATTGAAGAAGAAACTACGACACTTAGAAAAAGTAATAGTTTAGATAATTTAGATATTAATGACTTTTATTTTGAAGAATTTTTTGAAGGAGATGGTGAATTAGGAATAGTATTCGGTATAAATAAAGAAAAACAAATTATCATTCAGAATATATTACCCAATACTGTTGCTTCGGAAACATATGGAATCTATAAATCTATGATTCTTTTAAATATTAATAATAATGATATTGAAGATTTATCACTTTCAAAATTAAAAAAGAAAATTAATAAAGAATGGATAAAAAATAGTAGAATTTATCTTAAATTTCAAAAACCTATACATAAAGAAGTTTATACTACATTATTAAATAATAATCTATCTAAATATTACGATCAATTCGTTGAATTAGGAGCCTCATCATCAAGCGATTTTGAGTTTGTTGAATATGAAGATCTAATCAAAATGAATATGAATAAATATGATATAATATCTTTCAAAAATATTAATCCTAATATATGATAATTTATTCTTCTTTAATCATAAAAATTTGATATTCTTTTTCATTAAAAATAAAACGAAGAGATATAAATATGTATTTTACATCGTGGGATGCGAATGTATTCCTATGCTTGCTTTCAGTTTTCCCAGAAGAAGTTGTTCGAAGGATGATTAAAATGGTGAAAAAGACTCATGAAGATTTTGTTAGAATGGAATCAATGGATTATCATTGTAATCTTGCCAGGCACCTATTATACAAGAATAATATGTATTTTCCACCCCTAGCAATACAGCAGTTAAAAGAAAAATGGATATGGAGATGCCCTGAAAAAAGAAGAGATAGTATAGTTCGCTGGACAAGGATAGACTGGGACAGGAGATGCAGCCCCGTATGGGAAAAAGACCCTTTTGTAAATCCAGGTAAGGGAACATCTAGAGCAGGTTATTGGAATTCTTGTGAAGCTTGGTCTTATTCTATTCTTGATAGAAACCTTGATACTTCAGAGTGGTCTGATGATGAAGAAGAAGAATATTATAAAATGAAAGATGAGAAAAGAAAAGAATATGTCAGCCAATGGTACGAAAATATTCATGAGGGAAGATACTTCTTATTCTTTAAAGAAAATGATATCTTAGACCCTAAAGTTTATGATAATTATAGAAATGAAGAACGCTCTATAATGTCTATATGGGACTTAGGTGACCGACGGCAAACAGCACAAGACCTCTTAACACTAGATGGTGGGGGGCTAGGTCAAAAACCAGGAAATCATATACAACATATTGATGATTTATTTCTCTAAATAAACCTTCTTTATTGATATTTTTGTTCGTATTTTTTATTCATAAATATATGAAAATTTGATAATGAAAATTTGATAATAAATATAGGATAATTCTTAACTAAAAATTATACTAACATTAATAATACTTCAAACATGCTTACTTGGAAAGATAATACGATATATTGTCTATCAAAGAGATTTCCACCTGAAGTGGTGATTCATATATTTTCCTTCCTCAAGAGGGAACACATTAGTCAACTTTGCTCCGAGTCTAGATATTATCATGTAGAAAGAATACCCAGAGTAGAAAGATTATTTTACGCAGATTATGATCCCACTGTATTATCGGATGATTATTATCTAAATATAATAGTAACGGATGATTCTGAAGAAGAAGCAAATATATATAGTCAAGCACTTGATGAATTTACTGATAAATGGTTAACTATTGATCCGAAAGGTAAAGAATATACTTATACGGATTGTTGGAGATGGGATAGGTTTAATTATCCCTATATGAATTTTATATACTCATTCAACAGAGGCAGGATATTTTTAAGATTATTAAAAGGATATGAATGGTACGATTTGAATTCAGAAGATAATATCGTTGACAAACTAACCGATTACAAAGAACTAAAATAAACAAAAATTTGATTTAGAAATATAATTTTTTTATCTTAATAAATACATCATAAAACATCGCGCAATGTCAAAGTCTTTCGCTTTTTCGGTGAATGCTGAACCATTTGTTCCTTCCTTTTCCGAAGAAAAGATGAAGACGAAGCTAGAATACAAGATACAAACTCTTGAGGCTCAACTTGAAGAAGAAAGATTATCCAAAATGCGTCTGATTAAGTCTTATCAAAGCGAAAAATCAAAGATTGATAGCACCTCCGAAAAGAAATTAAAAGCATTAGAAAAAGAAAATAAACGTCTTAATAAAGAAATTAGAGAAGGGGTCACTAAACTTCTCTTTGAAAGAGATAAGGTGAAAGAAAGAGATGCTTTGCTTATCAAACAGGAAGAAAAAATTAATTCTTTGGATAATAGTGTTATTTCGCGATGGCATAGAATAGCCGAACTAGAATGTGCTAATAGTAATCTTCGAAGTAAGTATGAAGAGATAGAAGAAATACATGAAAAACTGAAAAAAGAACAACAAGAACTACTTGAAAAGAAAGATGAATGGACTGGTAGATGTCTCAGGCTCGATTTTATATTCAAAAAGATGAAACAAATTGGAGCCCTTTCTGAAGATCATGGCGCATGGGTATGGGATATGGTTGAAGATATTGAATTTCCAAATGGCGCCGGTCATACTTCAATCTATCTCAATCTTCCAAGATATGTAAGAAACAAATATCTCCCTTCTGAGAGTGATGCTGATATTCAATTTCAACACGATGAAATTAATATTATTGAAGAACTTTCTCTGGAAGCCCAATCATTTAATCAAAACCTTTCAGATCATTTTAGAAGAAATCTTGATGAAAATCCCGAACTCGTTATAAATCATATTCGCATTATCCAATCTAGATTTAGAGACCACATTAGACCCAATAGAGAAGAGAAAAACAAAGCAGCTATTAAAATACAATCTGTATGGAGAGGTTTTATCTCTAGAGGTATTATTACATATAAAGGTAAACTAGAAATTAATAGTTCACTAACATTATACAAATTAATTCCCGATAAAAAGATAAAATCTACGCATCAAATCATACCCGAACATATGAGAAATAGATCATTCAGAATGAACTTTGCTAATACTGGTAAAGAAGTAATTCACTATCAATGGTTAAATATAAATATTAATACACTCGAAGGAAAAGTAGGTAGAGAATTTTCTATAAAACCAGGAGGAATTATGGCAATAAAAGTATATTTTGGTCATTGGTTTAGATTTATGTCTGTATCAGATAAAGAAGAACAATTCTTCAGAATTATGCCAGAGGGATTTCTAGGAAATCTAGGTAGAAATATTTGGGATAGATCATCTGTATTTGATCTTAATACAAAAATAACAATTACTAAAGATCATTATGATGAATGGTCTAAAGGTGTTCTTGGACCCCACGCTGTTAGAGTTCCAGGAAACAATTCAATTATTAGAACCGAAGCCGATCGATTTAATCGAATTCTAAATACAGATCATTTAAATGTCCCTGATATTATTCATGACGATGATGGCGATGATGACGCAAGACTAATGTTAGCAATTCAACTTTCTTTAGAACAAACTAGTTCCCTTACTAGTGATGCCGTTGATTTTAATATAGGTAATTTATATCAGTAATGTAGTTATTAATATTCATCTATTTATACGATAAATTTTTTTTAGAGTTCATAAATTTGATTTAGTGAATAATTATAATTCATTAAACAACTATCTTTGGCTAGGTAACTAGTCACCGCTTACAACACTCCTAACACTCTCACCGCTTCAACAACCGCTTCAACACGTTCCACAGCATCATGGCGACTTGCCCAGTCTACCCACCAGGTGTTCTCCAGACCTTCACTATTCCCGACCCTACATCGTTGGACGGGTTTGGAGATCTGGAAATCACCTTGATCCCGAGCCAAGGCGTCACCGACATCAACCACATCTCGGCGGAGGGCATCAACGCATTCAAGGAGATGCTCTACGAGGCAGACGAGGACTTTCGATACATGAAGTTCAAAGAGATGTGTGAGATCCAGGATCAGATACAAGCGATTGAAGAGCGCGCAGAAGGTATCTGGAGAGATAATGCTATCGCAGCTAGCGCGGCCTACCAACCATCGTTGTGGTACTGCAACTGGTCGCCCGAGACTGATGCGATTGGATTTGAGTTTCCACGATCACTCCCCGCACCATGGGATATCAGAATAGCTCTCGACGAGGCAGAGGAAGATGCCGACTACGAAGAGTGGGTCAACTCTAAGCAGTATGTAGAATCCCTCAAGGAATACAACAGGCACATGCTTCTCGCTTGGAACAAAGACTTGGAGGGCGAACACCCAAAGTGGTCGGGCGAATATAAAGAAATTGAGGAAATGGCTACTCTTTTGGATACCGACGCCAATCTCTCCAACTCCTACATCAAAGAGCGCTACCGAGTGGAAGTGTATGTCCACACACTTAACTGGGGCCAGGGTGGTAGATACTACGCCTATGGTAGCACACCCTACGGCGATGTCTACATCCCCCAGAAGATAGCCGAATTTCTCAAAGACTTATGCGGCATCTATGAGATGGACATCGCGCTCCAAGACGTTGAAAGACGAGGAGAAGGAGCGCGCCTCAGGAGTTTCCCATGGACAGGTATATACCTTTACAACAGGGGATTATCTCTAGAATAAACACACAAAATAAAAACAAAAAAAGAAAATATATAGCAAAAAGCAAGCAAAAATACAGAAAAAAAAGCTAGCTAAAGACAAAAAAAATTTTTTTTGTTCATAAATTTGATTATCTTTTAGGTTTTTTTGACCAGTTTAAAAACTCACTTGTCTGTCAATATCAGGCACTCAGGGACTCTGACACTCTGACACTCTGGCACTCTGGCACTCTGGCAATCTGGCACTCTGGCAATCTGGCATGGCTTCTTTCAACGACATCCCCTTTGAAGTCTTCACAAACGCAATCCTCCCACACTTGGGTATTAGATCTGTGTGTGTGTTGGCTCAAGTGAACACGATCTGGAAAGACTTCGCCGACGATCCCATAGTTTGGAAGCACCTGTATCTTCAAAACACACCTTCCAAGATATTGGATACCAGTGTTCATATTGGACCAAAATCGGCACGTCAAAGGAATCACAACAAGGAATATGAAGTTTATCGCACCACAGGTGTAATGCCACCACCTATCTTCTATGAAAGCAAACCTTTTACACCTGAGGCTACAAAGCGGTGTAGAGACACAAACTGGTTTCTAAATAATAGTTGGTGTTGCGACTGTATGCCTCGGGAACTGAAATCTACACTTAAATCGTGGATAGAAGTTCGCACCGACGGCCTTGACACAGATTCTTTTCCGTGTCTTCCAGGATATGGAAACTATCGCGACACAGGTATTTATTGCGATTATATCAACTCGGAGTGGCAAAATTACAATAGAGAAAAAGGACTATCTGTTGTCAACCTTTGCCAAAATCCTAATCACTATGATATAGATACTTTAGGTACACTAGAAGATTGCAAAAAGAAAAATTCCTTCAAGAAATGGACACTCAAAATCATTGAAAATGAGAAAAAGGCAAAATTATCTAAGGCAACAAGAGAAAAGAAGGCTAAATTGAAAAAGCTTGAAAAAGCACGCCGAGTTATGGAAATACTTGAACGCGAATACCTTGAAGCAGATGAAGCAGAAAAAAAAGCAAGCAAGATATTTAACGATATCTCAACAAGTGTTAAACTAGCTTAGAAATCTAAATAGATAGAGAAATAAAAATACAGAAAATAGTTTAGTTAAAGACAAAAAAAATTTTTTATCTGTTATGATTAAATTTTTTTAATTATTCATAAATTTGATTTTTAAGATAATTTTTTTTCATTAGATTTAATATCACTCTTTGACTTATCAAAGTCGGAACAACTATGGCTCTCTCTGCTTTCGCTACCCCGTTCACTCCATCAACGACATCCTCGCCACCGACATCGGAACCAACGAGCCCAAGAGGGCTTGAAGGTGGACCCGGCTACAAGCTCATGCTGAAGATGGGTTGGTCCCCCGAAACACCTCTCGGCATCCGCGGCAAAGGCATCATAAAACCCGTGGAAGCGAGTTTTAGGCACGATAAAGATTATCGTGGCCTCGGTTTCGAAGAACTACAGACAGACGAAGAAGAGGTGGAGAAAGTCTCCATGAAGATCACCAACGTCGGAAAGAACTACGGCACGGCCACTTCCGACTACGGGAAAGTTTATGTTCCTATGGGCCCCCTAAGGCACATCGGCAACATCTCGAAGTCGCCTGTTAGAGAACTCTCTGACATCCATTTCTCTGCTACCATCACAAAGACAGAAGACAAAATCAAGTGGAGACTTGGCAAGGTGAGTGACGTACATGGTCGTCTATACCAAATAGCTCCATACTTCTTATGGAGCGAACCAATCATTCAGTAAATCCAAAAAATAAAATATAGCGAAAAACAAATAAAAATACAGAAATACTTTAGATAAAGACAAAAAAATTTTTTATTGTTCATAAGAACATTTTTATTGTTCATAAGAACATTTTTTATAATAAATTTGATTATTCTTATTTATTCTGTAATTAAGAAAATAACAGATATCTGAAATAATATAAGAAATGACACTCACTTCTCTGATCAATTCTTCCAATCCTTCTGTTTCTGTTCCCACTCTCTTTCCCGTAGATTATCAGAGTATTACTAGCCTGGTGATGGACCCCGATTTCAATAACAAAACTCCATACAGAATTCACACTACACACAAAGAAAAGAAAGGATCAGATCTTGAAGATTACGGGCATCCCATCTACCAACACCAAACCGAAGAGTTTAATGAAGATCGCGGAGAATATATCTCTGCATATGGATGGAAATTGTTCTGGGATAAAACTGGTCCATTCAAAAATTGTAATGATATCCATCTAGGTAATTTAGATGTCACTAGCATTGGAAATCTCTATGATGCCGAAAACGGATTAGGATACATCGGTGATATGCTACTAAACTGGAACGGAGAACCCTTCCCAAATATCCATTACTGGGCATCTAGAACTAGATTAAATCATCCTTCAAAGGGGAAATATGAAATTGACAAGACAGAAGCCATCTACTACTATGAATCAACACTTATAAATTAGAAAAAAATATTATGAACAATTATCTTTCTTTTTTATGAAGTGTATTCATTAAAAATTTGATTTTAAGATAAATTATAATTCATTAAACAACTATCTTTGGCTGGGTAACTTGTCTCAGTTTACAACACTCCTAACACTCTCAACCGTTTCAACCCGACCCACAGCATGGCTTCCGCGAAGACTACCGACATCTTGGCGTCAACACTCCCCAAAGGATACTCTATGATGTTGAAAATGGGGTGGACAAGCGATACCCCGCTCGGCATTCGTGGGCGCGGGATACTCACCCCGATCACCGAAAAGATGGAGACAAGACGTGATGGAGACTACAGGGGACTCGGGTATGAAGAATCTTTCTCTTTCTCCAGTGAGGAAAAGAACGTTGACATCAAGGTTACTAAGGTAGGAGACAAGTACGGCGTGGCTTCTTCAGAATACGGGGAAGTATTCATCCCGGGAGGAGCTCTGAGACATCTCACCAACATCACTGGAAAGTCGCGCAGAGAGTTCATCGGCATCCATCTCTGCTCAGAGATCCTTGAGAGCGATGGGAGATATCATTGGCGAGTCGGAAAAATCCTAGGTATCATGCCTCCACCAAGTAAATTTATTCGCTTCGTAGGATACTACCCCAACTACACTGCAGGATACTATACCGACTACCCCCAAACAAACTTTGAAGTGGACGGTGCGATGGCAAACGCAATGGACCGTCTCTATTTGTAAAAATCCAAAAAAAGAAAAATATATAGCAAAAATACAAAAATATAGAAAATAGTTAGACTAAAAGACAAAAAATAATTTTTTTTATGATATAATGAATGATTTTAAACTATTCAAGAGATAAGCGCATGGTTGGATAGGGTATTTCACTGAACATACACCATTCGGTGTGAACTTGGGGATCCTCTTTGAAACCGAACATCTCGTAAAATTTCATCAACTTCTCTTGACTGCGCTTACCTTTTAGATACCAGAAACCTCCATATTCAGTATCTTGTGGGTCATCCGAGATGATACGCTTTTCAGTCCCGCTCCACAGCTTTGAAGTATCTTCAGTTTCATGAGCACAATGTAAATAATTCCATAATCCGGCTTCAATGTATTCCTGGTCAAGGTTGTAATAAACATTTTGCCCGTTGTCTCCACGTCTCATACACTTCTTCCATAGTTCTTCAGAAAGAATATTCATTGCGTCATCATCAGGATACCATATTTCATCGCCATCTTCATCATCGTCATCATCATCTTCATCTTCATCTTCGGAATCTGAATCATCCGACTCTGTTCCGGAATCAATTTCCATATCTTCATCGGTAAAACCATTCCCAGAAAATTCGTTTGCTACCTCTAATACGATGTCAAATGCCCCAACCTCCTTGGAAAAATCTTTTGCCAATTCCATTAAATCTGACCCAATACCCTTCGTGGTTGTAAAGTATGTGGAACAGATTGCATCAATACACATAGTTACCTTCTTATGTTGTTCATTTGTAACTTCTTTCATCACAAGGAAACCGTGGATGCGATTCATTGGATTTTCATATGCCCATTGATGTCGGAGCTTCTTTCGGCGCAACTTACCTGCTCTTTTATACTTCTTCTGAATGTGAGGTGGAACCCATGTTGGATCTATGTTCGTGGCTAAATCTGCGAGCACAAACACAACTGTATCTCCGAACTCGCAATCATCTATCTGCTTACTCTGTTCATACCCTTTTACAAACGAACCGGGACAATCATCTAATGGTTGAAAACCTGTAAAAGTGGAACCGAAATCAACATCATAATACTGAGTCAACTCTTCGCTCCACCGATCAATAAAAGATCGCAGAGTTAGAGCACTAAGACCACTTTTCGGCATAATCCTCATCTCTTCCGTCGCGTCATCCTGTGTCACTTGGGTTATCGCATTCGCATAGCGACAAAAGCGACCAAATCCCCCATAACACTGTGTTTCTTGAGAAGACATTCCCGAACTATTAAATCCCCTTTGTAAATTGTTTGTAAATGAAAAAAAAACATCTCTAAATCAAATTTTATTCTTATTTTTGATAATATGAACAATTAATCTTCATAAAAAGAATAAATTTGATTATATTTTTTATCTTATAACCAAATACATAAATATATGAAATATGACTTGGTCAAGGGAAGTCGCATTTATCTTTCTCCAAGTATTGTGTGATCCCGAAATTATTCGGTATTTATTATCAATTTCAAAACCTATCCACAACAACTTCATATTTGAAGAAGCTAGATTATTTCATGAATCATTAAGAATGACGAGAGAAAAAAGATGGGCATTAACAAAAGAATTATCAAAACAGAGAAAATTTCATGAAATGAATAACCGAGTACCAATTACTTGTACGTTACCATTCAATAATATCGAATGGAGGTCATCATGTGAATTATTAAAATCAATTAGATATTTCATTCCAGGATTCATTCGGAAAAAATACCCTGTAAGAGAATATGAAGGAAGAACAATATGCGAAGATATAGATTTAGAATTACCTTTGAAAATAAAATGTATTAATCTTATCTTTAACGACGATATAAAAGGTGGTGATTTTAGAGGATATCTTAGTAGAGCAGAAATTAGAGAACATTTAGATGATTTTGAAATATATGAAGACTGGGACAATTCTATAGAAGGTGAAGAAACGCCACCACAAGAAACACCTTATCTACTCATAGAAATTTGGTGTGATGGTATTCTTAGAAGTGGTTATAGTAAACGAATCTTTAATTTTAGAGACAACACAGATTTGTATATTGATGAGCTCATGAATTAGTTTGTATATTATCTATCTCCACTATTAAATCGTCTATTTCTAATGTCCAACGCATCGGATTATTCTTTTTTAAGATGAATAATTTATCATTAAAACTTAATTTTTTATTTATATTATGTTTCATTTTACTATTATGAATGAATTCATTATAAGTTTCACAATTTATAGGTTTATCATATAAGACAGGATATATATTTTCCTCAATACTAGTTGTAATATATTTTTTTATGTCATCATAAATAGTCTCATAAAGATTTTTCTTTGGTATAATCATATAATTACCTAAATTACAATGATATCTTAATTGATCTTCTCTGTATTGTGCATTTTCAATAAATTCTTTCATATTTCTAATCGGAGCATCCTTTTGTACTACTATAGTATCATAAGCATTGATGAATATATATAATATAGCTAATAATTTAAACATGTTTCAATTTATTAATACAATTTCTGTTTTAAATTAGTATATCAAATTTATTAATAATTCTCAAAGATTGATTTATACGATAATTTTTTTTAAATAGTTCATAAATTTGATTTAGGGAACATGATAATTTCATTAGATACAAACAACTCTTGACTGGTAACCTAGTCACCACAGCTTACAACCCGTTTCGGTCAGTTTCAGTCAGAGAGGACCAGCCTCACACAGCATGGCGACTTGCCCAGTCTACCCGCCGGGTGTTCTCCAGACCTTCACCATTCCCGACCCGACATCTCTGGATGGGTTGGGTGAACTGGAGATCACTCTGATCCCGAGCCAAGGCGTCACCGACATCAACCACATCTCGGCGGAGGGCATAAACGCATTCAAGGAGATGCTCTACGAGGCAGATGAGGAGTATCGTCGCGAGATTCAGAGGGAGATGGATTCAACATCCACTTTGATGGAAAGCATTCGTATCCGCGATGAAATGATCTGGCAAGATAATGCCATCGCAGTTCGCGCGGCTCGCGTACCGTCCTTGTGGTTCACGCTAGGTTGCGAATACGGTCTCCCCGCACCATGGGATATCAGAATAGCTCTCGACGAGGCCGAGGAAGATGCCGACTACGAAGAGTGGGTCAACTCTAAGCAGTATGTCAAGTCCCTTCAAGAATACAACAGGCACAAGCTCCTCGCTTGGGATAAGGAACCACAAGGGGAACATCCAAAGTGGTCCGGCGAATACAAAGAGATCCAGCAATGGGGTAGCAACTCGGACACAAATCTCCTCAACGCCTACCTCAAAGAGCGTTACCGAGTGGAAGTTTATGTTCACACGCTTAACTGGGCCGAGGGCGGTAGATACTACGCCTATGGTAGCACTCCCTACGGAGATGTCTACATCCCCCAGAAGATAGCCGAATTTCTCAAAGACTTCTGCGGTATCTATGAGATGGACATCGCGCTCCAAGACGTGCAAGGTGCGCCGGGCAAGAAGCCAAACTCCTTCCGATGGACTTGTGTATATCTACACAACAATGGGTTCTCTCTGGAATAAAATACAAAACACAAAAAAAGAAAATATATAGAAAAAAAACAAACAAAAATGTAGAAAATAGTTAGGCTAAAGACAAAAAAATTTTTTTTTATGTTATTTGATACAATTACCTATTGTGTAGTACATCTTCAATGTGATCTTTGGTTCGGATGAAACTTTCTTCGGTATAAGCCCCGAAATCTTTTAAATCTCTAATTTCTTCCATTACTTCACCCCTTTTCATATCCATAAGGATCCATCTACCTGGATGAAATCCTTTCACCCATTCCAACATATGATAATCCCATCCATGATAGTAATTTTTATAAGCCCAATCAAAATAATTATTTCTATCTTCAGGTTCTATTTTCTCAACATTAATTTCATATTCAAAATTCATTTTTCTTAGATTATCCCAGAAAAAGAATGGGATACTTTTTATATCTACTATCGCGCGCATATTAAATTCTTTATGACTGAAACCCCAACTCACAACACACCGACCTCTATCTCTATCCACCAACATCCATTCTTCGGACATCCACTCTTCCCTGTTGCAATGGTAAGTAAGCGCATCTTCCAAACAATGATCTCTATGGGTCTTCTTGATCTTCCTCGTCATCGTCAAAGAAAGATCCTGGGGGAGACCTAGAGTGAACAGACAGAGATACAAATTCACCTCCCAAGAGGTAAAGTAAGACATCCTTATCAGTCGGTGTAAATTTATGATAAAAAATAATTCTTAAAATCAAATTTATGATAGTTTATTTTCATATAATCTCTTAACATATTCTTTAAATTTATCATTCCCTGTACGATAAAATGTACCTTTGTAAATTTCAATTATACTTTCTTGATAATAATTATTATCAAGAATATTACCACCACATTCAATAATCTTATCTATGAGAGAAATAGCAAAATCTTCATCTAACCCATTAGGAAGCTTATCACCATAATAATCACCACTATATTCACCGAAACTATCTATCACTTCTTTGTTCATCTTTCCCACTAAAAGAGCTACACATAAAGCATGATTTGAATGCCAAGATCTACTTGGTTTTTCATTTAACTTTTCTTTTAAAAGATCATCTAATTTTTCTTTATTAGAAGATAAAGTATCTAAAATATCAAAATACTTAGTTGGAGAAGTCTCTAAAAGCTCAACAGTTAGACTTTCTGTCGTATAAATAGTAGGGGATGGTAAATCTGACATTTTTAAGTTATTTTAAATAATAAAATTAATATATCAAATTTATTCATAACAAGAAAAATAATTAATTTAAAGTTAATTAATTTATTATTAGTAGTATAAAATGAATCATACTATGAAGTGTATTTTTTTATTGTTCTCAAATGCCGTGAATTCTCAAATAATATCTAATATTCAAAATATTGTTTCCGAAGGATCGATGTGTGGGGGAATGATGCCGGTGAATATGATTTCTTCTTGTGATAATAACTTAGAATGTGTTTTTACACTCGGTCCAATGATTGCCGATGCCCCAGGATTTTGTCGCCCAATCTGCCCAACTATTCGGGATCAATGGGGAAACTGCTTACCTGATAATTGCGAAGTATGGAATGATGGATGCAATAGTTGCACATATGATAAGGATTTAAATTCCCTCGTTGACTGTACTGAAAATATGTGTTATACAGCAAATAGAGAAGCAACTTGCGAAAGATATTCGACCGATGAAAATGATTTTTTTCATTGTTCTCAATCTTATGATGTTTTATCTCAAATGAATAATGTATGTTGTACAAATCATGATATGTGTTTATCTGGATTTCCAAACAGATGTTCTCCAGAATGCGCATCTCTGGTGAATCTTGTATTTACAAATTGTAAACCTGTATTAGATCTAAGTAGTATCGTGAGTCAAACGGGATGGGAAGATTTTCATAATATGTGTATGGATACAAGTGGTTCTGTAGAAGATAAACCAATTCCTATTAATTGTGCTGTATGGTATGATGGTTGTAATACATGTTCAGTAACAGATGGTAATATAAATTTTTGTTCTCGTAGAATGTGTTTAACTATGGGAGAACAAAGCTGCACAGAACATCATAATAATATGACAACGACACATGAAAACAGAGGAG
>Ga0075476_10000135_pt1 | contig 29318 bp, 15 predicted proteins | sample DEB08_DNA_5_FD_76339 | JGI IMG/M metagenome (GOLD analysis project Ga0075476, IMG submission 76339) | Aqueous microbial communities from the Delaware River and Bay under freshwater to marine salinity gradient to study organic matter... | ecosystem: Environmental > Aquatic > Marine > Coastal ...
AGTGTCTTGCCTCATGGTAACTCAGTCGCCCTATTCTCATCCTGATTCTCTATACAAAGAGATCCTCCTTTATTACAAAACAATCGACGACGCAAAAAATGACACTCCCCTCAGAAACTATCGTAACAGTAGAATTATCTCATCAGCAGGTAAGCATACTCAGAGCACTGATCATTCAGTATAAACATGTATGGTCAAGTAAGGGCAAATTGCCTGATCATATCAAAGACTTATTAGACTCTACTGACTATCAACTAACAGCAGCATGTTCATTACAGGACAATCAGTAACTTACAAAGGATTGGATGGGTTTGTGAACTTCATTAGTGAAGATTACATCACTATTTGTTTCAAGAAGTATGCCTCTAATAGTAAGCGCGGAGAGACCTATTGTTGCCTCTTGGTGTACCCTCAAGACCAAGACAAAGTGTATGTCCTAGACAACAAATAACACCTCTCTGAGTGTCTCTGAGGGTGCTCTGAGTGAGTGTTAAGAAAACAATAAAAATGTCTTAAAAAATATAGTTGTGTGTTTTGTACAGTGAGTGATAAGTGTTGAAAAAAGTGTGTTCAGTGAGTGTTATTAAGTCTTCTGTAAATGTGCGGAGATGTTGTTGACTAAGCGAGTGTACTATGAACCTCTGAGATTGTCAAGTATTACCCCCGAAAAAGTATGAAATCCCACACAGGACCAATGAGACCCACTGAGACACATTGCATAGTCTGGCAGTACATGGTAGAATGTGCAGGTAGACAGCACAGGCACTCCAATCACATGCCATAGACTATAAAGAACTCACAGTCATTCTGTGACACTCTGAGTAACACTGAGGGGGACCTACATGCAGTGCTCTGAGTATCACTGAGTATCACACTGATTCTTATAAGACAGTGGTTTAAATTCGATGGGTCCTTCTAACCTACAACGAACCAAATTCGAGAGAGCTATATCACTCTAATAAAAAATATTTTTCCATATATAAAATTGACTCACAGGTTCATAGAATGGAAAAAAAATCTCACAGAATTAAAACCGCCATAAGGTTCGACCCAGTTTCTGATGAGTATGTTGTGAGTATACCTGAGAGTTTCTGTAATGAACTGGATTGGTATGAAGGCACAGAGATCGTTATGAATCTCGATGCCGATGGAGTCTTCCTAGAGGAGGAATACGAAGATGAATGACACGATCTATCATGTCTACGATGAGGACAACAAAGTCATCGCTCATAGTCTCAGTAATGAATCTCTTGCAGAGAAAATTCTGAGTAATGAGATTGATTTTGTGGATCACCAAATCATCGGAGTAAAAAAAGAACAATTCAAAGAGGCGTCCTATTGACGCTACTACATAATACTGTTAGAATGCTGAAGTACTAGTACACACATTATGGCTAAAGGATTTACTGTAAAAGCGAAAGCACCTGAACCGAAAGAACAAGAGTGGGATTACGATGCAGCGCGGGAGATGCTTCGTGGCAAAGCAATCGTATTCTGCCTGCCTGGTCGTGGTTGCTCTTACCAATTCATGAAGTCGTTCCTTCAACTGAGTTTCGACTTGGTTCAAATGGGCGCAAGTATTCAAATTTCCCAAGACTACAGCAGCATGGTGAACTTTGCTCGTTGTAAGTGTCTGGGCGCAAATGTCCTTCGTGGACCCGATCAGATTCCCTGGGACGGCAAACTGAAGTACGATTACCAACTGTGGATCGACTCGGATATCGTCTTTAACACTGAGAAGTTCCTGCAACTCGTTCTGCTCGATAAGGACATTGCTGCTGGTTGGTACATGACTGAAGACGGTCGTACTACCTCTGTGGCACACTGGTTGGATGAAGGCGACTTCCGTAACAACGGTGGCGTCATGAACCACGAGACTGGCGAAACCATGTCCAAGCGTAAGAAGCCTTTCACGGTTGACTACACAGGTTTCGGATGGGTGCTCATCAAGCACGGCGTCTTTGAGAACAAGGAGATGAAGTATCCCTGGTTCGCTCCCAAGATGCAAGTCTTTGAGTCTGGCGATGTTCAGGACATGTGCGGAGAGGATGTGAGTTTCTGTCTCGATGCTATCGAAGCAGGATATGAGATTTGGTGTGATCCCCGTATCAGGGTTGGTCACGAAAAGACTCGGGTTATCTGATATAATAATGACAGTCTACACGATCTATATCAACGGTACTGAGAAGTACACCGATGTAAGTGAAGACGAATTCTTTGACATTATGCAGGAACTCGCTTTCGATCACTACGAAACAGGGGTTCCTGCCCTTAACGACATTTCTTATAGGATGAAAGAAGACAATGGCTAGAATGAAAGCATCTCTGACCAACAAAGTGATCATTGAGTCCAAACCCAAAAAAACTCGGCAAGGAAACTCTAAGAATACAAAATTGAGCGCGTCGGCGCGTAACTCGGCTAAGAAGCGTTATCGTGGTCAAGGTAAGGGTTAAATGAAAAATCCTTGGATTCATAAAAATGGCACCTCTCGTATGGACAAGAGGGCATCACAATTTAAATCTTGCAAGAAAGCTTCAGGTGCAAGAAAGTCTGGATCCACTAGAAAGAAAAAGAAGTAATGAGACCTGAAACTCGCAAAGCAATGGAAATGCTCTTCACTGCTAAATGGAATCTTCCCAAAGCAGCAGAGTATTGTAACCTAAGTAATAAGGAAATGAAGATTACCTTCAACGAGTATTGTAATTTTCATCCCCCAACCTACAATCAAGACAATGAGTCAACTAATCATCAATCTTCCACCGCAGAAAGTCTGGGTTCGTAAAGAATACCTTAGAGACTTCCAAGATGGGTTTGGTGAATTCGTAGAGGGCGTCTGGGTATCGGTTAAGTCGATCCCTGGACGCGCTTTTTATTTTGAGACATACTTACCGAAGTATGCTGCAATGTACGATAAACTTCCGATCTCTGCGTTTTTGTCACGCCCCGAAACGCCTGACCCTGATCTTGACCTACCTAACCTTCAGTTTTGGAACTGTATGGACTATGGCGTCAGATGCCTTGAGAAGTCCTTTATCACCTCAATGGACTTCGAAGTACGCACACGCAATTTCGGGTCCCTTAGAGGGGCATACAAGTTCACATTAGACAACTTTCATCCTGACGGAGATACTACAAATACAAATGTAAGCGAAATTCCTGACGAACATAAGTCACATAATTGCATTGAACTGGAAAATGGGCAGTTTTGCCTCTATCCAAACAATAGAACAAGGATCTTTGACCTCTCTATTACCCCCGAAACGCCGCTCGTCCCTGATTTTAAGGTGAGTACACACTATTTCCAAGTTGAAAATGGTGTCAGATGGGGTAGACTAGGTGATAACGACGAGTATTTCTGGAAAACAGAAGAAGAAATCCAACAAGATTACCTAAATTCAATGTATCCAGACATTCCTGACGACATTACTGAACCAATTGTCAAGAAAGTATGTCCAAATTGCGGTCAAAACCCATGTGATGTCCGCTGTATATACGCAGACTAAATAATTTTAGGGATAGCAACCCCTTTAAAAGTTCTGGAAACGAACTTTTGGAGGGCAAAATGTCTAATCATCCTGTTCCCGACCATAATCGTGATATGATGAGGGAAGATTTTGGTACTGAATATCTCATTTCAGACCCAAAATCGGATAGAATTTTAAGAGAAGTGGTCGGAGATCATAAGCATGATCTAAAAAGACAGACTTTACTCCACGAACAGATTCGTAATGACGAGGATTACGATGATTGGGAGTATGGAACCGAACCAAGCTACGGAAAGAAGGTATAAATAATCTCGATATATAGTGCCAATTCATGGCTGAGACTAACTCACGGGCTTTTAAGGACATTGATTTGTCCTTTAAAGCGCATCCTGTTACAGGAGATCTGCCTGTTCTCAAGAATGAGAAGGCGATTAAGCGTGCTGTTAGGAATTTAGTGCAAACAATTGTAGGAGAACGACCATTTGCGTCCAATGTTGGGACGGATGTGACTCGTTCTCTCTTTGATTTTGTAGATTATGGTTCCGCAGGAGTAATTTCTCAGCAAATTGTTGATGTTTTGAAAGGATTTGAGGGAAGAATAGCAAACACTCGTGTTCAAGTCAACCCAAGTCCAGACGATAATTCTTTTGAAATAAGAATTTCTTACGATATCGTTGGCGAAAGCTTTGATAGTCAAGAATTTGAGTTTATTTTAGAGTCAACTAGGTAAAAAAATGCCCTCTTTCAAGTACACAAACCTAGATTTCGACCAGATTAAGCAGTCGATCAAAGATTACCTAAGAGCAAACTCAGATTTTTCTGATTTTGACTTCGAAGGATCGAATATGTCGATCTTGCTGGACACTTTAGCATATAATACTTACATTACGGCATTCAATAGCAACATGGTTGCCAACGAATCCTTCTTGGATTCCGCAACTTTGAGAGAAAATGTCGTATCTTTAGCAAGAAATATTGGATATGTCCCCAGATCGCGCAAAGCTGCGGAAGCGATCATTGATTTTGACTTTAAATTCCAAGGAAACTCTACTACAGTAACTCTCAAGAGCGGATTAGTTGCTGTTGGGTCCGTAAATAACACTTCTTATGTGTTTTCGATTCCAGAAGATGTGACCGTAAGCAGTCCGATTGATGCTGGAGAGGTTGCTGGAGCAAATCCTAAGAGAACTGCCACATTTTCTGGTCTAACTGTCTATCAAGGCACATATTTAACTAAACAGTGGACTGTAAATGGTAGCACTGATCAAAGATTTTTGATCGAAAACTCTTTTGTTGACATTGATACCCTTAGAGTTACTGTTAGAAAGTCTGGAGCATCTGCTGGACTTGCTTTTTCGAAGGTAGATAACATTATCAACATAACTGGCAACTCAAATATCTACTTAATCCAAGAAGCAGCAAATGAAACTTATGAATTGCTGTTTGGTGATGGACTTTTTGGTACAAAATTAGAGGTTGGTGATACTATCAGCATTTCTTACATCATAACTGATGGTAAAGAAGGAAATGAAGGCAAAAATTTCGCATTTTCAGGAAATATCGTTAACGATGCTGGAACAAGTCTTGCACCGTATCAACTAGCGACTGTAACGACCTCTCAGAGCGCCCGTAATGGGTCTGATATTGAGTCTATTGACTCTGTTAGGTACTTTGCCCCTAGAATGTACTCAGCGCAGAACAGAGCGGTCACACCACGCGATTACGAAGCGATCGTACAGTCGATTTATCCGAACACTGAGTCAATTTCTGTTGTTGGTGGAGAAGAATTAGATCCTCCCGAGTTTGGAACTGTTGTTTTGAGCATCAAACCCAGAAATGGTACATATTTGTCTGACTTCACCAAGCAGAATATCTTAACCAAACTAAAAAGTTACTCAATTGCAGGGATCAATCAAAGAATCGAAGATTTGAAGCTGCTATATGTTGAACTTGATAGTTCTGTCTATTACAATAATAGCATTTTTGACGATGCTAATGAATTAAAGGCACAAATTATTCAAGCATTGACAGAATATGGCGGATCTACTAATTTGAACAAATTTGGAGGAAGATTCAAGTATTCTGAAGCACAAAGAATCGTAGATCGTGCAAATCCTTCGATCACATCGAACATTATGCGCGTTAAGATGCGTAGAGACATGAAGTGTCTCATCAATCAAGTAGCACAGTATGAATTGTGCTTTGGAAATCAGTTCCATATCTTAGGTGGGGGAGGAACAGTCAAATCTTCTGGATTTACTATTCAGGGAAGCGATGAAATTGTCTATTTGACCGATATCCCTAGAGGAGATGGTCTGTTTGGTGATATTGCAATCTTTAAACCTGCCAAAGTAGAAGGTGGGGACTCTGAGGTTGTAATTAACTCTGCGGGAACAGTAGATTACACAAAAGGCGAAATTATTATTAATGCAGTCCAAATAACATCTACTGTAAAGGGCAATGATACCGTCGAGGTTCAAGCATTCCCAGAATCTAATGACATTATTGGACTTAAGGATATTTACTTAAGTCTAGACCTCTCAAACTCTCAGATAAATATCGTGAGAGACACGATTTCCTCTGGTCAGCAAATTTCTGGCGTTGGATATCAAGTCACTTCTAGCTACTCCAACGGATCGCTAATTAGACAGTAGGATGATCGAGACAAATTCGCCTTTAAGTCCCAGAATCAAGACTTACCAAGTAGTAAGTGAAACTGTACCTGAATTTGCAGTTTCAGAGAATCCTGCGTTTGTAGAATTTTTAAAACAATACTATATTTCTCAAGATTATCAGGGTGGACCCTCTGATATTGCTGAAAATATTGATGCGTACATTAAATTAGATAATTTAACCACTGATGTAATCAGGGGCACTACTTCTTTAACTGCGGACATTTCAGATTCTGCAGATGTCATCAATGTTACCAATACTGATGGATATCCTCAGCAAAACGGTCTTCTAAGAATTGATAACGAGATTATTACATATTCTGAGAAAACCAGCACATCTTTTATTGGTTGCATTAGAGGATTTAGTGGAATTTCTGGTTACTCGGAAAATGCAGTAACCTGGAGACAAACTGTAGCATCTTCACACTCTTCTGGCGCATCTGTTGTCAATGTGAGTGTTCTTTTCCTTCAGGAATTTTATAAAAAACTGAAGACAATGTATGCTCCTGGTTTGGAAGGAGTAACACTGTCTCCAGATCTTAATGTAAACAATTTTATCAAAGAGGCAAGAAGTTTATATGAGGCAAAAGGAACTGAAGATTCCTTCAAGATTCTCTTCAAAGCTTTATTTGGAATTGAACCTAAAATCAATGATCTTGAAAAATATCTGATCAAACCATCATATGCAAATTATGTTCGCAGAAAAACTATCTCTGTAGAACTGATTTCTGGTGATCCTGCTGGTTTGATTGGAGAAACTCTGTTTCAAGACAATGACCCCAATAATTCGAATTATAATGCTGCTTCTGGACCCATTTCTGAGGTCACTAACATCAGAGATAACTATTACAAAATTTCTCTGTTTACTGGTTTTGATGATAGATCTCTGACTGACGGAACATTCAGAGTTGCTGGAAGAACAAGAAATATTGGCGAAATTGGTATCGGAGCGACTGTAATTACAGTAGATTCCACTATTGGATTCTCTAGTGTCGGTTCTCTTAAAATTGGAGATCCTGCAAATTCGTATTATCAAACTCTTAGTTACTCCACAAAGAGCATTAATCAATTTTTTGGAGTAAATCCTGCAGTTTCTACCACCATCCCAGATAATAGCAAGATATCTGCTCCTAATGTCGTTTATGGGTATGAGCAAGGAGATACATCCAAGCAAGTAGTAATGAGGGTAACTGGTGCGCTTAGCAAATTCAATAGCAACCAATCTCTTCAAAACTTAGATGCAAACTCTTCTATTAGAGTAAAGAACTTAGGTAGATATATTGACAATCCAGAGAATGACAAGAGTTATGAAGAAATTTTCTTCAATTCTTGGATTTACAATACATCTGCCCGTTATTACATTGATACTTTCTCTGGATCTAACTTTGTTCTTGAAGGAACAATTGACAAGTCCAGTCTTAGAAAAAATGACAGGGTTCAAATTTTAAAAAGAGGAACCACTGAACTGATTGCTGATAATTTAGTTGTAACTGCAGTGAATGTAGTTACAAGCACTATTTCTTTGTCTGGAACGATTCCAACATTAGATCCATTATCTTTATATGATGTAAGAAGAAAGCAGAAGAAAGCAGTTTCTACTGTTGTTCCTTTAGTCGGTGGTCAAGAACAACTCCTCACTGATGTTAACAATACATACATCGTTTCAGAGAATGAATCTGAAAGTGGAAAGAGAGAGGGATTTGTTGCTTCTAGTTCTCTTCCTAGCTACCCAATTACAACTGATAAGATTCGTGCAAAACTAATTAACCCTTCTCTTGCATTAGGAAACTGGCAGGGTTATTCTAGTGTAGAAAATGCTTACAGTATTATTTCCTTCACTAATCCAGTTCCCTTTAAGACTGGAGAGCAGATATATTATGCTGCAGGACCAGGAACAACCGCTATCGGTGGTCTTGAGCAAAAAGACTACTATGTCAAGGTTCTTAGCTCACCCAACCAGATTCAACTTTTTGCATCCAGAGCATTTATTAAAGCTGACCTTCCTGTATATTTTACTCCCCCAACTCAAGCAACTGGAACTCACGATTTCATCCTTAGTTCTCAAGGAAATAGATCTCTTTTCCCCGCTAGACCAATTCGTAGATTCATTCTTGAGCAAGATCTTAAGAGCGGCAAAGAGCAACGGACAACATCGGAAGTTACATCCGATGGAAATACAGGAATGCTCATCAATGGAGTTGAGATCTTAAATTATAAAACTTCGGATGTAATTTACTACGGTGAAATAGAATCTGTTGATATTTTATCTGGTGGATCTGGATATGATGTACTTTATCCACCCAGCATAACAATTAACGATTCAAATGTAAGTGCTGCAAATACTGCAGGTGCTTTAGCAGTTGTCTCTGGCAAAATTGAAAATATCGTTGTTGATCCAGTAACTTTTGATATTGATAGTGTAGTCAGTGTCGAAATTTGGGGTGGCAATGGCACAGGTGCCAGGGGTAGAGCAGTAACAGAGGAAAGATACAGAGAGATTGCTTTCTCTGGCATTAGCACACTATCTGGAGGAGATGTTAATGCTACAAATGATGTATTTACTTTTGATGATGATCACAACCTTCTGACTGGTGCAAGAATTGTCTATGATGCTAATGGAAATTCTAATTTAGGAATTGCAACCACTGGATCTTCTAAAGAAGAACTCACATTGATGAGTGGTCAGGATTATTATGTTCATGCAAATTCCGATAATTCAATTTCTCTGTATTATACCAAGAATGATGCTATTCTTGGAATTAGTAGCATTCAAATCAGCGAAGATGCCGCAGCTGCAAATACTGGACTTCATATTTTTAGAACCTATGAACAGAAGACAGCAATTGGTAGGGTAAGCATCGAGGACCCAGGTGAAGGATATACTAATAGGCATCTTATTGTTAAAACAGTTGGCGTTAACACTTCAAGAGATTACATTGAATTTAAAAATCATGGTTTCTCTAGTGGAGAAGTAATCAACTATACTTACGACACCACTGGAATAACTGGACTGAGTTCTGCAAAACAGTATCAAGTAATTAAACTTGATGATAATCGTTTTAGATTAGCAGAGGCTGGTAATAAAGGAGATGTAGAACCCACAACCACAAACTATGATAAAGGCATCCACCAATTTTTAGATAGCTCTGGTTCTGGTTATCAAAGATTCTATTACCCAGAGATTCAATGCAGAATTACTGTTTTAACAGAAGATCAAAAAGAAAGACAGTTGACTGCCACACCTATCGTTAGAGGTGAAGTTGTAGAAACAATTATCTACGAAAAAGGATCTGGATACGGATCGGAAATTATTAATTTTGAGAATCCTCCAACCGTTTCTATTCCTAAAGGGTCTCTTGCCCAGATTGGAATTATTATTAATAATGGAAAAATTATTTCTGCTTTTGTTCTTGCTGGAGGATCTGGATATAGTGGTCCACCAGATATCATTGTAGAAAGTACGACTGTTGGAGCAGGTGGAGGTGTTCTTAGAGCAGAATCTGCTAATGGAGCAGTTACGAGTGTAAAGATTATTTCTGCTGGTGGAGGATATGAAAGTGCAACAACTTCTGTCAGAGTTAGCGCCCCTGGAAATAACCTAAAGCTTAGAACTTCTCTTAGATCCATAGCACTTAACAAGGCATATGGACTTAATCCTACTCAGTTGACATATCTGTCACCTGTCCCATCTGGACTTGCTGTAAATTATATTGGATATGGAAATTCGATCAGAAACTTCTTCGGTGACGATGGATCTGGACACTCTCCTATTATTGGTTGGGCATATGATGGAAATCCAATTTACGGTCCATTTGGATTAGAAGATCCAAATAACATCCAATCTGATGTTAAGAGAATGGAGTCTAGTTATGAAATTGTATCCACAAATATTTCAAATAGACCTCCAGTATCAACATATCCATATGGATCCTTTATCAAAGATTATGTCTATACTGGATCTGGGGATCTTGATGAACATAATGGCAGATTCACTAAAACACCCGAATTCCCAGATGGTGTCTATGCATATTTTGCGACTGTAGATAACCTGTTCGCTCCACAATTCCCATATTTTATTGGAAATACTTATAGAAGTTCCGCTCTCTTAGAAAACACTGTTGTTGGACTTCTGAATGATCAAGTCAATTTTGATTTTGTAAATTCCAAACTGGTCAGAAATACTTTCCCATATAATTTGTTTGGCGATGGAAAGGCATATGATTATGTCTTCCAACCTTACAATGAAAATAATCAAGTGTCCACTCCAGACAAACTTGGAGTTGGATCTATAACATCTATTGATGTTTTAGCATCGGGGAGTGGATATTCTGTAAAGGATCAAATTGTATTTGACGAAACTACAACTAATGGTGGCGGACTTTCTGCAGAAGTTCAGAAAATTTATGGAAAAACAGTTGATAAAGTAACAAGCAATGTTACGATTTTCAATACTGTACCAATGGAGTACGGTAGAAATGGAATTGTATTTAATGTAACCCCATATCATGAATTCCAAACTAATGATACAGTAGGTATCACTGGAATCTCTACCTTCATTAAGGGTTTAGAGGGTTATAATAAAATTGACGCACCCCTATACAAAACAACTCTTACAGATTCTGGATACACTGGAATTATTACTGATCTCCGTGTCGATTATGTTCCCACAGTAGTGTCTGCTGGAGATTCTATTGGTATTGGAACTGAGATCATGAGAGTTCTGAATATCTTCCCCAGTGAAAAAATTGTTAGAGTTGAAAGATATGCTGGATTTACTACATCATCTGCTGGAGCAGCAGTAACTTATTTCAACAGCAAATTTACAATTCCATTAACTGAAATCCCTCTGTTTGAATCTAGATTCCAAGATATCTACTATTTCAATCCTAAAGAAGCGGTGGGTGTTGGCACCACGGTTGGATTCTCCACATCGGTGAATGTATCTCTTAATGGAGTTACAAAAACTAGATCCATTCTCTCTAGATCTATTTTCTTAGAAGATCATTCTCTGAAAAATAACGATCTTGTCACATTTGATACTCGTGGAAACTCTGACATCTTCGCTACTGATTCAATCAGTCCGTATACGACCCCTAGCGCCCTCTCAGGCAACTATTATGTCGTAAGGAAGACCAAGAACACCATTGGCATTAAGACCATCCCAGAGGGTCCAGAACTGTTCTTTACAAGCACGGGTGATAATCAAGCAAATTACTCATTTACTACAAATTACAATCAGGAAACTGCAAGAGTCGAAAGAAGTGTTCTGACGGTTGTTGCCAACGAAAATCATGACCTCTCCGTTGGTGATAATGTTAGTCTCACAGTTCGTCCTGGTCTTGCTACTGGAATTGGAGCCTCTACAACTGCTGTTATTAAACTTCTTGATGGTCAATTGATTGTTAATTCTATTGGAATTCCCACTACTGGTATTAACACATCAACAAACATTTTTACAGTTAATGATCACGGTCTTGACACTGGATTTAAAGTTCTGATGTATGGTGCTGCAGGAGTTTCTACTGCACTACCTGATGGATTGGAGCAAAGAACTTACTTTGTTCTAAAAGTTGATAATGATCAATTCCAATTAACAAATTCTAAACAACAACTCCTTCTAGATCCTCCAGAGGTTGTAAGTGTAAATGACTTTGGTGTTGATGGACAAACATTAAATCCAATCAACCCCCCAATTAAAGTAACTAGAAGAAACGATCTTGTATTTAATCTTAATGATACTACTCTGAGTGGATCTAAACTTAAGATTTTCTATGATAACAATTACTTCAACGAATATGTTGGTACAGGAACTACCGATAATCTAGAAATCGTTGGAGTAGGCACGGTTGGTATTGGAACAACAAATCCGCCAGATGATCCCACAAAAACAATTGTTTTCAACAGACTTCTTAGAAATGAACTTTACTATGCTTTAGAAGTTGGTGGATATATTTCTACTGCTGATAGAGATGTTGCTGATCGTACTAAGATCATTTATGTTGATAGTGCCTTTAATGGAAACTACACTATATCTGGTGTAGGATCGACAACATTTGAAGCTACTTTAGTTAATGAACCAGAAACTTCTGAGTATCTTTCTGCTGATTGTGATGAGTTGTTCTATACAACAACTGCTATTGGAGCAACTGGAGGTATCGCAAAGGTAAGAATTAACAATAACGGATTTGGATATCAGGCATTCCCCGATGTAGTTTCTATTGGAAACAGTGGTGTTAGTGCTGAATTGAAATTAAATGGTAAAGACATTAACCGCCTTGAGTCGGTTACTGTACCAACAGATGTTTATGGTTATCCATCTGACAATACGCTGAAACCAGATGCATTCTTGCCTAGAGTTGTCAAAATTAAGAATGCTGATAAGGTTATTGAAGCAGATGTGACTTTTGGTGGAAGATCCTATCTCAATGCACCTTCTCTATCTCTATATGATTTAACTACTGGCGAAATTGTAAATAATGGTCTAATTACTTGCGAATTGAGCGACTCTGCTGTTAATAGCGTAGAAGTTGTGGTTCAACCGAGAGGTTTAACCAATAATAACTATGGACTTGCTCCCCTAAGAAATAGTAATGGTATTTCAATCATTGAAGCCTTCTCTGATGTTGGAGTTTTGACATGTAAGATCACTACCCCTATTTTGGGTTATGTTGATGAACCCTTTAGCACTGGAGAGATTGTATATCTTGAGGGAATTGAATTCAATAATGATGGCGATGGTTTCAATTCTGGAGATTATAAGTTTACAGACTTTGAAATTGCTGATTACAATTCAGCAGTAAACCCAAGACAGGTAACATTTACATATGCTGGTTTTACAACAAATGTTGGTACAGGTGCCACAGTACAACCTGGATTTGGTCAAATTGTAAAATCTACTGATCTTGCTAGATTTACTGTTACTAAGAAGTTCTCAGAATTCTCTCAAAACGAAACTCTTAAGAGAAACGATGATCTGCAGACAGATCTCATTATGAGATCTATTAATACTGCTACTGGAGAGATGGTTATTGAAGGTTCTAGACCTCTGGAGCCAGATGATCAACTTGTCGGAACAAACAGTGGAGACCGTGCAGAGGTAGATGTAGTTCAAGAATTTGATGGTTATTTCGACATTTCGGCAACTATTGACACAAATCTTGGTTGGTCTGATAATGTTGGTTTGATTGGAGATAATAATCAATTCTTACCTGATAATGATTATTATCAAAACATGTCTTACGCGATTGAGAGCGAAAAGACATATGATGATATTGTTACCTATGTGAATAATATCGCACACCCAGCGGGTATGAAGAACTTTGCTAATACTCAAGTTCTTTCTGTTGGCGATGCAGGGGACTCTATTCGTCCTGCAGATGATGCTGGTGGATTTGTCCTTGACTTTATTTCAGACCCACTGAGAGTCGATGCAGTCTACGGATTTGATCTAGCTAGAGATGTAGATGCTGCTGATAATGTTTCTAAGTTTGTTGAACTTAGATCTACAAGACTTTCCGATTTTATCTTAAACAAAACAAACAGAGTTCTTGTTCATGATGATATTAGTCCCCAATTTGTCAGTAATGAGTCTAATGATCTGAGCGATGATAGAACCATTGCAGCTGCAGTTGCTGGAAGACAGTTCTCTAGATATCTGGTACAAACTACACACGCTGCAGAAAATCCCATAAACAACCAATATCAGTTTAATGAGTTGATTATGGTTGTTTCCAACCAAAATACATATCTGCTGCAGAAGTCTCATGTAAACAACAATAATAATGCTGGTCTTTCTACTGGATATGCAGAGTATTTCTCCTTCTTTAATGTTAATGATAATCAAACAGAACTGAGAATTAAACCATACGAGACTTTTGACACTGACTATGATATTAAGTGCCTTCAGCAAGGTTTTGCTTCTGATGTTGGCATTGGATCTACAAATACAGGAAATGTAGTTAACACCTCAGTAAACCTTTTAGTTGGCACTGCAACTACAGCAACAATTGTTGGATTTGCTACGACTACTTTTGTTGGTGGAATTGGACACTTCTTAGTTGTTGATAAAGCAACTAATAAGATTGATTATCACGAATTAGCACTTCAGACTGATGGTGTTGATACCTATCTGACAGAACTGGCATCCTTTAACACCAGACAAAGTTTGGGTGGTTTATCCGCTCCCACATTTATGGGAACATTTACTTCCAATATCGAAAGTGGTGTTGTTAAAATTGACTACATCCACTCTAATTTAGATGCAGTCGATGTTAGATGTAAGTTTATTTCTTTTGAAAATGTAGGTCTTGGCACAACTAGTGTCAGACACTTCAACCTTGAGTTCACTCCTGAGGGAACAGAAAGAAGCGCAAGAATTGTTGTCGGTTCTTCTGCAACGACAGGAATTGCTACAGTTGTTGGAGTTTCCAGCAATATTGACTTGTCCTTCAAGTCAACCGTACATGTTTCTTATGGTTCTACACAAACCTTACATCAAATATATGTACTCTCTGATCCAGAGAAACAGGATACTTATCTATCTCAAGCACCCATCGCTGCAGTTGGAACAACAACTGGAATTGGTACATTTGGCGCAGAGTTCTCTGCAGGAAAAGTAAATCTTGAGTTCTATCCAGATGCAGGTGTGTCTGGAATGGTAAGCATCTTCTCTTACAACGAGATTGTTTATAAAGATCTTGATCCTAATGGATCTCTTGCTGGTATTGGATCCTTTGATTATGGAAAAGTGTTTGAGAATGTAACTCAAAATAGTTACTTAGGTATCAATAATAGAAACATTAGAGAATTTGACTTGACTTATCAAGGAGTTCCAATCTATGAGCGTGATCTCAACCCACAGAATCCCAATCAAATCAATTATGGAACTGGTTTGATTAGTTTCCAGCACTTCTTCTCTAATACAGAACAGGTAACTTACACACCAGACTCTAACATTATTGGTATTGCTGCTAGTGCTCTTCATTATGTAACTGGGTATGGTTCTACTGAACTTCCTTCTACTGTCTACATTGTTAAAAATAATAATAGTCAGTTCTTCATCTCTACCAGTCTTACTGATGCCAGAGCAGGTCTTGCTATTACTTTCCAACCTGGATCTGGATCTGGTAACAAGCACAGATTTACAATGGAGAAGCGAGATCAGAAGACGATCGTTGCTCTCAGTGGAATTGTACAGAAACCGATTACTTACACTCAAATTACATATGATCTTGATGCTCCTGTAAACGGTATTGTCACATCTCTTGCACTGAGCGGACTTAGCACAGTTACTTCTGGAGATCTTCTGAAACTTGAAGATGAATATACCATTGTTAAGACTGTAGGTTTTGCTACTACATCTACTGGACCTATTACTGGTATTGGTACATGGAGCATTGCTGAAGTTGAGAGAGGTGCCGTAGGAACTGCTGCAACTGATCACGCAGCAGGAACTACTGGAAGAATTCACAGAGGCGCTTTCCAAATTCTTAACAGCAAAATTCACTTTACGGATGCTCCTCTTGGTGGTGACCTTGGAATTTCGGATCCCAGCAATCTTCCATATCCTAGAGCAACTTTTGGTGGTAGAACTTATCTGAGAGTTGATTATGATACAAACGAACTGTTTGATGACTTCTCTGATCAGTTTGATGGACTTGAGAACACATTCTCACTGACTGCGATTGGTGCTGCAGTAACGGGTATCGGTACAACTGGTGGTAATGGTGTACTCTTCGTTAATGGTATCTTCCAAGCACCATTTGGAGAGAACAACGAAGGGATTTCTAACTTCAAAATCATTGAAGATCCAGTATCTTCTGCCGCTAGTGTTCAGTTTACTGGTATTACATCAGTAGGATTTACAGATCTAATTATTGATGAAGATGATATTAACCAAAACCAGTTACCTAGAGGCGGCATCATCATTTCTGTTGCATCTACTCCTGGACTTGGATATGCTCCGTTTGAGGGTGCATCTGTAAGATTGGAAGTTGGAACTGGCGGAACAATCACGAATATCATCGGAGTTTCGACTGCAGGACCGTCCGTAAATGTCACCGAGGCATTCTACGACAATAAGACTGGTATCATGACAGTCACAACTGCTACACCACACGGTCTTCTTTTGGAAGATCAGGTTAAGTTAGTTGGTCTGGCATTCACCTGCCCTGGATATGGTGCAACATACAGTGTCTATGACTTCCAATATGATGAATCTACTGGTATTGCTACCGTATTTACTGTTGGTGATCATGGATTGACTGCTGGCGATGATGTCAAATTAGCATATATTGGATTCAGTTGCACTGCTCCTCACGCTGGTGTAACTACTACTATCTTCCCAGATGGAACTCAAGGATATTTCTATCCTGTAAATTCCGTTGGAACTACTACATCCTTTGTCACTAATGTTGGTATTTCCACTATCGCTCATACCTATGCAGGTGGTGGTCAAGTTCAAACTGGTATCACTACCAATATCTTCCCAGATCATGATGACCCGTTTGCTGTTATTGGTTTCATTTCAGCAACTCAATTTAAGACTAATGTTGGACCTTCGACATTTGGACACACTTATGTAAGTGGCGGTACTGCTGCCCAGTGGCACCCCCTTACCTTTGGTTCTGGATACAGAACTGGTATTGGCACCATTGGCATCGCTGTAACCTCTTCTACAGGCACTGGAGCGACGATTACCGCCGTTGTTGGCGCTGGTGGATCTCTGGTATTCTCTGTTGTTGGTCCTGGCACCAATTATACTGCCGATGATCTTATTCTTCCCCCCGAACCAAATGGAGAAAACCTCAATATTATCGGTCTGTCCAGAATTGGTCTTGGCGCAACTACGGTAACAGGTGTTGGATGCTCTATTTCTGTTGAAATTGCTGGTGTCTCTACTGCTACTGGAATTGGATCTACTTATTATGAAGTTGCTAAGTGGGAGTTCTCTAAGAAAGGTTATGGATTCAAGCGCGGAGATATATTTACTGTTGCTGGACTTTCCACCGATCCCGCAGCAGGGGACAACTTCAAAGACTTTGAAATCGAAGTCATTGATGTATTCACGGACCAAGTAGCAGCATGGCAGTTTGGTAATATTGACTATCTTGATAATATCAAGAGATATCAAAATGGTGATCAAAAGAGATTTATTCTTGAGTATCAAAGATCTATCGTCAGTTTTGAAATTGATAGAAATGATGCTGATTCTAAGGAAATTGATCTTTCTGCAGTTCTTCTTATTTTCATTAACGGAGTAATTCAGCAACCTGGAGTGAACTATTCGTTCACTGGCGGTTCTGTTCTTGAATTTACTACTGCACCTACTCCAGAAGATAATGTTGTTATCTTCTTCTACAGAGGAACAATTGGACAGGATAGTTTCTTGTTTGATGTTAATGAGGTAATTAAGGTTGGTGATGAGGTTAAACTTGAAAAGAGTGCTGAGGTTGAACTTAATACAGTAACTCAGACAGTCGATAACTTTGCTCAAGATGAAAATAGAATTGTCAAGAGAATTGACAGTGCTGTTACTGTAGAAACACCGTTCTATCAAGGAGTAGGCATTAGTAATGATAACTACAAACCCCTTACTTGGATTAAACAGAAGAAAGATATTCTGATTGATGGTTCTGTTGTTAGTAAGGCAAGAGACTCTATTGAAGCTCAAATTAGTCCTATTGCTAGCGTAATCGGTGTCGTTAGTACAACTGATGCGTTCCTCTTTGTTGATTCTGTTGCTCTGTTTAAAGACACTGATGATAGTTTGACGGAGAACTTCAACCTTGCATTTATTGCAGAAGTTGGATTTGGAACTACTGCTGTTTCTGGTATCAACTACGAGGATATGACTGGCATTAATCCTTTGGTTGCCAATGTCCAAGGTTATATTGGTGTTGTCACTGGTATTAGCACATGTCCTGGTATCGGAACCGACCTTGCTCTCTTAATTCAATTTGATGTTCAAGAATATGTAAATGATGGAAATGATCCCACTGGACTTGGAACTAACTATCCATTCAGACTTTATGGGACTGGAATTAACACTGCAGGTATTGCGATAACATCAATCGATACTCATGATAGTGATGTTGTTGGTACTAGCACATATTATGGTGATGGCATTTACTATGCTTCTGCAATTTCTTTCGTAACTGGATCTGGAAGTCGTCTTGGAATCATCACTGCAAATATTGCTTCCTACACTGACACTACTGGGTTTGTTGGGGTTGGATCTACTGCTTTCCCATACGCTTACTTTAGCTGGGGTAGATTTGGTGAAGTTGATCGTGCCGCGAATGCAGTCTATGCAAATGTCAAGGGATTGAATTATGATCCACAATTGTCACAATATCCCATTGTACAAAGAAGGGGTGTTGGATTAAGAGGGACTGGGGGTCTCCCGAAACGATTATAAATACAAAAAAGTTAGACCTTTCGCCCGCTCATAATAATGGCAGCCATTATCACCGATCAATTTAGGGTCATTAACGCAAATAATTTTGTAGACTCCGTAATTGATGGATCTAATTCATATTATACATTTTTAGGTCTTGCTAATCCGACTATTGCGGGTTACGGAAGAACTAGCACTTGGAACAGCACAACTGTCCAACCCCCTTCTCCTATTGATAATATTAGTTATATTAATCATGTATATGACACGATGCTTTTTGGGCGAAAGGTATTGCCTGGCGATGTTAGGAGATTGATCCGTAAAGTCCAGTGGACAAAAGGTACATCTTATGATATGTACCGTCATGATTATAATACTAACAACAGATCTCTAGTCTCAAACTCTAGTAGACTGTATTCTGCAAATTATTATGTAATTAACCAAGACTTTAGGGTTTATATTTGCATTGATAATGGTTCTGCGGGTATCACATCGACAGCAAGCGCGTCTCTCGATGAACCAACATTTACTGATCTGGAACCATCCGCTGCTGGGACGAGTGGTGACGGCTATCTATGGAAATACCTCTTTACTGTTCCTCCCGCCGACATTGTTAAATTCGACTCAACAGAGTACATAGCAGTTCCTAACGAGTGGCAAACCTCTACTGAAAATGAGATCAAGGTCGTTAGAGACAATGGTGATTCTGAAGTCAATAATAACCAAATTAAAGTTGTTTCTATTGATGAACAGGGAGAGGGATATGCATTCCTGTCTACTCCAGTAGAAGTAGACATTTTGGGTGATGGAACTGGAGGTAAAGTAAGAGTCCAAACAAACACTAACGGTCAGATTATTTCTGCAACTGTTACTGCTGGTGGACAAGGATATAGTTTTGGAAGAGTTGATCTTTCTTCTATCAATGCATCTGCTACTAAGTTTGCAAAACTAACTCCGATTATTCCTCCCTCTAGAGGGCATGGTTATGATCTCTACAAAGAACTCGGAACCGATAAGGTTCTAATTTATTCTAGATTTGATAATTCTTCTTACGACTTTGCTTCGGATACTACATTTGCCCAAATTGGGGTTATCAAGAATCCAATTGCTGCTGGATCTGGATCTACTGCTGTCCTGAATACATCCGAATTCTCCAATACTAAAGCAATTAAGTTCACTGGAAGTTCTGCTCAACCATTACCGATTGGTGCAAAGATTCAACAAACTATCACTGGAATTGGAACTGCAAAGGGATATGTTGCTTCTTACGATATATCTACTCAGGTAATCAAGTATTTCCAAGATAGAAACTTGTATGTCAATCAAGTTTTCTATGATGCGACTGACAGTATTGGAGTCAGTGGAGATGCAGCAGTTATAGATTTCTCTTCTTCTGGAAATGCTGTTACTGCTGACGGTGGATTTAGCGTGAACATTGATTCTGGATTCTCTGGAATTTCAACAACCACGCCTTCTGGTAAAGTTGTTGATCTAGGTGTACAGTTTACTGGTGGTCTTGCTCCATCCGAAATAAATAAAAGGACTGGTGAGATCATTTATCTTGATAATAGACCCTCTATTGCAAGAAATGAGCGTCAAAAAGAAGACATCAAAATCGTTTTAGAATTCTAAGAAGATGCCACAACAGACTAACCTCAATGTAAGTCCATACTATGACGATTTTGACCCCGAAAAGGGTTATCATCGCGTTCTGTTTAAACCAGGATTTCCTGTTCAGGCAAGAGAACTTTCTACTTTACAATCTATCCTGCAAAATCAGGTAGAAACATTTGGTAGTCACATCTTCAAAGAAGGATCCATTGTCATTCCTGGATCCGTTACTTTTGATGGACAATACTATGCTGTCCAAGTAAACCCAACACACCTTGGTATTGATATCGGGGTCTATGCTCAACAAGTCGTTGGCAAAGTAATTAAAGGTCAGACATCTGGGGTTACTGCAAAGGTAATCAATTATATTAGTGCTACTGAGTCTGATAACGACTACGACACTTTCTTTGTAAAATATATTAAGTCTTCTTCATCTGGAGATTTTAATTTCTTCAGTGATAGTGAAGTTTTGGTTGCTGAGGAAGCATTTAGTTTTGGTGGAACAACCATCAATGTGGGTGGAACATTCGCATCTACGATTGAATTAAATGCTTGTAGTATCGGATCTGCAGCGTCTGTTGATGATGGTGTATATTTTGTCAGGGGAAATTTTGTTAGAGTAAAGAAACAAACAATTATCTTAGATCAATATAATTCTCAACCATCCTATCGTGTTGGTTTGAAAATTGTAGAAAGTGCAATTAGTGCTAAAGCAGATAATACACTTTACGACAACGCAAAAGGATTTTCTAACTTTGCTGCTCCTGGAGCAGATAGACTTCAAATCAAATTAGTCCTTGCTAAGAAGTCTACTGATGATTTTGAGGATACTGATTTTGTAGAGGTCCTCAGAGTTGATAATGGAACAATTCTTTCCATTAAAAAGGATACAGAGTATTCTAGAATTAGAGATTATATCGCATCTAGAACTTATGACGAATCTGGAAACTATGCGGTAGAAAAGTTTCTTGTCAATGTCGGAGAGTCTCTGAATGATAGACAGGGAAACAATGGTTCTTATTATTCGGATCAAACAACATTTGATGGAAATACTCCTAGCGATGATCTAGCAGTATTGAAAATTAGTGCAGGTAAAGCATATATCTATGGTTATGATGTATCTACCGATGGACCAACAACTCTTGACCTTGTAAAACCAAGAGAGACTCAAAAGGTAGAAAACAAAGCGTTCCCATTTGAAATGGGAAATAAGTTTGTTGTTAATAATGTCGTCGGTCTTTCCACATTTACAAATAGAATTGATCTTTACAGTGGTCCCTACAGCGGTGCTAGTGCAGTTGCAGCTGGATCTAGTGTAAAGATTGGAGATGCCAAGGTATATACACTTGGATTAAGAGATGCTGAATATGAAAATGCATCTACAGAATTTAACATGTATCTGTATGATGTTCAAACATACACTACACTTACACTAAACGACAATGTTAGTTCCACTGAGCTAATTGAATCGGCATATGTTGTTGGTAAGGAGAGCGGTGCTAGTGGATATGCAGCAGCTGCTGGTGCAGGAACAAGCACTATTAATATCACTCAAACATCTGGAACTTTCAGATTAGGTGAGCAACTTTTAATCAATGGGGTAGAGGAACTACCCAGGTCTGTTGAAAATATCAAAACATATGGGATCAATGATGTTTATAGTTTCCAACAGGCAAACACTTTCTCCGCAAGCAAAAAGTTAACTGATCGCATCTCTCCCAGATTTGGGAATGGAACACTGAAGATCACTGCTGGTGGAGTAGTAACTTCTCCTAGATTTGATAGTTTTGAGAGATTTAAACCTGGAGATATTATTAGATACGAGGCTCCTACAAATACATCTGGGTCTGCTCTGAGCGTTCCTACTCAAAATGTAGTTCTTACTGTTGCAGCAGATCTTCAGTCAATGACTGTTGGTGCAATGACAACTGTCTCCAACCTGTTTGATGGTGGAGTAAAGGCATTTGAAGGTGCTATTAAGATTGGTGTTCAGGATACGACTCTTGAAAATGCATCTTTGATCACCAGACTTCCCGATCTAAGTATTTCAAATGTAGACTTTAGTTCTTCTACTCTTCTTCTTTCCGCTCAAGTTAAGAACGAGACCACAACTTCTGGTGGGGTATTGGTTGTTCCAATCTCTTCTGTCAACCTCGATGATGTTTCTTTCGTTGCATTTGATCAGGAAAGATATCAAGTACAATATTCCAGCGGTGCCATCGCTAATATTGATGAGTCTCAGGTAACTGTTACTCCAACCTCTCTTACGATTTCTAACCTAACTCCCAGTCAGTCAAACATTACTGTTAATGTAACTGTTTCTAAGGCAAATATCAAGAATAAGGTAAAAGAGTTTAAGAGATCGCAAAAGGTTTCTATCACCAGATCTACTAATAGAAGATCTGGAACTGATCCTTCGACCAGTATTAATGATGGTTTGAATCATAGTGAACTCTATGGTCTCAGAGTTCAAGATAAAGAGATTTGTCTCAACTATCCAGATGTAACTGATATCGTTGCAATTTACGAGTCCCTGGATTCTTCTGCACCGATCTTAGATAAATTAACATTCTCTTCTACTGATGATGTCTTCACTAGTGCTATTATCGGAGAAAACATCTTTGGAACAACGAGCAAAGGTATTGCTAGGGTAGTTTCTATTGATGCTTTAAATAGTCAAATTGAAGTTGTCTATTTGACTGATGATAGATTCTCAGTGCTCGAACCTCTGGAGTTTGAAGAGTCTAATGTTGTTGCTGTACTTCAAGCATATACTCCTGGTAAGTATAGAGATATTACTACGAGCTATCTGCTAAACAAAGGACAAAAGAATCAATATTATGATTATTCTAGAATTGTTAGAAATAAAGGAGGTTATGTTCCTCACAGACAACTCTTGGTAGTCTATAACAGATTTGATGTTCCTAGTGGAGACACTGGTGATGTATTTACTGTCAACAGTTATGATGAAGAAAGATATGCAAAAGAAATTCCTAATATCGGACCTTCCGAAACTCCTGCTCACGATGTATTAGACTTTAGACCTAGAGTATCTGCATTTAATCCAGCGTCTGCATCGAAGTCTCCTTTCTTCTATACATCTAGAGATTTTTCTGGAGAACCTGATAGAATCTTGACTCCTAATGAGTCAATGACTTTTGATTATGATTTCTATCTACCTAGAATTGACAAATTAGTTCTTCTCCCAGATGGAACTTTCAAGATTGAAGGCGGCACACCAGCAAGACAACCAGTCCCTCCCGCTGCAACCAGCAAAGGGATGGAGATCGCTACTATTCTTCTTCCCGCATATCTTAAAGATGTAGAAGAAGCGAGAGTCTTCTTAAAGGATAACCGTAGATTCACAATGCGTGATATCGGTGATCTTGCAGATAGAGTTGAAAATCTGGAACTTGCTACTAGTCTCTCTCTACTTGAGAAGAGTGCCGAGTCTCTACAAATTAGAGATGCTCAAGGTCTTACAAGATTTAAGTCTGGTTTCTTTGTAGATAACTTCAAGACTAATGACTTCATGGATCCAAGTTCTCCTGCAGAGATCGACACAGAACTTGGCGAACTAAAACCTTTGAGAGAATTCTCATCTATTGATCTTCAAGTCGCTCCTAAAACGGATCTTCCCACATCTCAAATTGACTTTGATTCTAACTTCGAACTTTTAGATTCTACAAATACCCAAAAGACAGGAGATCTACTTTCTCTCAAATATGAGGAAATTGAGTATATTAAACAAGAGTTTGCAACCAAGACTAACAACATTAACCCCTTCCATGTTGTTGCTTACACAGGTGCGCTGAGACTTAATCCCACTGTTGATAACTGGATTAATACTAGAAGAACCGAGAATGTTATTCGTAACACTATTGGTATTACGGTATTTAATAATCAAGTTGCAGCAAACTTCAGCCTCACTAGAGGTGGAGTTCTCGGTGGATCTGCTACTGTAAGTACCAGAGAAGTTGGTAGAACAGTTCAAAGAGATGATATTAGATCCGAAAATACATTTATCGCTGAAGAAACATTTGATCCATTCTGTCGCTCTAGAAATATTGAGTTTAAAGCGATTGGTTTGAAACCAAACACTCGTTTCTATGCATACTTTGATAATCAAAATGGTTTGGACATCATTCCAAAACTTCTTGAGGTTAATAATGTCTCTGGTTCTTTCCAAGTTGGAGAAACCATCAGAGGTTCTGTAAATGGAAACAACTTTGAATTCAGACTTTGCACCCCAAATCATAAGTCTGGACCATTCAATAATCCTAACGAAACATATACTATCAACCCGTATGATGCAGTATCCACTCTTCCTAATGGATACTCTCAAGCATCCACAGTCTTGAATATTGATACGGTATCTCTTGCAGCTCAAGCACAAGGAGCCTTCTTTGGACTTGTTCTCCCTGGGATGGTTTTGAGAGGTCTGACAAGTGGTGCTCAAGCAACTGTTGCTCGGATCAGACTGGTGTCTGACGACTTTGGTGATCTGATTGGATCTGTTTATATTAGAGATCCTAACCAAACACCAACACCTCAAGTTAGAATTAGATCTGGTAGCAGAGACTTCAAACTTACTTCTAGTGCTACAAATGAAAATCCATTACCAGGAAGTACCTTAATCTCTACCGCAGTTGGTAGATATCTTGCGACTGGCACTACAAGAGTAATTCAAACGGATATTAGAATTACAACTCTCGAAACAACGACTGTTACTAATCTTTCTACAATTGATATTAGAGGTACGATTCCTCCTCCGCCTCCTCCGCCGCCGCCAGTTATTATCAATAACACCACAGTTATTGATAGAACAAGAACTGTTGTTGTTAACAGAAATCGTCCTGTTCAGGTAAGAAGAAGAGATCCTCTTGCCCAAACAATCGTAACAGGACCAGAAGGTGCGTGGATTACTTCTCTTGATGTTTTCTTTGCTAAGAAGAATACGGGAACCACCCCAGTAACTGTTCAAATTAGAACCGTTGAACTTGGCACACCCACATTGTCAGTAATTGATAGAAACGCTATTGCAGTTCTCAGACCTTCTGACATTACAACATCTCAAAATGGAACTATCCCCACACGAGTAAGATTCAGAACACCTTTCTACTTAGATCCCAATACTGCTTACGCAATCGTTCTTCTTTCCGATAGCGATGAGTATGAGGTATTCTGTGGAGAGATGGGTCAAAAAGCACTCAATACTCAGTTGCTCCCTTCTGCTCAGGGTAAGATCTACTCTCAGCAGTTTGCAATGGGTTCTCTCTTCAAGTCTCAAAATGGAGAGACCTGGACTCCTTCTCAGTTTGAAGACCTCACATTCAAACTTTATAGAGCTAAATTCACCTCCGATATCGGTCTCCTCACATTCTACAATCCTCCCATTGAACCTAATAACGGACTACTGCCTCCTCTTAACTTCGATCCGATTACATCTCTGCCCAAAAAAGCAAAGATCGGTATCACAACCACATCTAATGCTGGTTTGATTGGAACAGTATTTGCTCAGGGTAGAAAAATTGGCGAAAGCACTGAGACATACCGTTATGGATATATTGATGATAAAGGTGGTCCTGTTCTTGGAACTCCTGGCATTCTGACTGGGGGTAAGAATTATGGAACTCCTACCAACCCAGTAAGCACTTACAATATCGTCGGTAATGGCGAAGGACTTACTTTCAATGTCACCGTTGGTTCTGGTATTTCTGCTATCACAGGAGTATCGATTGCATCTTCTGGTAGCGGATATAAAGTAGGTGATGTTGTTGGTCTGGTTACTGCTGATGTTGGAAACTCTGGATCTGGAGTTCGTGTTGGTATCAACTCTCTCGGTGGAATTGACACTCTTTATCTGACAAATGTCCAAGCAGAACTGTTTGACACTGCAACTAATGATCTACTGTACTACCATGATAGTGGTTCAACAATTGATACTGGACTGGATATTATCACCTATGATGCTACTGGATCTGTTTATACTGGAGAATACTTCAAAGTAGACAATAGAAATCATGGTATGCATAGCTCCTCCAATAGAGTTATCATCCAAGATGTTCAATCCGATGTGGTTCCGACTGAACTGTCCATCAACCTCGCCTCGAATGAAACAACAATTTCTGTAGCGTCTACTTCTCAATTCGCTACCTTCGAAGGTGCTGCTGTCAGTGCAGCAAACACTGGATATGCGTTCATCAACAGTGAAATTATTTCATATACAACTGTTGGTGTTTCCAGTCTTGGTGGTGTTGTAAGAGGGGTTGATGGAACTAAGGCTCTTAACCACCTCCAAAACGATATCGTCTCCAAGTATGAATATTCTGGAGTATCCCTCAGAAGAATCAATACTGAGCACGATGTCTCCACTGTTCTGAGAGGAATTGATGAATACTATGTCCAAATTGACAGAGGATCTAGCAGAGGAAGTGATGATTCTGCAAATTCCATTCCGCAAGTTTCTTTCAGAGAAGAAGCTTCTGGTGGTGGTAAGAATGTCCATGCTTCTAAGAACCTTCAGTTTGACGCTGCAAGACCGTTGTTTGATGCTACTACATTCGGACCTGGAGACTTCATTTCCCTGCAGTTGAGAACTATTACAGGCACATCTCCGAATGGTTCCGAGTCTGCTTATGTTGATGCTGGACTTTCTAATATTGACTTCAACAGAATCAATCAATTTGAGTCAACAAGAATTATCGCATCTCGTGCAAATGAGACTGCTAAACTTGGATCTCTCCCCAGAAACAAATCTTTTGCATACACTATTGCACTAGACAATAATGGAGATGAATACAATTCTCCTGTTGTGAACATGGAATCTGCCGCAACTCTGCTGTATGAAAACAGACTGAATAATCCAATCGAAGACTACAGAACAGATTCTAGAGTCAATAGCAGATTCAGTGATCCACATGCTTCTTACTACATGTCGAATCCGATTTATGTTAAGAACCCTGCAACTTCACTCAAGCTTATCTTTGAAGCTCGCAGACCTGTGGAATGTGACATTAGAGCTCTATACAGTATCCTTAAGACGGATTCTAGCGAAGTAACTCCTGACTTTGAATTATTCCCTGGATATCTTAACCTCATAGATACAGACGGAGATGGTATCGGTGATCAAGTAATTGATCCTACACAAAATGATGGTAGATCCGATGCTTTTGTTCCTGCAGACGAAACTCAATACAGAGAGTATACATACTCTATAGATGATCTTCCTAGTTTTAATGGATTCCAAGTCAAACTGGTATTCAGCGGAACTAATCAAGCGAAGTATCCTGTAGTCAAGAACCTTAGAGTTATCGCTGTAGCATGAGTTTGATTCCCGTTGAAGGGCACTCTTATCTGTGGAGAGATTCTGAAACTGGAGCCATCGTCAACGGCGATGACTCCAATTATCAGGCATACATAAGACAAAGAGATGCTAAAAAATCTGAGAAGGAAGAAATCGAGTCTATGAAAAAAGACATCGATGAGATTAAGAATATGTTAAGTAAAATTATTGATAAACTATGAGTAGAAATCCCCATTCTGAATTTTTAAAATATCATGGATTTGTTCCAGAGGATAGTGGCGATATCCCACGCACTGAACTAGATTTGCTCAAAGCAGATGTTCTAGAAATCAAATTGACTATGCAGCAGGTATTACAGGAATTAAGGAAACTAAATACCTAATAGGATAATCCGTGATGTAAAGAATGGCAGTTTACATTGCTAATCTTCAAATTGACACTGGGGTTGATTTTCAACACGGTTTCAGTTTAGGGGACAACGACACAGGAAGTTTTTTAAACTTAAACAACTACACAGCAACTTCTCAGATGAGAAAGTGGGCAGGTAGTAGTACTGCCGTCTCCTTTGCATCTACCGTTACCGATCCCGAAAACGGTCAGATTCAGATCTCTCTGGGTTCTACTGAAACCGTTGATTTAAAACCAGGGCGTTATGTATATGATGTGAACCTCGAAGACGCTGGTGGCTATAAGTACAAGGTCGTTGAAGGAATGGTCCTAGTCAGAGCAGGAGTCACAAGGTAATGCCATCATTACGAATCGGCACATCAAATCAAGTCAAAGTTATTGCCAGTGGTGCCCTCGGTGGAGGTTCTGGTGGTAGATTAACTCTACTCGCGGATGTAGACGCGACAAACTTGGAGGACGGTGTTATTTTGGTTTATGAAGCGGCGACAAACACCTTCATCACAACTAAAAATTTCCCAGCCGCTATCATTGACGGAGGTGTCTTCTAATGTCCGCAACGATCCTCCTCAAAAGAACGCTTGGCACTTCTCCGCCGAACATTGCTCCTGTAGGTACTGGCGTATCCTTTGGTGAACTTGTTTACACTTACGATACCAGCGATGTAGGTGCTGGTAAGTCATACAAGAAGTTATACATTGGTAATCCATCTGGTCCTACTGCATCACCTATTCCGATTGGTGGTGAGTATTACACCAGTCTTTTCCCAGAAAATCCCGCCTCCTTCGGTACACCCGAAGCATCTAAAGTTGTCGTTCTTGATACTCAAGCAAGAGTTTCCAAGTGGACTGTCGTAGACGACTTTTATGTCGCAGGTGTTGGTACAGTTGCTGGTGACTTTTCTGTCGGTGGTAACCTCAATGTAACTGGTGACCTCGTTTATGACGAGGCAAATGCTAGAAATTGGAATATCACTGGTGTTGCAACTGCTGCTACATTAGAGGCAACAAACTTTACATTTACTAATGGTATTATTGAAGACCTGTTTGCAGTAACAGGTGTTGTGACCACATTGAGTGGCACAAGTGCTGACTACTATGAAGTAAATGTAGGACATGCTCTTACTGCTAACAATCTAGAGGTAACAGGTGTTGGTTCTTTCAGTAACCAAGTAACCTTTGCCAATGACATTATCAAGATTGGTCGTGACACTGCTGTAGGTCTTAGCAGTGCAGACGGATCCATCTTTATTGGTGACTATGCCGCTGCTGGCATGGGACAAACAGTCCTTAACCGTCGCAATATTGCGATTGGTGCCAGTGCAATGCAATATGCTGGTATTCTTTCCAGCTTTGATGAATTAGAATCTAATATTGCTATTGGTAACTTTGCAGGATTTAGACTGCAAGGTACTAAGAACCTGATGATCGGTGATAAGGTA
>Ga0075476_10000137_pt1 | contig 29304 bp, 41 predicted proteins | sample DEB08_DNA_5_FD_76339 | JGI IMG/M metagenome (GOLD analysis project Ga0075476, IMG submission 76339) | Aqueous microbial communities from the Delaware River and Bay under freshwater to marine salinity gradient to study organic matter... | ecosystem: Environmental > Aquatic > Marine > Coastal ...
AAACGCCTCGCCAAATCCCATCTGCGGGCCAGGCGTCACCGCCGCCTGCAGCGCTAGCTCCGGGTTAGGCGCGAGCGACTGCATGCTGGGCTACCGCTGCCCCAAGCGATTGCTGAGGACGATGTAGAGCTCGAGCAGCGGCACCTGGTAGTTGTCTAGGTACCGCATGCCGTCCGGCGCGAGCAGGTACGCGAAATTGGGCACGCCGGTGGCAGTAAAGGCTGTGTCAGCCAGGCTACTCTCTTTCGCCGCGCCCTGCGCGGTCTGGGGCAGGTCGTCAGACAGTCCGGCCTGGCGTCGCGCCTGCTGCAGGTCCGCAAACGTGATTTTGCCGCGCTTATCCTCCAGGTATTCGAACGCGCTGACCGGCATGCCTGGCGGCAGCCAAACCTTGAACGCCTGCTTAGTCACCGGGTCTTTTCCCTCGGCTTCGACAATTCCGCCGGCGACGTGCTTCTCCCCGGTGTAGGTTGCGCCGAGCACGCGCTGCTGAGCGCGCTCGTACTTCTTTTCCGTTACTTCCCCAGTCCCGGCTTCGGACAGCAGCACGGCCTCAGTAGCCTGCTGCAGAAAGCCCCGGTCAGCTGAGAGAATGTTGACGCCGCCGCTCGTCGTTAGCTTTTGCGACATGTTACGGTCGAACCCCGGCGCGTAGACGAGACTTACGCCTGTCGCCTTTGCGGTGACGCCCGCCACGATATCGCGCGCGAGCGCTTGGTTGCCCATGGCGTAGTGGTCGGCCGCCACGAAATAAACGCCGCTGTCGCTTGCTACCTGGGCGAGCGCCTCTTTGCCGACTTGGCCGCCGCCCTTCAAAAAACTGGCGAATAGATCTAGCTTGTCGGCTGGCGACACTGCGGGATCAGAGATGAAGCGTGTCACGACTGCTTTTTCGTTTTGGGTGAAGTAGTTGCGGTTGACGCCGTAGGTTCCCGCAAGCTCGACAACGGCGGAGAAGCGCTGCGTCAGCAGATCCGGGTTGCGCATGTCGTCGAGCGTCAATAGCGGAATGTGCGACCTACGGCTAACACGGTTGTGGTAGCTCACTACGTCGGCACTCGCCTGAGATTGGCTAGACTGAGCAATCTGCTGCGCCAGGCCGGCGAGCTCGTTAGTTGCCTCGGTGCCACCCACGCGCAGCAGCTGCGTCGCCAGCTCCTGTTGCGCCGATGGCGGCATGTTCCGCATCGTCGCTACCAGATCGACGCGCCTCCCCAACTCATCGAGCAGGGCGTTCGTCTCGGGATCGCCCAAGGCGCGCGCGCGTGTCGCCAGCTCACTCAGCACCTGCGGGCTAGGCTCTATTAGATCTTTCAGCTGGTTCTGGTGCGACCTAATATCTGCACGCAGATCTGCGGTGGCCGCCCTATAGCTAGCGTTGCCTGCAGTTATCTGCGCTTGCATTTCGGCGGCCAGCGTCTTGCGCGCATCCCCGGTCAGCCTGCCTGCTAGTGTCTTGTCGCCGGACACGGCTTTCCGAAAATCAGCGAGATAGGCGTTGCGGTCGGGCGCGCCAGCAAACTCTGCGCGGATACGCGCTACGTTGCCGAGCATCTCGAGCTTGAGAACGTCGCGCTCGATGTCGTCAGGGTCACGCCCAAGAGCGCGCTGGCTCTCGCGGTAAGACGTTAACGTCGCGCTTAGCAGGAAGTCAGGCATCTGCTCCCCGCCGATCCGCTCAACCGTCTGTTGCACTTCGTGCTGCAGTCGGATCTGCCGCGCTTCGTTTTCCTTCGCTTGCTCCTTCAGGTAGGCGCCAGAGTACGAGAGGAAGGCAGCGTTGCCCGCGATCTGCAATGAGTCGCCAAGGCGCTGAGCCGCCAGTGGATCGAGCTGCCCGATGGCCTCCGAGTAGCCGTCGATGATACTGCCGATCCGCGCGTTTAGTTCCTCCGGCAGACCCTTGCTCTCAACCCAGTCAAAGTGCGCCTGGTTGATAGCAGTGCGCGCGTCTGTCTCGATGCGCGACGACGATGCAGCGACGGCTGCGTCATACGCGTTGCGGTCGTAGATCGTCGTCGGCACCCTCTCAGAAAAGCGCTCAAGCGTTTCCTGCGGCGCGGTTGCACCCGCACGCCGCCCCTCGAGGCGAGCGCGCTCCCCGAGCGACTGCGCAGCGAACTGCACGACGCGATCCGCCTGCTGGCTGATTGTCTGCCCCTGGCGCTGTGCCTCGCGCAACGCCGCCGGGTCTACCTGGCGCGGCGCGGCCACGGCTGCAGACAGCCGGGCAGAGGGCTCTAATGTCGGGTAGCGCGCCATCAGCGCATGCCGCCAATCATCTTGTATTGGAACGCACCGGCGGCAAGCGACCCTGCGGCGTTGAACATGCCGGTGGTCGCTGCGGTCCTGCCGGCCTGGCGGTAGATGTTGGCTTGGTACCGGCCGCCGGCTTCTGCGATGCGCGCGTTTTCCTGCGCCAGCAGCGCGTTATCGACTTGCGTAGCGTAGTCCTGGTAGCCCTGGCTGATGTTTGCGTCGATCAGGCTGCCGGTGCTGCCGCTAAAAGGGTCCAGGCTGCCCTGCGCCGCGCGAGCGTTGATCGTCGCCAGGTTGCGGCGCATCGCGACCAGATGCTGCGTGCCTGCGTCTTTGTATGCGATAGCCTCTTGCCGCGCGCGCAGGGCGTCCGCCTTGCCTTGTATGGCCGCCATTTGCGCTTGCGCGTTGTACTGCGCCTGCGCTGCCTGACCCGCGCGGATCTGACCCGCTGCAGAAAGGAGAGACGCTGCGACGAGTGCTACTTGCACTACTGCCCCACACTTACTTTGTAGTCGAGACTCAGAAGGTGCAAAGCAAGCGGAACGGTCTGGCTAACCGTGATAGCGACCTCTTTGTTGAAGCCAAGCAACGGCCCGATTGTTTTGACGCCGGTAAACGGCGCGACTGCTGCGTCGAGGACGCTTTCGCCAAACTGCCGAAACGCAACCAGCTGCCCGTTCACGCTCATGGCCTGGCTTTGGTAGACCTCGGCGTTGACCTCGAGGACGCGCTTGCGGAAGCCCTTAAGGTTGCCGCTCGCGAGGCGCGGCTCGAGCGGCATGGTCTTGACTGTGACTGTGTACGGCAGGCCAACCTGGTAGCTGGTCGTGCTGGCGCGGTCGAAGGTAACGGTTCCGCTTGCGACGGTTTTGTCGGCCTGCACCATGCCGTCCACAATTACGTTTAGGGACTTTGCCTCGAGGTGCGACGCCGAACCGGTTGCGCTGGCGCTGGCGCTGTAGACGCCGCTATCGGTCGTCAGCGACGGATCGAATAGCTCGACGTAGTACACGTCGGATCCGTTTACACTACGCTTCACGATTGCGTAGGTGGTATCGACATCGACGCCGATAGCCTTGAACTCACCGTCGGTCGTGAAACGCGACGGCGCGACTACCTGCTGCGCGCGGAGCAGCGAGAAAACAGCAAGCGTGCCGTCTGTCGAGTTGACGATGAACAGGCGGTCAGCTTCTTCGGTTGATGTCGCGCGACGGATAGCCATATCCGTTGGCGCTTTGAGCAGGTGGCCCGACAGCAACGAGATATTCGCCGTCGTATAGCTCTGCTCGACGTCGGTAAAGAGCAGCTCGTTGAGCTGTTTACCCTGGCGCTGTACGAACAGGGTTCCGCTGTCGAGCGCTGCGACGGGCACGCCTGGCTTAATCCCATTCCGCGTCGCGACTTTGGTCGTCAGGTTGGCCGGCGTAATGGGCTCCCCGACATTCTGTGGGATGTAGAACTCGCCTCCGCTCGTGAAGATCTGCAGGTCGCGGCCGCTGTGTATATCGACGATCTCGTTCAGCTGGTTAGTGGTCAGCGTCGCCGCAACAGCTCTGTCGTCTAGCCCCTCTCCGAAGTCGAAGTCGAAATAGCTGGACACGACGCTCCCGTAGAACGTCGTGGGCAGGCTTTTAGTGCCGCCGAAAAACAGCCTTCCTTCGTGGAATGTGACACTTTTTGGGTACCCGCGTCCGACACTCCAGGCGTCCTCGTAACCAGTCTCAAGCTCCCAATCGCCGCTTGCGATGGCCGTCGTGTCAAAGAACGCGACCTCCATGTACGCCTTGACGACTGTGCTGCTGACGTACTCGACGATGCGGCCGCGACCGAAAGTCTGCAGCGCATTTATGTATTGGCCGACGTTGCCGGCGCTAAATACGCCGGCGGACGCGGTGATCGTGACGTTGCCCGTCGCGGCGCTTGGCGTAATGGTCGCAGCCGGGTTGCTCGTGCTGGCGGTGTACGCGTACTGCGGCACGTTGTCGAACGCGATAGTGGTCGCGGTCCATGTACTATGGCTGCCGCCGCGCACGATCTTGAGTGGGGCTAGATCCTCGTGAACAAAGATGATCGTGTCGGCGGCCTGCGCATAGCGTAGGCGCGCGAGCATGCTGCTGGTGATCGAGCTGACAGCCAGGTAGTCGTTGCCGCTGCCGTTGATGTTTGTGACGAGAGCACCGTCGCGAAATATGTATATGCGCTGATTAACCAGCGCGAACATGTAGCTGTCATCCGTGTTGAACTCGAACGGCACGAGGCGCACGCCGTTCTGCGGCGCGGCGGCGGATGGAAGCTGGTATATGTACTTGAGGCCGTCGCGTCTCTTGGCGCCGCCCTGTGGCAAAATAAAGACGTTAGTCGCCGTTTCGAGCGCGTTGTAATACTGCTCTAAGTCGATGCGCGAGCGCAGGAGGGGGTCCATCTCGCCGGCGCTGAAATTAGTCTGGATGCGAACGACACGGCTCACGTCGCCCTCGCGCTAACGAGCGGGTAGTTAATGAAGGCTTGGGTCGGCTTGCTGCCGCCATCCGCGCTCATGGCTACGCGCATCATGCCGCCGCGCATGTTTTCTGAGGGCGAGCCAGCCGCTAGCACCTGGAAGTATTGGGCCTTCGTGATTTGGTCCGTGACCGGTTCGGCGAAATGCCAGGCGAGCCAGTATTTCAGAAGCTGCACAAAGTAGGTCGGCATCACATCTTCGGAAGGCCGAAACTGATAGTCGATGTAGACGGTGCTGTAAGAAGTCAGCACATCGCGGCCGTAGACCTCCCAGCCGGTTGCGACCGGGCTTGTGCCGGTGCCGGCGCCAGGGAACAGCGCGCGCGGCCCACTGCCGATCAGATCACTTGGCAACGGGTATGCGTAAAGCCACTCGTTTGTTGGCGCATCGACGCTGCGGGCCAGCTGCACCTTTTTGACGCTGAAGCTCCAGGGGTAGGACATCAGCACGATGTCGCGCAGGTCGTCGTAGAGCCTGTCGCAGGTTTGAGCTGCGTCGGTGCCTTCGGAGAATGAGGAAAGGGGCGAAGCCCCAAGCATGATTAACGCGTCGGAGCAAATGCTGAGTTTTGTGTCGCCAGTTGCCACGCCGCGCCGCCCCTATTGGATAGGAGGCGGGGGAGCCGAAGCCCCCCCGTCGCCACAGTTAGTCGGTGTCGGTTTCGGCGATTACGGTGCCGTCCGAGCAATCAACGACGCCAGAGGCGTTACTGAGCACGATGCACCAATGCGCTGTCGGCGTGTTGCTGTCCACGACGAGGATAACGTCGCGCACAGACACTTCGTTCGACACGGCGTTGAAGTAGCCGCTCGCACGAACCGTCGCGATTGCGTCGGTCGAAGTGTAGGACCAGATCGCCGGAGCGCTGCCCTTCTTGGACTGGCCCCCGATGGGGTTCCAGCCAGATCTCGCAAATGCCATCTTAGGACTCCCTGCAGGTGATTTTGACGATGCCGCCCGCCGTGGTGTCCTCGATGGCGACCGCGCCGGCACTGAACATCGAGCCGACCAGGAAGCTGGTTTTTTCGGGGACGTAATCGACGCGCGACTGCTGGTTCATCGACATGCCAAGCCCAACGGCGTTCTTGTGGAACGCATAGGCGATGCGGTCGTTGGACCCGTCGATGGTCAGGCCGCCTTCGTCCATGTCGCCGATCACGACGATGCGAAAGCCCATGTAGGTGTTGACGCTGCCGTCGAGCAGATTGCGGGTTGACACGAAATCCACGCTGGTCGCCTGGGTTTCGCCAAGCAGCGCGTTGAGGCTGTTCGCATGGATCAGCAGCACGCGGTCAGAAGCCGGGACGTTGTTGGCGTTGAGCTTCTTCGCCGCTTCGCGGATCTTCGCGACATTCATGTCAGCAGCCGAGCCGCCCCCGCCAATGGTGTTGGCGACAGTGGCAGGCGTAGCCGCATCGAGCGCGTCGATGACGACCTGATCCATGCGGCGACCGATTGCGTTGCCGACCAGCTCAACCAATTCCGCGCGGTCGTTAAAGTTGACGTGCGACTGGTTGAAGATGTCGGAATACTCGAACGCACCGTAATCGACCATAGTCGCGGTTGCCTGCGAGTAGGTCGCGTTGATCGGAACAACGTCCGACTGCGGCGTCCGGATCGTCGCGGTGCCTTTGCCCAATTTTGGGAACTTGACGGTAGATGCGCCTTGAGCGTCGCGTTCGCGGACGAGGCCGGCCAGCTTGCGCGTGGCCTGGTACTTCTGCTTAACCTCGGCGTCGAACAGCGTCGTGAAGGCGGTGCTCACGGAAAGAGCCATTGCTTCACTCCTAGTTGATGTTGCTGTTGTCTTGCGTCGGTTGTCCGCGTGGGCCGACTGGATCTCTTGGCGCCGGCCTCGCGGTTATCGGCCTGCTCGTGCTAGCACAGTCTTGAGCCGAGCGCTGTAACCGAAACTAGCCAGGGTATGCCTCGCCGTTCATCTCGTAGACGAGGCGCTCGACCTTGCGCGTGTAGTCGCGGTCCTTCCCGTAGCGCGCGTCCGCCATCATGCTCTGCACCGTCACCATGTCGGCGCCGCCGGCGTCCTCGACGACGACGCTAGGCACGTCCCGCTCGTTGTAGGAGCGGCGTATCTTGTTGAGCGCGATGACCACATCGGCGCTCGTGCTGGCATCGGCGAGCGCCTCCAGCTCGCCCCTACTAATGACGCCGCTAGTCTGCAACCGTTGCAGCCACGCGTCGGTGCTCGCGATGATCTTGTCGCCGTTCCTGCCCAGGCGCTGCAACTCCTGGCTCCGCTGGTACTGCTGCTGGTCGGCGACAATGCCCTGCTGGTCGATGTAAAAACGCACCAGCTGCTCGTAGTCGCCCTGCGACAGCTTCATGTCGCGCGCCATCGCGTTAAAAGCGGTCAGGGCTTCGTCGTCAGGCGCAATCTCGACGCCCACATCTTCCAGGCTGTAATTGCCGTCCTTCGGCGCTTTATGCTTGCCGCTGTCCATTTTCGCCCGCAACTCGCGATATGAGTGCAGCAGCTTATCAGCCGCCAGCTCGCCCTTTTCCGCGTCCCAGAACTGCTCTGGCACGTCGTCTGGGCGTTGCGCTGCTGTTTCTGCCGCAGGGCGATCAGTCGTGATCTGGTCGTCGTCATCCGAAACAAATACAGGCGTCTCGTCGCTTGCCGGCGGCGCATCTGCTTGCTGTGTTGTGTTTCGGGATAGAAGGGGGGAGGTTTCATCGGCCGCTGGCGGGTTGTCGATGTTTTCAGTCATCACTCTCTCTGGCTCTTGTTATGCGACGCTCTATTTCTCGCACCAGGCTATTCTGGCCTTCGCGCGCGTACCCGTGGCTCGCGTCCTCGCCTGGGTACCAGGTGGGCTGCTCGATGGTGATGCCGCGCAGGTGCGCGAGCAGCTTCTTGCCGTCACGCGTCGAGAATACGCGCAAATGTAGCTTGTCCAGGTCGCTTGCCTGCTGCTTGGCAGGCGCGGGCGCGGTGCGGAGTAGCGCGTCCCACGTCATTTGCGCCCGACCCAAAACAGGACAGCGGTGAGGAGCACGATCAGAGTTGCGCTGCCGAGCGCAATGTCGAGCACCATGCCGCCCACTAAGAAGTCGCCGCTAACGCCCATCACTTTTCCCCTTGTTGCGCTTTGAGATCGCAGCAGCCTTGCGACGTGCATCGGCCTTCGAGCTTGCTCCCCAGGCCTGCAGCGACAGCAGCAAGCGAGTAGGCTTTCCGTTTTTGCGCTCTGGGCCGGGCATGTTGCCCATGCGCGCCAGAAACGAGGCGCGGCGCGGGTTGTCGCCAGCCTTGACCGGCGCTTTTAGGTCGCTGCCTGGGTTCTCGCGCTCGTAGGACCGGCGGCCCTTTTCGTTGAGGCCGCCCGCCGGGTTCTTGCCGGCCTTACGCGTCCAGGCTGCGGATTTCATGCCGGCGGCGCCTCGGCTTGCTGTTGCTGCATGGCAGCCTCAGCCGCCTCCTGCATCTGCGCCATCATCGCGGCGCGCTCGTCTTGCGTCGTGAGCACGCGAGCCGGCACCCCGAGACGGTCAGCAATGAACGCCAGCGTGCGCTCTTGGTCGATTGCCATAGCGCCCATTGGCCCGAGCTGCTGCGCGATTTGCGCGAACTGCAGGATGCTCTCGAGCTCCTCGCTATTCTGCGCCTTCGCGAGCGGCGAGACAGGCACGACCTTGACCGCTTGACCATCGACGCGCAGCGGCATGTCGATCAGGTTTTCCTGGTCCATAACTTTCAAGATGCGACCGACAAGCGGCAGCATGCACTCTGTCATCATGCGGCCGAACGCCGCCCCCATATTCGCCGCCAGCTCCGACATGCGCGCGCCGATTTCGGTCGCGCTGCGCGCGCTCATGGTGTCGGGCGGGAGGCTGTCGTCGAGCAGGACGCGCTTGATAGCCAGTGTCAGATCCTGAATCACGAGCTGCGTTAGGTTCACGTCGCCAGCGCGAGGCACAGGCGCAAGGCTGGGGCCGGATGGCCCACCGTTGCGCGCGACAGGGATGATAGCGCCAGGCTCGATGTTGATATTCTGCGGGTTCAGCACTCCGTCATCGGCGGCTGTGTACATGCCTGCAATGTTGATGCTGGCGTTTTGCAGCAGCATGCGCTTCGTCGCGTTAAGCGTTTTGATGTCGGGCAGCGCAGTGACCAGCACGCCCCGCCCCATCGTCTCGCCGGCCGCGACCATGTAGCGCGACACGATCCAGGGCGAGCTGTTCAGCTCGCGATAAACCAGCTCCTCGCGCTGGTCCGGCCAGATCAGGTGGTAGCAGTAGTAGTCCTCGTCCGGCATGTAGACTGTCGCCTCGATCAGGTCTACTTCCTCAACCGGGTTCTCGACAAGCAACTGCTGCAGACGGTCCGGCAGCACAGCGTCAGGCCACTCCTGCTGCAGAGCTTCCACCTTGATACGGTGCTTGCGGTACACGTTGTCGATCTGGCCGTGCGGACCGGCCTCGAGCGCGACAAGAAATTGCGGCACAGCCTCAAACCGCACAGGCGTCATCTCGTCGCCTGCGGATACTTTCATCACAGCCGTGCCGACTGCCAGGTCCAGCAAGAACTCGCTCATCGCCAGGTCGAAGTTAGTGCGACGCAGGACGGCAAACATACGCTCGTTGTAAATGTCGAGCGCTACTTGCAGGTCGTCGCGCTTGTCCTCTGGGATGTCGTCGCCGGCCACGAGTCGGCACCAATTACGGTACGGCGGAAAGATTGTGCTCTGCAGGCGGTTGGCGAAGCGCTGCGTCGAGCTGATCGCCGTGCTGTCGAACACGCGATCCATCTTGCTTTGGCCTGGCGAGCGGCCCTCGTAATAGCTGTAGAGGTTGCGCTGCGGAAGCGCGAACTCGTAGCACTCCTCGTAGATCGAGCGCCACTGCTCCTTGCGCGCCTGCGCGCGCTCGTAGCGCCGCAGCAGCTGGTCTACCGGTATCGGCATCTAGCCTAGGGTTGACTTGAGGCCGAGCTGCGCGTCCGCACGATCCGGCGAAAGAAGCAGCCGCATGCCAGTGCCGCCCCGCGCTCTGCGGGACGACCGACGCGCGCGGTCAGCCGCTGCCGTTTTCTGCATTTCGGTTTTCTGCTGCGCCTCAGCGCGCTGCTCTTGCTTGACGACGATCTCCTCTTGCCGCTTCTGGCTCTCGGCGATTGCCGGATCCGGCGGCGGCGGTTTCGGTTTCTTTAGGACTGCACCCATCGTCGTATAGCCTCGCCATCAGGTAGTAGTCGTCGCCAGTCGGCCCGTATCGGCGCATGACGCCTTCTTCCTCGAATTTAAGCCACTCAGCAAACCGGACGGCTGACGAGAATGATACCTGCACGCTCACCTGGCACCGGTGCAGCGCCATAGCGGTACCAACCTCGTCGAAATACTGGCGCGCAATCCGAGCCACAGATACCGCGTGGGTGCCAACGTGGCGGTCGCGCAGCATCCAGGCCTCGGCGTTGCCTTTGCAGTAGACGACCAAGCCCCAAGCCGCCCACACAATCCCATCGTACAGCGCGGCGTAGGCAGGCCCGGACGCCAGCTGCGACTCGAACTGCCGCATCATGGAGGGGTCGGCGTCGAATAAGCGCTGCTGCAGCGGGTGCAGGCGCATGCCCCGTATATGCCGCATCTCGGCCCTAACACAGATGGCACCGCGCGGCAGGCGCGGCTTGAAGCCGTCCATCAGCGCGCCTCACACGCGCGGGCGTCAGGTTTCATCAGCCGCATCGTACTCGTAGAAAACAATCAGCTTGCTCGCGCTCAAGTGTTCGGCCTCAACCGCCCTACAGTCCGGGCACGGCAGTTCGTCGACGGCATGGACGTTCGCATTGAAGATCGCGTACCAGTGCAGCCGACACGCCCGACACCTGAGCAGCGCAACACGCGAGCCGTCGTCATGGCTGTGTTGCCGTTTCTGCGCGAATGGGACGACGCGCAGGTCACTCATTGGTGATCGCGATGTTCTTCTGGTGCGCCCGCGCCATCGCAAGCAGCGGCTCTTTCCACTGGGCCCAGAACCGCAGCGCGTCCCTCCCGTCCATGGCAAAAATCTGCTCGTCGGTGAACGCGGCCCATTCCTCAGTCCGGTGCACCTGGCAGCCGATTTTGATATGGGCGTCGGTCACCATCACCGGCCATGTTGAGCCGAAGATGAAAACAGGCGGAATCGTCGCTTTCTGGTCTTGGCCGAGGTCGGCATCCGCGACGCATGTCCGATGCGACGACCCCGTGGTGAAAACGACCGCGCCGTTTGCGAGGTCAACGATCTGTCTCATCGACGCCCCACGACCTGCGGTTCATTACGTCAAACTTCGTAAACTCACTCACTCGCCCTCGCAACTGCGTTTTAGCCATGCCGCCTCGCAAAAAAGTTTGAAAAAGCCAACAGGGGTAGTTAAGATTTGCATACCTCCACTGTAGTAATCCTCCCATACCTCGCCGGCGGCCCACAAAGTCGCCGGCGTTTTCTTAGAGCACCCGGAAATCCATTTTGGCGCGCATCGGTTGCTGCGGCCGAACGTAGGCGCCACGGACGAGACGCCTGTGCTCGCCGCCGCCCAGCAGAAGATAGCCGAAGGCGTCGCCGACATGGCTGTGCTGATCCTTATGCGGCGCATCGCGGAACCTGTCAGTACCGCCGCTAATGCCGACGCGCTTGAAGTGATAACCGCCAGCCAGTGACTTGCGCAGGCGGCGGCAATCTTGGTGCACCAGCAGGCCAGGCTTGCCGTTGACGAGGCGCTGCATCGGTGCTGCCGCGCTTTCACGCCGCACCTGGAAGTCGTTGCTGGCCGTTGGCTGCGCGTGCAGGCCCAGGCTGCGCAGGTGGTCGAAGCTCGTCACCTCGAAGATCTGGTCGCGAGCGCCGCCTGCGGGGTCGCCCCATACCTCCGGCTTGCAACCGGAAAAGCGCGTGTTCAGCTCGTAGAGAAGGTGCTGCGCAAAGCGCTCGAGGCCCATGTCCTCCGTGACCAGCTCGTGCAAAATATGCCAGGCGCCAGCTGCAGTGCGCTGGCCGAAAACGGCTGCAGGCGTCAGACCGAAGTCGAGGCCGACGTGGACCGACGCAGACCTGTCTACCTCGATGCTGTCAGAAACCATCGTCACGTCGTCGTACTCCGGCCAGACGGGCCGGCCCTCCTTGACGAAAACGTACTGCCCCGCGACGTAGCAGGAGATCCAGTCTAGATCCTTGCCACCCAGCTGCTGCTCGTAGTAGCCCGGCGCCAGGTTGTTGATGTTCTCGGCCTTTGGATTGACCTGCCACCACCTGCCGGCGCCAGGGACGGCATCCGGTGCGTCAGCCTCGACCTGCACCATGCCGGCCGGCTGCTTGAAGAAAGTCCACTTGTACCGGCCGCCAATGGGCTCCTTCTCCGCCAGGCGGTACCACCAATGGTCGTCGTCCATCGGGTTCGTGTCGGCCCAGATGCCGCGCCACGGAGCGCCGCCGTTCGCCTTGGTAGGGTAGCGGCCTACACGATGCGTGAGCCCCTGGACAACAGCCAGCGGCAGTTCGCGCGCCTCGTTGATCCAAGCCCCCGTCAGCTCGAGCGACAGCAGCTTGCGCACGTCCTTCGGCTTGTCGAGCGCAAGAAAAATAACTTCGCAGTCGAGGCCAGGCACGCCGTCGCGCGGCGGCAACTGCAGGTGATGCGTGATCGGCGGCGACCAGCGCAGCGGCCCCCAGCGGTTCTCGGGGAAAAGATCTGTCCACGTCTTGAGCGTAGTGGTGCGCAGCTCCGGATAGCTGTTGCGCACCACAACGAAGCGGGAGTAGCGCGTGTTGTCTAGCGGGCTTGGCGGCTGTTTCGCCGCACGCAACAGCACCTCAGCGGCGCACGCGTAGCTCTTGCCGCTGCCGACCGGTCCGAGCAGGCCGCGAAAGAAGCTGTCGTCCTGCAGGAAGCGCCAGGTCGTAGCCGACTGCGAGAAGTCCAGGTCAAGGCTCTCGAGCGGATCGGCCTCAGCAACGCGCTTGCGGCGAGGGCTGCGATCAGTATTCGACCTAGCCACGCCGCACCCCGATCCCATCCGCCGGCACCACTTCTAGCTCGTGGTCGAGCGCCAACAGCAGCGCCTGCACCGTAGCTACGTTAGCCGCGCGCTGGTTGAGCTCGATGCGCAAAACTGTAAGCGGGTGCACGTCAGCCTGCGCCGCCAGCTCGTTGCGGCTCCAGCCGCGCTCCTCCCGCAGCTCCCGTACCACGGCGCCGAGCCAGCTAATCGGTACTGGCGTCATCGTCCACAACCTCGTAGCCCACGACCTCCGGCCCACGCAAGTTAATGCCGATCAGAGCCGGCCTGCGGCTATCCGCCTGCGGCTCGAGCAGCTGGTGGTGCTTAGCCAGCAGGCGAAGCGCTGCGTGCTTGTCGTGCAGCTCGACCTCGATGCTGTTGCCAAATTGGTTGGGAGTGACGCGCACCTTTTTGATAGCCTTGCGCGCGCGAACATCGAGCGCATCAGACGCCAGAAACGTCACGCGCCCCAAGGCGTCCCAGCTCAGCACATCAGTGATCTCAGCCGCCGCTATCGCGCGCAGCTCGTCCAGCACCACCTGGCGCTGCGCCTCGTCGTCAGATGCCAGCGCAGCTCGCGCCTTGCGCACGGTCAGCTTGTCACTCATGCGCCAGCTCGCGCGCCAGGTCCAGGTAGGCCGCCGCGTCGCAGTAGTCATCGGGGTTGAAGCCGCCGAGCTGCGTGCGCGCAACCTTGAGCAGAGCCATCATCAGCGCCACGTCGGCTGGCGTCAGCTCTGCCCCAGGCTCGCGCCTGATGCGCAAATAGGCGTTCCACAGAGCCGCGATGTTGGCGTGGTTCAGCTCGTAGTCGCCATGCTGTTTCGCGCGGTCGCCAGTGATGAGGCCTAGCGCTGCCTCGAGCGTGCGGCCGACCGTCATAGCGGCAACAGCTCCCGGTGGCAGGCGCCGCAGTGCACGCCGCCCCCGACGCGCCGGCCCCGCGTCTGCGCGCCGCAGAAGTCGCAGGTACGATGTTGCTCCCAAAAACGCGCAACTATTTCCTGCGGCGGCCCCCCAGCAGACGCGCGGGGGCGGGGGGGCCGGGGGGCGGCCCCGGCCGCGAGCGCTCGATGGCCCCGGGCGGGGTCGTCGCGGCGGCTTTCGGGCTCGACGCCGGCGTCATCGGAGGCTTGCATATCTCTCACCCTGGTTTGAGTTTTGTATTTTACAGCAAGCCTGCCCATTTCGCGACCTGCATCAGCGTCGATGGCGGCGAGCGCCGGGCCTCGAGCGCCGCCTGGCACGCCGCGATGGTGTACTCGCGGATCTCCGCTGGGCTGCGGCCGGCGACGACCAGGAGCGCGGCAGCTGCGAGCTGTGGCTCGAGGAGCCGGTGCTGGCCGGCGGCCGCAGCGCCGGCGACGAAGGCGCCAGCCACGCGTTTCTGCAACTCCGTGTCGATCCCCCGGACCCCCTCTTCGTTATCGCCAGCAGCATTGTCGTCGTCCGGCTCGGCTATCACAGCCGGCACCGGCGCGTAAATCTCCTCGCGGCTCGGCACCGGCGTCTCGGCGCCCTGGTAGAGCACCTGCCACCTCGGCGTCAGCCCGCGTCCTTTGCGCTTGATATGCCTCGGGTACGGCTTGTAGGCGAGCTTTCTGATGTAGCCCATATTCCGCAGCGCCGGCATGTAGCGCTCGACTGTTGCGCGGTGACAGCCTACATGCCGCGCCAGCGTCAGATAGCTGGGCCACGCAATGCCGGCCGCATTGGTGTGGAGGCACAACGCCGCCAGGATCCGCAACTGCGTCAGCGTCAGCGCTTCGTCTTGCACTGCGCGCGCCGGCAGCACGGAGTAGAGCCTGGTCGCTGGCTTCTCGGCGTCACTCATCGGCTAGCACCTCGCCGGAGCCCAGGCACACGTCGCACTCGACGCGCTCATCCCGCGTCTCACTAACGCGGAACAGCACATAGCCGCGACCGGCGCACTCGCTGCATGCCTCATAGCCTGCCGGCTCCTCAGAACGGTATGTCATCAGATGGCAACTCGCGGACGCGATGCCCTTCCGGGCCGGGTGAACCAAACACCTTGAATGTCTCGAGCACGATTGCAGGCAGGTGCTGGATCGCCGTGTCCACATGCACGCGGACAGCGCCCTCTGGCAGGTCTGGCAGGCTGGCACCTGGCTGGTACAGAGCCACCGCAAAGCCATCCGGGTGCATACCGACGAACACCGCCTCGCCAGGCGGCAGCTGCCCCGTGCCCCGCGCGGCCGCGTCGAGGGCTATCCATGCGCGCCGCATGCCGCCGGCCGCCGCGCTGATGCCGGCCTGGTCGCCCGCCGCCAGTGCAGCGTTCAGCCGCTCGAGCTGCTGGTTGAACTTGGCGGCCAGATCTTGTCCTGCCGCGAGGCACAGCCTGTCAGCCGTGCCCCAGGCCGTCTCGATGCGATGCGCTACCCGGTCTAGCTCACGCACCGCGACCTCAGCCGGCGGCGCAAATGGATCTTCATCTTGCCTCATATGCTTACCCCACAGACAAAACGCGGACAGGGCTCCGGACAAGCGGACAACCCCCTAGAGGGGGTTTGTCCGTCCGCTTTTCCGCAGCTAGCCGTGCTTGTCCGCCCGCTTCTGTTGCTTCTGCTAAAACCCATGTTTTCTGCGGCTTTCAGCCCGGCGGACATGTCCGGACACACCCCTAAAACTTGTCCGCAGCGCCTCATTCGGCACCCCTGCCGGACAACCCTCCGGACAACCCTCCGGACAACTGTCCGGCACGCTGACCGCGAACTACCACCTGCTTGTTACGCTCTAGAGTTGCTATGCCGCGCCGCCAGGCTCGCTGCTGCGACTCGCCGCTACCGCCGCCCAGAGCTGCCAGCTCGTCCGCCACGGCGCGCCACTCCTCGAGCGTGCAGCTCGCCCCAGGCCAGCCCGGAGCGTCGTCGCGACCCCATCGCACGACTGCCAGCGCCAGCGCCTGCAGCAGCTTGTCTTGCGTCGTGCTGCCGCCTGGCGCAGCTGCCAGGACCGGCACCAGGCTGGCCTCCAGGTCGTCTAGGCAGTGCACCTGAAACTCGACGCGCTGGAGCTCGAACCACATGGGCAGCAGCTCCTCTGCGTCCTTCTGCTTGTGGTGCAACACCTCGGCGTGCATCTCGTGCTTGCGCACCTGCAGGCTTGTATCGAGCGCGCCGTGCAGTGCTGAGCTGCCACGCAGCCCCCGCGCCGCGTCCTTGCCCTGGTGCGCGACGACCAGCTGTGTCGCGTCTAGGTGCAGGCGCACCTGGTCGATGGCGCGGATGGCGGCTCCCATGTCTTCGGCGCTGTTCTCGTCGCCGCGCAGGCATCTCGCGAGCGTGTCGTACACGACGGCCTTGACGTCGCGCCCTTGGCGCAGGGCATCGACTGTCTGGATCAGCGCGTCGGCGCCGCCGTCGTCCAGCGGCACTGCCTCCTCGACGAGCAGGAACTGCGCGTCTGCGATCTGCAAGTTATGGTGCTTGTGCCAGGCCGCCGCCCGCGCCCGCAGGCCCGCAACACCTTCACCCGCGATGTAGACAACCAGGCCTGGGTCTACATCTCGCCCGTTCCAGCTGCGCGCGTGGGCGATGTGCAGCATCAGGTCGAGCGCCAGGAACGTCTTAAAGCTGCCCGGCGGCCCCCAGATGGCTGCCGTCGCGCGCGCTGGCAAGATGCCTGGCACAAGCCATTGCGCCGGCGGTCGCTGCATGAGCTGCTCAAGGGACAGCGCGCGCAGCGGCAGGCTGCTGGTGATGTCGGCTGCGTTCACCTCGGCGGTCGCGCAGAGCTGCAGCAGCTGCTCGCGCGTGCCACCGGCGGCTATCCAATCGTGCGCGTCGCCCTTTTCAGGCAAACCTGGCAGACGCACGAGCCGCACTTCGGCCGCAACGCCGGCCAGTGTCTGCATCACCTGCGCCGCGTGCGCCTCGCCGGCCACGTCGTTGTCGGGCAGGACAAAGCAGCGCCTGCCTGCGAAATACTGCGCCAGCTCTGGCTTCCATGCTTTCGCGCCGCCAGGGTTCGTCGTCGCGAGCACGCCGAGCTGCTCGAGCGCGGCGCATGCCTTCTCGCCCTCCGCTATAAACAGGTCCGCGTCCGCCTGCGCGACGATCTTGTTAAGCCGCCACGGAATAGGCCGGTAGCTCGGGTCTGCGGTCGGCTTGCGCCCATCCGCCAGCGCCTGGGAAAAGGTCTTGGTGCCGTCCGCCAGGTCGCGACGCGTGACCCGCAGGTGCACGCTGCCGTCGGCGCGTAAGTAGTCATAGGTCGTGACGCGCGGCGCAACGGGCAGCGGCCGCAGCGTCCAGGCTGCAGCGTCTGCCTCGTCGATCTCGGCGCCAAACTCGTCGCGCAGCCACTCTGCGGGGTTCGCCTTCGGGAAGTGGTGGCGGATCAGATCCGCGACACCACCGCCGACGTTTAACTCGTGGTCAAACCAGGTGCCGGCCTGCACGTCGATCTTGCGGGCGTTTTGGCTGCCCCAAAAAATCTCGCGCTCAGTGCGCCTGGAAGGCTCACCCCAAAAGTGCTTGGCGACGGGCAGCGCATAGTGCTGCCAGTCCATCGCTAGAAAATCTCGCCGGCTCCAGCGTCGCCACCTGCCGGCGCCGCGCAGCGCCAACGCTTGAGGTTGCTTTTCCAGTCAAGCCAGCCGCGTATCTCCTCGGGCTTATGCGGCGCGTCTACCCAGGCCTCGACCGCCAGCACTGGCATGTGGTTGTTGTTTTTGCCCGATTTAATGACTTCCTTGACGCTGGCGACGACGACCTTGCCGGCGTTATCCTTCGCGCCCTTTAACACGTCGCGCTGCAGGCCTTGGATCGCGTTGCGGTTCATCTGACCGATGCTGCGCCAGTGCACCCAGCAGTCGCTTGGCGCGCCGTCAGCTGCCGCCAGCCACACGTCAACCTGAAACGCCGGCTTGTAATCTTCGCCGGGCCGCTGGATGCTCGTGCCCGCCACTGCTGCCCACACGAAGTCGCTGTTGCCTTGCGCAAGCATCCCCCAGCCCGTCTTTAGGCTGCCCCAGTCAATCGTTAGCCGCTTGAGCTCAATGTCGCTCTGCTCGCGCTCGCCTTCGCCTGCATATTCAAACATCTGTAGTCTCCTCGCTTGGGTTCGCCGGATATCTCTGCGGAAGGCCAGCCCACCGGCACAGGCTGGCGAAAGTGTCGAAGGGCATGACGACCAGGCTGTCGCGCTGATCGTCGCGCACGAACAGCAGGTCGCTTCCGCCGCCTTGCTCGAGCGCCTGGTACAGGCTGCTGTAGCTGCGCTTGCGTCGCTTGCACTCGGCTGTCATCCCAGCCAGCTGCAGGTCGCCCTTGAAGCCTTGGGCGGCGCCGCTCAGCGGCACGCGCTTGCACTCGATGCCGATAGCCCGGATCTGCTGCCGTATCTCGCGCTCGAACGCGCTGCCTTTCCTGCGCGCGCCGGCGCCGCTAACGCTCACTGGTAGCCTGCGCTTCTGATCACTGCGTCAGCCGCCCTGGCGCGACTGCGCTCGCGGAGGCCTCGCTCCAGCAGCTCCTCAGCAAGGCTGCTCTGACTGCGGCGCTCGAACGCTGCAGCCGCTGCCAAAGCCTCGCAGCAGGCAGTCGATAAGTGCAGGTGCTTGCCGATCAGGGCCCGTAAGGGCTTGTTTTTAATAGCCATTCTGCCCCGACATTTTTATTAAAAAAAAGTACCGTTAGGGTATTGCAAAGGTACCGCCACGGTATTACGTTGCAAGGGTAAGTTTGCAGTACCCAAACGGTGGAGGAGAGATATGGAAGCCAGACTCTGGGTAACGACCTACGCGAAGTACAATGCCGGCACGCTGATCGGGAAGTGGTTTGATCTTGACGAGTACGCGAGCCGGGACGAGTTCCTGGCGGCTGCGACGGCTTATGTCGCAGAAGCGGACCCCGAGCTGATGTTCTGCGACTACGAAGGGTTCCCGGCTGCCTGGTACTGCGAAAGCAGTGCGCCGCCGGACGAGCTGTGGGACTGGCTGGAAATGAGCGATGAGGATAAGGCGCTCGCCAAGCTGCTCGCAGAAGTCGGCATCAACATGGAGCCAGGCGACGCGATGATCTTCGAAGGAAGCGCCGAGAACTACGCGGCCGAGCTAGTGGCCGATTGCTACGACCTGCCAGAGATTGCTGAGCGGTACTTCGACTACGAGGCCTTCGCTCGCGACTTGGTGCTAGGGGGCGACATAGTTGAGCTGGCGCCTGATGTTTGGCTAACAAACCCGAACGGCTAGGAGGAGAGATATGAGCTACGAAAAAGGCGTGACCGAAAAGTACGGCTGGATCATTGACAAGGATTGCTGCGACGAAGCTGCCGGAGCGACCGGCGTAACAGGCCCAGTTGGCGGGCTCACAGTGGCACCCGGCGAGGGTGAAAAGTTCGAGCTGTACGACGACGACGAGAACCTGATGGCAAAGGGACGGATCGTTGGCGACTTTACCGGCTTCGAGCCCCTCGATGATATTGGAATGGGGTACTGGGGCTGCACGTTGATTTCTTATGGTGGGGAATACCTATGAGCTACGAAACATGCAGGTGCGGCAGCGGAGAGGTTGCTCGCTGGGTAAAGGACGCTCGCGGGATACCAGTCGCCAAATGCTGCCGCGACTGCGAGGCCGACAAGCTAAAGGGCTACAGACGCGAGATATTTACGGACCCGAACTACTGGACTGACGAGCCAGTCGAGTAGTGGCTTGATTATGCAGAACTCAATAGGTACATAAGGCATAGATATGCAGTCTGTAATCAGGAGCATGGTGAAGGAGGTGGCCGGGCTCAGCGTGACGCTGGGCCTGGCGACGCCGTGGTTCGCTGACAATCTGCAGCTGGTTGTTCGCGGCAGGTCGAGCCTGGCCGGCAAGCGCTGCGGGAAGCCGTGGGCGCAGATCTCGCCGGACAGTGGATCCTGGTGGTGGACGCCGTTAGATGCGGCGCGGGTGCGGGCGGGCGCCGAGCGGCTGCGGCCAGGCCGCAAGCGGGATCGCTGGTTACGCCGGGCTGTCGCGCTCGAGGCCGGCGCAAGCATCCGGGGCGAGTACGACAGCATCGCCTGCGACCCGGAGATCGGCGACCTGATGGGTGACGCGCGCGACACGTTAGCGCCGCTGGCGATGGTCGTGTGCCACGAGCTCGCGCACGCCGTCGATTACGCTGGGGAGCCCGTCAAGGTCACGACCGGCGGGCACAAGAAGGCCTGGCAACAGATCTACAGAGAGCTACGCAACGCGTATGTGGCGAGCGGCGCCTATAAGCCGACCGTGGCAGCCAATGTGGTGCCGCTCGCAAGAAAAAAGGACATGCGGCTGGTAGGGCTGCCGCTGTTCGATCAAGCAGCATAGGAGGAGGAACCATGGCAGAGGCAGGCAAAGCACATCGCGGCAAATACGTCGCGTATTACCGCGTCAGCACGAAGCGACAAGGCGCCAGCGGGCTCGGGCTCGCGGCGCAGCGCCAAATGGTAGAGGCGCACCTTAACGGCGGCGCCTGGGAGCTGATAGCCGAGTTTACGGAAGCCGAAAGCGGCAAGCGCACCGACAGGCGCCGGCCTGAGTTGCGCAAGGCGCTCGAGCTGTGCAGGTCGCAGCGCGCGACGCTGATCGTAGCCAAGATGGACAGGCTGTCGCGTAACCTGCCGTTTCTGACAAGGCTCCTCGAGGCGGACGTTAAGCTGATCGTTTGCGACATTCCGGAGATGGGGTCGCCAAGCCAAAACCGCTTCCTGCTGCAACTAATGGCTAACATAGCCGAGCTCGAGGGCGCGCAAATAAGCGAGCGCACGACGGCCGCGCTTGCAGCTGCCAAGCGGCGCGGGACGCGGCTCGGCACGCCGGACCCGGCAGCGGCCGCCAAGAAGGCCGGCATCGCTGTGGCGAAGGACGCGGACGCTTACGCCCGAGAAGTGGGCCCGGTTCTCGACCAGCTTGAGCAATACGGCTGCGAGACGCTGCAGCAGCTCGCTGACGGTTTGAAAGCAAGAGGCGTAAGGACTGCGCGGGGCGGCGACACATGGAGCCTCAGCTCTGTGCGCAACACGCGGCTGCGCTATCGCAAACTGCAAAAGAAAGGGCGTGCGTGATGCATATTAGTAATGGTGTTGCCGACCGCAGGAGCGCGTGGGCGTCGTACCTGCAGAGCCGGGTCAGCGAGTATGTGGACACACACTGCGCTTATGTGAAAGTTGACCCGGCCGACCTGGGCGCGCTGCGCTCGCTGGACGCGACCAATAACGCTCGCATGCGTATGCTCGCGAGTTTCGTAGAGAGTACCTACTTGACGCACTGTGGCGCTCCGGTCAAAGCCCTGCTGAGTGGCGAGCGCTCGGCCCTTTATTGGGTGGTGGGCAACTGGCTGCGCTGGGTGCTGGCCGACGCGGACGAGCCACCGACCGTCGGCGACTTGGTTGCATTTTCCGTGCAGTTTGACACGCCGGCGACCGCCGCGCGGATCGTGCCGAGGCTGCGAGCGGCGGGCCTGGTAACGACGCAGCCCGGGCCTGGATCTCGCAAGCATGTGCTGCCGTCGCGCACCTGCGTGCGAAATGGCGCTGTGTCGCACATCACATGGAACATGAACATGTTGACAGCCAGCCGGGCGCTGCAGAGCAATGACTACCTTGCCACCTGGTCGAAGGCGAGCCCGGAGGCGAAGCAGCTGCTCGATGAGTGTGTAGCGCGATACCAGCACCTATTTGGCTAGGGCGCAGAAATGCTGAGCAAAACTGCACGCAGAATTGCTGAGCAACACTGCGATAGCTTTTGTGCGGAACCTGAGTACAAGAGAGGTATGAAGTTGAAACTGCCATATCTGGTCGAGGAGCAAGCAGGCGGTCGGACCTATCACTATGTGCGCAAGGGCAAAGGCCCGCGCGTCGCCATCACCGCGCAGCCTGGGACGGCTGAGTTTGGACGCCAGTACGCAGACGCGCTAAACGCGCTGTCGCATGGTCAGGCGCAGGTCAGCGCGCCGCGCTTCCAGTGGCGACACCTTGTTAGTGCTTACCTAAACTCTGCTGCGGTCCAGCGGCTGCATCCCGAGACGCGCCGGGTGAGGCGCCGCGTGCTCGAGCAGTTCCTGCACGACTGGGCCGCCAAGGACTACCGCAAGCTCGAGGCGCTGGACGTGATCGAGGTTCTGGAGCAGAAGGCGCGGCGACCGGAAGCTGCGATCACGCGCCTAAAGGCTATACGCGCAGTGCTTAATTACGCTGTCAGGCGCGAGCTGGTTGCAACGAATGTCGCGCTGAGCGAGAAGGTCGCCGCCTATGCGCGAGAGGAGCTGCGGCGCGACAGCGGCGGGCATAAGGCCTGGACGCGCGAGCTGATTGCTCGCTTTTACAAGCACTATGAGCTGGGCGAGCGTGAGCACTTGCTGATGACCCTCCTGCTGTACACAGGCTGCCGCATCAGTGACGCAGCGATGCTGGGGCCGCAGCACGAGCGCGCCGGGTTCCTGGTCTGGAACGAGACGAAGGGTCGCGGCCGCTACGCGAAAGACGCGACTGCCGTGCCGATCCTGCCGCCCTTGCGCGCGGCTATCGACGCCGCGCCGACCGGCGACATGGTGTACATGGTGACGGAGCTCGGCTTGAGCTACTCCGTCAAAGGCCTGGCGCAGTGGTTCGTCAAGCGTTGCCGCGAGGCCGGCATACCGGCCGGCTACACAGCGCATGGCGTGCGCAAGGCAGCAGCGACGATGATCGCGGAGGCCGGCGCTAGCGAGGACGAGCTGATGAGCATGTTCGGCTGGCAGTCCAGCAAGCAGGCGCGCGTCTACACGCGCACAGCAAACAGGCAGCGTCTAGCAGCGAGCGCTGCGCGCCGGCTGTACCAAGAAACATTGCAGGAACAGGGCGCCCCTAGCCCTGCCCCTAACCGCAAGGTATATAATGAGTAACCCCAGGCAGCTTGTGGGCTGCGGGGCGTCGATGGAGGCCGGGACCGGGCTCACCTTTGTGAGCACTGCCAACGGTTTACCAATTTCGTCCCGCCCTAATCCACAGGCTGCCTCAACCTAGGAGGCAGCAGTGAGCACAGTATTTCAGCGAGTTTTAGCTCTACATCTTGAGACAGCGACAGGCCAGCGCATTACACCTACACAGGTGTTGCCCTCGGCAGCCGTTTGGCTCCTCGTCATGGCCGCGCTCGTGGCTGCCTATTTCGTAGGTGCAGCATGACTGGTGAAGCTCTCGGCAAGCTCAGCGACGACGCACTACTGAGCTGCTCACAGCTCCCGGCAATCGCTGGTCGCTCGCCGTATGCGACGCCCAACGACGTGTTGATACGCGCAAGCCAGGTCCGCCAGGCGCGCGCCAATAACCTGCCAGACCCGCCGCGAGAGTCGGCGGGCGAGGCAGCGGCCTGGGGCAACAAACTCGAAAAGACGATTTTGCAAGAGGCGGCCGACCGGCTTGGCCTGGACGTGCAGCTGGCGGTCACTGAGGCGGTGAGGCATGCAGAGCTCCCGCTGCAGGGCAGCCTCGACGGCATCTTGTGGGGCGACGGCCGCGTCGTGGAGCACGACCCGACCGCCGGCATATACGTCGTCGGCGCTGACCGCATCGCACTGCAGGGGCCAGGCGTCCTCGAGGCAAAAGCTACGCGCGTGCGCCCACTGGACGAGCCGGCCGATTACCGTGGGCCTATTCAAGTGCAAGGCCTGATGATGTGCTGCGGGTACACCTGGGGCGCAATCGCGACGCTGTATCAGGGGTCTGAGCTGCGGATTTACTTGGTAGGCCCGGACTTCGCGACCCAGGAGAAGATCCGCCAGGACTGTTTGGACTTCGAGGAGCGACTCGGGGTGTGGGCGCGCGATGGCGTAATGGACTACTACCCAGTGTTTTCTCCGAACGACGCGCAGCAGACCTTTGCTCGGGCTGAGGACGACCTGCCGGCCGTCGAGCTGGACAGCGAGCTGAGCCAGCTTGCGCTTGATCTGCTCGCCGCCCGCGCCGCCATCAAGCAGATGCAGGATCTCGCCAAAGCCTGCCAGACGCGCATAATGGACGCGATGGGTTTGCATACCCAGGCCATCGCGCGCGACGAGGCCGGCGAGGTTGTCGCGACTGTGAGCTGGGGCATGCAGGCCGCGCGCAAGGGCTACACGGTCGCCGCAAAGCCGCCGGCGCGTGCCGCTAGTCTCAAGGTCGAGGAGGTTAGCAATGAATGAGAAGCTAGGGCTGACGCAGCGGCAGGCCGAGGCGCTCGAGTTTTTGCGTGCCTTCTTTGCGGAGCGCGGGTACAGCCCCAGTTACGCAGAGATTGGGAGAGCCTGCGGCTGCAACCTCAGCGGCGTGCAGCGCATCGTGCAGGCGCTTGAGGACCGTGGGCATGTGAGCCGCCGGCGCGGAGCCTGGCGGAGCATCAGCCTGCTCTGATCCTATCGGCCATCCGCGCCGCGCGTCCCGGTGTCTGCCGGGCGAAGCGGCTGTCTAGCAGCTCGTCCGCAGCCGTTTCGTAGTCGCCCGCCTCGAGCGCCGCCAGGTGCTTCTTGAAGCCGAGATACTTGGGCAGCCCAAGCTGGAACACAAGCTGCACGACGGCCTCGCGGACATTGGCGCTGGCGCTTGAGAACCACGGCAGGGCGCGGTCGCACTCGCCGGCGCAACGCTCGATGTCGCGGCGCAGCAGGTAGAGCGCTTCTTCTTCGTCGATGCCTACGCCGTGTGCTTCGTGGATGCACCGGCCGATGCCGACGGTCACCAGGCCCAGGCTGTCGAGGTAGGCGAAGCGGCGGTAGCCTTCCTCGCGCCGCAGGTCTGCCGCGATGCGCTCGGTGTTAAGTATGACAGTCACTTGCCGACGCCAGCCTTGCGCTCATATGTGCGCATGCCTGCGAGGCCCAGCATGCCGAGCAGCAGCGGCATCATCACGCTCATATCGGCCTGCGGCACGTCTACACCGAAACCCTGCGCCAGCGGCGAGACAAGGAAGTTGACAGCCAGCCCAGCGACGCATGCGTAACCTGTTGCCGGCCGCCAGCCGCTCTGGAACCAGCTGCCCCTCGCGTCTGCCTCATTCACCTTGATCTGCGCCAGAGCGATCTCTTGCGCATGCCGGTCAGCCATGGTCGCCAGCTCGAAGGCCAGGCGCTCGCGCTGGTCTTTGTCGGCGATAAACTTGTCCAGCAGTCCCGTCACCGGGCCGATAAGCGCTTCAATCATCTTGCTCTGCTCCATCGACATTAAACGTGTAGATCAGCGCGGTCTGCGTGACGCGAGCTGCGACTGCGCGCATTGCCTCGCGGAGCAGCTCCTCGGGCTCCGAGCCATCAGGCAGCTCAGCCCACACCTCGGCCAGGCGGGCGAGCGCGTCGGCGTACTGCCAGAGCAACGAGTTAGTCGCGTCGGCCGGCGACTGCGCCAGTTCGTCCGTCACTTCAGCAGCTCTTTCATCGCCGCGCTGGCGCCCTTCCAGCGGATGCCCTCGTCGCTCGTGTAAGCGAGCAGCACGCGTAAGCGCTTCTGCAGAGGGCTACGAACGCGCGATATCGCGTAGGTATTGGAGCGCCCAGCCAGCCGGCGCCGGCTGTCGGTCTTAACGTCTACCAGCGCGACATAGCCGCGCGGGTGCACCGCCACCAGGTCCACCGGCCCGGAGAGCGCGAAGATCGGCGCGAACACCCACCAGCCCCGCCGGCTGAGATGCAGCGCGCAGATCGCCTCTGAGATCTGCCCGCGCTGGTGCTTGCCGTTCATAATGTTGCAACCGGCGGGTGGCGGCCGTTGTGCATATGCTTCAGGGCCTCTACGTCGCGCGCGACGGTCGCGAGGCGCGCCTGTAGATCTGCTGTTTCTCGATGCCGCCGCTCCATAGTGGCCGGGTCCATCATGCTAGACAGCACGTCCACGCGTTGCGCGTGCATGCCCATCTCGCCCTCGTGCCGGTCGGTGCGGCTGTCCAGCCGGCGCAGTCGCGCCTCAATGTCGGCCAGGTGTTCGGCGATCTGCTTGATCTGCTGTTTAGCGACAGTCGTCGCGCCGACGACGCTGACCAGGATGCCGGCCAGCGTGATAATCAGGCGTAGATCGACAGCACCGTCCAACAGCTATCACGCAGGCTTCGTCGGCCAGACTACATCGGCGGGGCTTGCGAAAGTCTGCGGCACATCGCGCAGAGCTTGTCTGTAGGCCGCTTCGCTCGCCGACATGGTACGATCTGAGACTGCCCACCAGTCCGTTTTTCCAAGCAAATCGTCACGCTCGCTGCGGATGTCCGCCCAAGTCAGCGCCGGTTGTGGTTCGCTCGCAAACACCCCATTCGCGTAAAAGTGGGTGTCGCTAATAATGGTGTCATCGCAGTCCACCCATTGTAGTGAAGAATGGACCGGAAAGATTTGGTCGTCAGCGACGACTTGAGCGACACGCCCGCTTGCTTCGACTAGAGCCTTCATTATTGATACTCCCAAACGATAACAATGCCGGAGCCGCCTGCGCCGCCGCTAGGATTGCCGTCGTCTGCATAAGCCCCACCACCGCCACCACCAGAATTAGCTTCTGCTGCCTCTCCGTCTGACGCGATTGCGCCGCGTCCGCCACCTTCGCCAGCACCGACTCCCGTGATGCTGTCCCAGGCTACGCCAGGAGCGATACCATTTCCGCCAGCCGCGCCTCGAAGATTTCTATCTCCACCAGAACCGGAACCACCGGCACCGCCTCGAACATTTACAGCTACAGCACCACCTTGCCCCCCGGCACCGCCAGTCGCTGAACAGTGTGCTCCAAAAGAGGATGTGCCGCCCTGTGAACCGGAACCACCAGCACCACCCCCGGCGCCGAAGGCACCAATAGTCACGGTTTCACTGGAAATGGCTGAGACGTCTATGAGCTTTGCGGAGTACCCACCCTGTCCGCCGCCAGCGCCAACTTGGATGCCCGCCGTACTCGTAGCTGCACCGCCGCCACCACCACCGCCGCGAACCTCAACTTTTACTCGCGCAATGCCAGCAGGTTTCGTCCAAGTGCCGCTGGCAGTGAAAACCTGAACAGATGCTAGGTTGCCCGTGGCAGCAAGAGCCGCACGTTGCGCCGCCGCTGTGGCCGTCGAGGACATGACTGAGGAGAGGGCCGTGAGCGTGGCGCTTTCCGTTTGCGCACTGAGTGCCGTCCGCGCCGCGCTGGCAGTGGTCGCTCCCGTGCCGCCATCGGCAATGTCGATGCCGCCGGCAAGGGACTGGGCGAGGTCTGCTAGATCACGATTGAGTGTCATGGTTAAGCTCCTGGCTTCGTCGGCCAAGCCGGGTTGGCGGGGTCAGAAGTGTTGGCAGGCAGATCGCGGAGGGCTTGGCGATAGGTTGCCCAAGCGGCGGGGACTGCCTCGCCGGCTTCTTGCGCCTTGACCACCACCCAGTCAGTATCCATCAGCATGTTGTCACGCACTCGCCGCAGCGCGTCAAAAGCTACCTCTCGATTTGCTACTGTTTCATCGTATGCTGCGTAAGCAGCCTGTAATGCAGGCTGATCTACGCCGTCGATGTGAAGGATGTTGTCTGCGTCTATGTAGCGCGGCAGCGAAGCATCAATGTTTGCATCGCGCAGAAAAATTCGCATCACTACCGGTCCGTTGAGTTGTACACTTGCCATGTTTTCTCCTATTCGTCGAAGTAAATCAGCATCACGTTGCCGGGATCGGCCCAGCCCCCGCCGGTATGATCGTGAAGTTGCCAGAACCTAATAACGTCACTAACGCTAAGTGAGTCGATGCCGCTTACCACTCCGCCTCGCGCAGAACTTGCGTATTGGGTGAGGCCGACATCCGAAGGGCTTCCGTTGTCACTCGCGCCTTGTGCAAAAAGTCGCGTACCCCCGCCAAGAGACACGCTATTTTTTTCGACGTATGTGCGAACGTAATACGTTCCATTCCCGTATGAGTTTCCACCGCCAAGCGTTCCGTTCCACACCATCATGTACTTCCCGGCCTTCTTGATGGTAATCGCATTGCCAGTCGTCGTCCCATCCACGATTGCTTTGTTTTCATATACTGGCGTGGACATAGAAATCTGCGCCCATGTGTTGTCGGCAACGCTGGACACATAGGGCATCTTGCATGCGAACACGACTGCGCCTTGGATGACCGCGCCCGCGCCACCATAAGTCGATGCTTCTCTCGGCTTCAGCACACCGGAACTGTCAAGGATGATGCGCTGCTCACCAGCCGTCGCCGTCGAGATTTCGTTGTCTGCCGAGAAGTAGAGACCTGTGTCAGTGTCGCCAGTATTAGTTATTGCTGGCGCCGAGTTGCTGCCGTCCGCAGCCGAAATCGGGGAGCTTGCACTGAGAGTAGTGAACGAACCGGCGGCTGCGCTTGACCCGCCGATCACCGCGCCGTCGATAGTGCCGCCATTCAAGTCTATTGTGCTAATCGTGCCGAGCGACGTGATGTCTGTATTCGCGCCAAGCAGCGCGTACTTCGCATCGCTCGCAGCCTTGCTGTAATAGTCTCCCGGTGCAGCCGCACCGTGGGCGATCACTTCGAGCTTGTCACCCGCAGTCAGCGCCGCCAGCCCGGTGATTGACGATCCGCTCGTCGCAGTGTAGTCGCCGTCGTTGAGCATCACGCCGTTGAGAAACACCATGATGAACCCAGCGTCATAGGCGAGGGTGTTAGCGTTGTCGTCGCCGCCGGTCACTGAAGTCTCGCCGCCGGACGCGGTGTACTCGAACCGCTGGTAGACAGAGCTGATCGTCGATCCCGTCGCGACCCAACCGCTGCCGCTATAAACTTTCATCTCGCTAGCGGTGGTGTCGAAGTACAGCGCCCCGGTAATCAGAGCATCGCCGTCGTTGTCGAGCGCCGGAGCGCTGGACTTAGCGCCAAGGTACCTATCGTCAAAACTATCGTAGGACGCCGCCGCCGATGCGGCGCTGGACGATGCAGCCGACGCCGAAGTGCTTGCGTTTGACGCGGATGCGCTTGCAGCCGACGCGCTTGTGCTTGCGTTCGACGCAGAGGTGCTGGCCGAGCTGGCCGACGCGCTCGCCTTCGCGCTGTAGTGCTTGGCGGAGTATTCGCCGCCGCCGCCTGGAACGGCGGAATCTTCGGCTCGCTGCGCCCACTCTTTCGCGCTCCCGCCAGCGCCGGCCTGCGTGCCTTGCGCGTACTCTTTCGCACTGTAGCCGCTCGTGTCTACTGTGCCGGTTGTCTCAGTCGCCCACTCTTTCGCAGCGCCAGCGGCGGCGGTGTCCGTGACGCCCGTCCCGCCGACCGCCCATGCCTTCGCGCTGTAGCCCTCGCCGGTCTGCGCCTCGCCGTCGGTTTTCTTAGCCCAGGCCTCGGCCTCGTCGGCAAATCCGCTTGCACTCGTGGCAGAGGCCGCCGCGCTCGCCGCATCGACGAGGAGATCCCATTTGGCTACGTCCGCGTTGCTCGAGATAGGCTGTGAGCCGCTTGAGGTATGCGCCGTGTTAGCGAGGTAAATGTTGTTGTTGCTCGTATCCTTAATTATGTCGCGCTTATTGTAGGCAGTGCTTGCCGCCCAGTTGCCGCGCCATTGCCCGAGCACCTCCTGTGCCAGCGGGTTGCCGGTGGTGTCGTCAAAGGTGAGGATCTTGCCGAGGCGCGTCGC
>Ga0075476_10000148_pt1 | contig 28690 bp, 18 predicted proteins | sample DEB08_DNA_5_FD_76339 | JGI IMG/M metagenome (GOLD analysis project Ga0075476, IMG submission 76339) | Aqueous microbial communities from the Delaware River and Bay under freshwater to marine salinity gradient to study organic matter... | ecosystem: Environmental > Aquatic > Marine > Coastal ...
CCAGACCCCGCTTTCTTTAATTTCCCAAAAACTTGTTTGAGCGCGTGCTCCCGCAGTAGCTTCTCCGTCTTCGGGGTTAAGGCCATGCCAGAGCCCTCGCCGTCTTTTCCGCCGCCTTTGGGCTGAATGTAAGCGCGCTCGAGTAGATCGCGTACAAAATCGTCTATGGTGTAATTCTCGTCGGTAAGGGTGTATTCTTTGTCCAGTTCTCGTAGCCAATCAATGGCCTCATCAAAATCGCCCGAAGTATGGGTGATGAGCTCTTTGAAAATTTCAAAAAGACGCTCAAAGGGCGACTGCTCCTTTGGCACATGGCGGCTGAACCGCAATCCTGTGGCAGAGAGATCAAATTTCATAGCGTTGTAAAGATAGCCAAGAATGCCTAATTAAGGCCTCAAATCCAAGGCTAAAATTCAATAAAATAGACGCGTTTAATCAAATTTTCGACCCGCCGCATAAATCAATCTCGTAATTATTTCTGATTCGATTGAATAATTAATAAGAGTATCCTTTAAGACCAGCTGTATTGTAAATTGAGGTAAATAGTAAAGGCTGATAAAAAATATTATTTAAGATTAATCTACTTTTCTTTTTTATTTGCGAATTATTAAGTAAATTTAAAAATCGAAATATTAACTCTAATAACAAAACAATGAAGTATTTGATTATCAGTAAAGGAGAGTCCATGCTTCACGGAGCAAAGAAAGAAAATCTTGCGAAAGTGAAAGATGTATTGCAGAAAGCAATGAAATCTGGAAAAGTTGAGGCTGTTTATGGTCTTGTTGCAGGTGGAACAGTTTGGGTCATCAATGCAGATAGCCATGCGGCTTTAGCTAGAGGTTTAAGAGCCTATAACCTTGCTAAAAATCACGATGTTGAAGTATATCCTATTGTTGATGGTGCGGCTGCGTTAGATCTTCATCACGAACACGCAAAATAATACGATAAACGATATTGATAATCGTCTTAGGTATAGAATATCTAAGACGATTTTTTTATTCTAGTGCTGATATGGTGAATGATAGACTTTTTTTTATTGCAGATAAAAATAAGTCGGATCTTGTTGTTAGATTAAAGTCAATTCTCAAGGAATTAAACACAACTACTAAATCTTTAAATGACTTTCTTCAAGAGGCTCCGGACACATATGGAATTCGACTTCTAATTCCCTGTTCAAGTACTCAAGTACTGAAGAAAAAAATCGAAAAGTCGATTGAAGTGTTACTTTCTGAAATACCTTACAGACTTCCTCCAAAAGAAAAAATTTTCATTACCAATACCCATTTTGAAGCCGGAAAAACCTTGTTTTTGTTTCCAGGGTTTGGATCTGAATTTTCCTCAATGTTAACAGGTATTGAATCTAAGTTTACTAGTTTTTTAGACTGGACTGACATTTGTGAAGATTTGTTAGAAATGAGGGGGCAAAACGTGAATTCTCAAGGGTCTGACTGGCTGGAATCTCAATTACAAAAAAAAAAGTTTGGCATCTCTGAAGCAGGACCAATTGGTTCGATAGCTTCCCTTGTATTCAATGATATTCTTAGAGAACTAGGCATTAAATGTGATGCTATGATCGGACACAGTAATGGAGAGAATGCCGCTCTAATCTCGTCTGGAATACTGTCATATGGCTCTCAACGCAATTTAATTGATATACTCAAATCTCTGTCAAACTTTCCTGAACAACCTGAAATAGAGGGTACTTATCTTTTAGTAAGCAATTTTTCTAGAAAAAATTCAGAAATCCTTTTAGATTCTTTTCCAAATGAGATTAGTCTTGCCATGATTAATTGCCCTGGACAGCAGGTCTACTATGTAAAAAATCAAATTTTAGACTCTGTATCTGATTTCATAAAAAGAAGATTTGGATTAGCCTTCGAACTACTAACAGATCATCCCTATCACACTGTTTTTTTTAAAAACTCTCTAAGTCATTTTAAACCTCTTTATTCTCTTTTCAAAGTTAATAAGACGGATATTCCCGTCTATAGCTGTGTAACTTCATCTGAGTTTCCTTCTGATGAAAAGTCAATCAAAGACTTAGCTATTAGGCAGTGGGTAGAAACCGTAGATTTTCAGAAAACAATCGAAAATGCTTACAAAGATGGTTTCCGAACTTTTATTGAAGTTGGCCCTAATAATAAGCTTTCAGGTTTTGTTCTAAATATTCTTAAAGGCAAAAATGTTTTAGTAACTAATTGTAGTAAGGATGGTGTTCCTGTTACAGATACAATTTTTGATATGTGCGCCAAATTATGGGTGAATCATCATACGGTAGACCTTTCTCCATTTAGCTCACATTTTAAGCAAAAGATTCAAAATTCACCAGTAGATTCGGATATTGAAACCACAAATACCCTTGAGCAAATATATATCGTTCAACAAGACCTAATGAAGAAGTTTTTACATGTCAACGAACGAATCACAAAATCCTATATCAGTCAACTAAAGGGAAGCTCAAAAGCGAATTTGAGAACAATAAAAACTGAAAAAAGAAGTCATCTTCTGTTAAATGGAATATTAAAAAAATCAAATGATAGCATAGTATACAATGGTACTTTAGACATTCGAAAACACAATCTTATTAAGGATCATTCTATGGGTGGGATTCTTCCGGTACTTCCCTTTACATTGAGCCTGGAGTTGTTAGCTGAAATAGGAATTGAGTTCGAAAAAACAACACCCAAGAAAATAACTTTGTCGGATCTCAGAGCCAATAAATGGTTCGATTTTGAAGCCAACACCATTTCATTAAGAATCAAGGCCAACAAAATTCCCAAATCTGAAAATCCTCAAATAAAAGTTGAAATATATAATGAATCAGACCCTCTAGCAACATTACCTGCTTTCCAAGGTTATATAGAAATTAATTATATCAATGAAATGACAGGACCAGGTCTGACCATCCAAGGAGTACAAAATCAACCCACTATAAGTGTATCTGATTTTTATAAATTTCACTTGTTTCATGGAACCTGTTTTACAAGTATTTATAAAATTGATTTCTGGACAGAGCAAGGTGTAAGATCCCTATTTAAAATGCCAGATTTATCGAATGCAATGAAGGGATCTAAATCTGTAAATTTTGTAATTCCTGGTACTTTGTTAGATAGTACAGGACAACTTATGGCCTATTGGTTGTATGAAATGGGAATGATTGATTATGCTGTATTTCCATTTTACCTAGGTAAATTCGAACAATATGAAAAATTTCCAGATTCAGGAACTCTCATTTTATGCGAGGCTGAAATTAAAATTGAATCCTCAGTAGTAAAGGGGAATTTTGCATTTGAAGATCTTCAAGGAAATGTGCTGGGTAGATTGATTGATTTTAAACTGAAGTTATACAAACATAAATGGATCCCCATTCTTTTGATGAACAATTTTGACAATGCCAATCCTGAAGACTTGGATTCAAATTTTTTATTGAGTACTGGAGGAATTTGGAAAAAAATATTAGCTAAATTAAAATTGAATCCTGATCAATATCAATCATGGAAAAATCAATCAGAACATCAACAGATAGAATATTTGTTAGATATATTGCAAGAAAAAGTATAAACTTGAACAACGGAGTATAAAGATTTAAATAATGGAAAAAACAAAAACTGAAATAAACGAAGAAATAAAGGAGATTTTAGAAGAGGTAATTGAAATGTATGATTTACCACAAGCAGAAATCACAAATGACTTGTTATTAATTGAAACATTAGGATTATCATCAGTTGACATCATGCATTTTTTGGCATCGGTCGACATGAGATATGAGAAACATTTACCTTACAATAAGTTAGTGCTGAAAGACGGAGAGTACGTATCTGATTTCAGCTTTGGTGAAATTGTTGATTTCGTGCATGAATATTTTGATTATAACTCAACGGGGCCAAAGCAAATGTCTTAAATGGTTTCTTTGATCATAAATGCTGATGATTTAGGACTAACCCCCGCTGTTAGCAGGGGGATTTTTGAATCTATAACCAATGGAGTAGTTTCGAGAACTTCAGCCATGATGTGTTCAGAAAATTCTTATTTAATCAAGAAATACCTCAAAGATTTAGATGGTAAAATTGGACTGCATCTTCAGTTAACCGACGGTACTTCAAAGTTAGATCGAAGCCAAATTCCTTCACTGGTAGATGAAGATGGCTTGTTTCCCAAAAAATCAAATCTGCTAGGACATATAAATAAAGAAGAAATTGAACTGGAATGGAACGCTCAAATGAATGCTTTTTTAGAGTTGGGAATTCAACCAAGTCATCTGGATACACATCATAATGTTCATCGTTTTCCCAAAGCTTTCAAGGCAATTTGTTCAATAGCACAGAAATACAATTTACCTGTGAGACCCTTGTCAAAAATAATGGCTCAAAAACTAGAATCTCTAGGAATATTACAATGCTGTATTTGCCTAGAATCCTGGCCAAATAAAGAAGTGACAACATCGAGTCTTGTTACTTATTTAGTAAACTTTATGAAGTCCCATGAACTATTAGATAAGCCAGTTGAATTAATGTGTCATCCTGGATTTGTTGATAAAGATTTAATTAAACGGTCAAACTATCTTGACAAGAGAAAGTTGGAGTTAGAAGTGTTTTTAGATCCGGAGCTTCCTAAGTTACTTAAATCCAATAATATAAACCTTCTGTAATTAGAATCAAAAAGAATGCTTAAAAATTTAACATTTAATACATTTCCACTTGTGGTTCATGCACAAGGACCACATGACAATAAACCCTATTGGCAACCTATTCGAGACGCATTTTTTTCTTCTCCAAAAAGAAAAATAGACCTTCCCAAAGATTTAACGATTTTAACTTGGAATAATGGACATGCTGCCATGGGTGTTTTCGAAAAAAGCATGGATCATTTGGGCATTCCTTGTTTAGTTCTTGGCAAAGGAATTGAGGTTTGGCAGAATAGCAAGCACAAACCTCTTTTAACCTATGAAGCCCTAAAAAACATTAAAACTAAATATGTTATGGGTGTTGATTCTCGAGATGCTATATTAATTGATGACCCAAGTATTCTCTTAAGTAGGTATTTAGACCTTTTTGATTGTGACTTGGTATTTTCAGCAGATTTAATGAACTGGCCTAATATCATAGAATTTAAAAGGTTTGAAGATGATTGTGCAAAAGATTTTCAGACAGATTATAAATATTTAAATAGTGGTGCTTTTATTGGAAAAAGGGATTTTTGTTTAGACTTTTTCAAAGCAGCTTCTGAAACTCCCCCTTCTCCAAAAGCGCCTAAAGCTGATCAGGGTATTTTTAAGAAGATTTTTATGGACTTCTACCCTAATGTTAAATTAGATTATCACTGCCAATTATTTCAAAATATAGGATTTGTATTTCGAAAGACCTTAGAAATTGTAGAACATCAATGAAAGAGAAGAAACTCATAAGTTATGAGTGGGCAGTTGCAATTTATAAGGGAAATTCACCCTTTAGCCTAAAACCCACAGAAAATCTTCAAGAGACGGTATTATCTTTCGAAGATGTTACCGACGTTCAGGCTGATTTTGTTGCTGATCCTTTTATGATTTATTTACAAAATTCTTGGTATATGTTTTTTGAAGTTTTAAACAGCAAAACAGGATTAGGGGAAATTGGGTATGCTATTAGTTCTGATGGATTTGAATGGAATTACAAGAGTATTATTCTGCGTGAGCCAATTCACCTGTCCTATCCATATATTTTGAAGCATGAAAATGAGATTTACATGATTCCGGAAACTAGACAAGCTGGTGAAGTTAGAATTTATAAAGCTAGTAGTTTTCCAGAGCGATGGGAACCGGTTCAAGTAATTATAAAAGGAGATTATGCGGATGCCACTATAGTAGAGTATAATAATCAATGGTGGCTGTTTGCTCTCCATGGAACCAAGGATCTTCATTTATTCTACTCAGATTCACCATTTGGTGAATGGATTCCACATGTAAATAATCCAATTGTTGAAAATGATTTGAAATCGAGCAGACCCGCAGGAAAAATTATTGCATATCAAAACAAACTTTTCAGGTTGGCCCAAGATGGTTATCCTTTGTATGGTAATAAGGTTAGAGTTTTTGAAATCCTTGAAATGAATGCGAAGAGTTACAAAGAAATTGAAATTGAAGATAGCCCTATTCTGATGGGGTCAAGACAAGGATGGAACTCGGTAGCCATGCATCATGTAGATGCTCATCAATTAGATGATGAAATTTGGATAGCTTGTGTTGACGGGGCGAAACCCAATTTTAAAAATTTAATCGATACGTTTCAGAAGAAAAAGCTCGAAAAGTATATGTCATTTTCTAAATTTAAAATATGTTTTGCCACAGGTGAATATTATCCAACCATCGGTGGACTTTCGAAATCGGCAACTCGAATTTCGAACATGTTATCTAATGCTGGTTTTGAAATGCATGTCGTTGTTCCCATTGAGGGAATTGAAACACATAAAATTCCAAAACCGGAGATAGAAAATGGAATTAAAGTTTATCGGATTCCGATTGGAAAAGACATTCAAAAATCTAACGGAATTCATTTAGCCAATATACTTCGAATGTTAGACGCGCAGTTAAATTTCGACCTATTTCATGGCTTTTTTTTGCCCATGGCATTTGCCTGCACTCTAACAATTAGAAAAAAGCCAAGACCTCTTGTAACTAGTATCCGAGGAAGTGATGCCAGAACATGGTCTGATCCAAATATGTCGAATTTATTTGGTGTAATATTAAGGCATACTACTCACTTTACAACGGTTAACAGAACTTTAATAAAAAACTTATTACAGGGTCGTGAAAATATCATTCCTATAAAATTCATAAGAAACTCAATTGAATTACAATCTCATAAAAAGTGGGAGGTTAAAAATCTTTCCAAAGGGATTATTGGAACTCTAGGGAAGTTTCAACAGTGCAAAGAAATAGCTATTTTATTAGAGTCGTACAGTAGAATTTGTTCTGATCGTAGAACTCAATTAATTCTCATAGGAGATTTCCCAAGCAAGGACTTGAAGGTCCAGAATCAAAAATTGCAGACTTCCTTAGGCTTAAATAATCAAGTTTTGACTACGGGTCTTGTCAATCGAAATGATGTTGTAAATCATCTTAGTAATTTAAGCGTGTTTGTAAGCACTTCTTCCTCCGAAGGATTTCCCAATGCTCTCCTAGAAGCTGCTTCTTTGGGAATTCCAATAGTAGTCGCTAATTTCGAAGGAATTCACGATTATTGTGAAGATGGGAAAAATGCACTTATTGTTCCCATTGGTGATGTGAATGCAACATCCGAGGCAATCAGCTCGATACTCAAAAATGAAAGCTTAGCAATAAAACTTTCTTTAGGTGCAATAGAATTGGCCAAGTCCTTATCTCCAGAAATTGAAGAGACTCAATGGATCGAGCTTTATAAAGAATTATTAACCGGCAAAACGAATACGAAATTAATATCCAATAGTTATGTTTAATGTTATAACATTTTCCCCACTTCATTTAGACAATACCTCATTGGCTATCGAAACAGTCAGAGCTGGTGGCATTGCTATATTCAACCTCGATTTTTTAGAAAAATCAGAAATTGAAAGGGCGATTTATAATTTGACTCGCACTCTAGATTTGGTACCCGAAAAATCAAAAATTGGCTTAAAATTAGATGTAACAAAGTTAGACGATTTCAGACCTATTATAACCAGACTACCTAAAGAATCCATTCTACTGTTGAGTGATTTAGGTATTGAAGTAAACAGTACCTTAAAGACCTCAAAGTGGATTTACGAATTGAATCTAGAAATCTGGGGAGAACTAGATTCCATCTCTCAAACATCGTTTTTAAAAAATCCTAACTTTAGTTCCTTCGTACTCAAAGGGAATGAATCTGGTGGTTTTGTTGGAGATGAATCTGCATTCGTATTGGCATCACATTTAATTAAAAAATCTAATAAACCCTTCTATATTAGGGGAGGAATAGGAGTTCATACCGCTTCGGGTTGTTTCGCAGCTGGTGCAAGTGGGGTCGTTTTGGATGATCAATTGCTTGCCCTTAAAAGCTCCTCTTTTCCTTTTCACTGGAAATCCTTATTAAAAAACCTGGCTGTAGAGAATACCAAAACGATAATGGTTAACAATAAAAAAATCAGAGTTGTTAATCATCCATTATTTAAGGATGCAAAAAAAATAGGATGGGGAAATCCATCAGAATTTATGTGGCCTCTGGGCCAGGTGGTAGGAATGTCAGAAGCGATTGCCAATAAGTATAAAACTGTGGGTCGCTATATTCAGGCCATTCATTCTCAAATTACTATTAATATCAATGCTGCTCAAAAGAATCAACCTTTAGGGGTCCACTCAAAAATGGCCAAGAGTATTGGGACTCAATTTCCCATTATTCAAGGACCCATGACTCGCGTAAGTGATGTGCCAGAATTTATTGAATCTGTGGCGAATGCAGGAGGCCTTCCTTTCTTAGCCCTTGCGATGACCTCTGGTAAGAACGTTTCCGAATTACTTAAGAATACCAAATCGAAATTAAAAGATAAACCTTGGGGGGTTGGAGTTTTAGGCTTTGTTGAAGAAGAGCTTAGAGTGCATCAATTCGCTGAAATCAAAAAAATTAGACCTCCATTTGCCTTAATTTCTGGAGGAACGGTATCTCAAATTCAGGAATTTGAAGAAGAAGGAATTAAGACCTTTGTTCATGTTCCAACTCCCGGATTACTAAAAATGTATCTTAAGCAGGGATGTAATCGATTTATTTTTGAAGGAAGAGAATGTGGCGGACATGTAGGGCCAATTGGTAGTTTTAGTTTGTGGCAAAGTGTTATTGATGTATTATTAGAACTCCCAAAGCAAAGAGCCAAAACTATTCAAATTCTATTCGCAGGTGGTATTTATAACGATATTTCAGCATGCATATTATCTGCTATGTCTGGTCAACTTGTTGATCAGGGTATAGAAATCGGAGCTCTCATGGGAACCGCTTATTTATTCACAAAAGAAGTCTGTGAATCTGGTGCTATACTTCCAAAATTTCAGAATACAGCTGTAAACTGTACTAAAACATCTGTTATTGAAGTATCACCTGGTCATGCGATACGGTGTGCAGAAACTCCCTTTGTTGATGAATTCAATCTGGAAAAGAAAAAAGGAAATCAAGATTTAGAAAGACTCACCTTAGGTAGGCTCAGAATAGCTTCTAAAGGATTGCAGAGAGATACTTCAGGTAAAATTGTTCAGGTATCTGAAAAAGAACAGTACGAAGGCGGCATGTATATGCTAGGAGAAGTCGCGGCTTTGGTAACTAACTTAACTAGCATAAAAGAATTACATTACAATGTATGTGAAAATGGAAACAAATTATTACTAGAATTACAAACTGAAGAAAAATTAAGTAAGAAAAAAAGTGCTTCCAATATTGCAATTGTAGGAATTTCAACCCTTCTTCCAAAAGCAGACTCCGCTCAAAAATTCTGGACTAATATCATAAATAAGGTAGATGCTATCACTGAAATTCCAACGAATAGATGGGATTGGAAAGTTTATTATGATGAAGATAAGAGCAAAAAGGATAAGATATATTCCAAGTGGGGTGGATTCATCGACGACATTATCTTTAACCCTTTAAAATATGGAATTCCCCCACACTCATTAAAATTCATCAGCCCAGGTCAATTATTACTACTGGAAGCAGTAGACCGTGCCTTGCAAGATGCAGGTTATGAAAATGGAGACTTTGATAAAGACAATACCTCGGTTATAGTTGGAAGCGATGGTATGAGCACTTTAAAAACACAATATACGGTGCGTAGTATATCACCTCTTTACATAGACCTTCTCAGTCATGAAGATCTAGATCGATTACCCGATTGGAATGAAGAGTCTTTTCCAGGTATTCTAACTAATTTGTTAGCGGGAAGAATTGCAAATAGATTCAACTTAGGAGGATCTAATTTTACAATTGATTCGGCTTGTGCATCTTCTTTAACAGCAATTGATATTGCTGTTAAAGAGCTAGAACACGGAAATAGTAATATGGTTATAGCCGCTGGTGTAGATATTGCTCAATCACCTTTTTCATATACGGCCTTTAGCAAAACCCAAGCCTTATCACCTACTGGGACATCCAAACCTTTTAGCAAATCTGCAAATGGAATTGTCATTAGTGAAGGTGTGGCAGTTGTTTTGCTCAAAAGATTAAAAGATGCTGAAAGAGATGGAGATAAAATTTACGGAGTTATAAAAGGATCGGCTAATTCGAGTGATGGAAAAGGATTAGGAATTACGGCCCCAAAATCTGGCGGTCAGGAAAAAGCTATTTTTAGAGCCTATAACAAAGCAGGTTATACACCCTCTACTATTGGAATTTATGAGGCTCATGGGACAGGAACTTCTGTAGGTGATAAAGTTGAATTAACCACAATTAATTCGGTTTTAGAGAAATCAAATGCACTAAAAAAATCTTGTGCTGTAGGTTCCGTAAAATCATTAATAGGTCATACAAAAACTGCCGCTGGAATTGTGGGTCTAATCAAAAGCACCTTGAGTTTATACTATAAAACACTTACCCCTCATCCCATGGATGAAAATCCTTTAGATCTTATTACTAAAGAAGACAGCCCGGTTTATTTACTAGATAAAGCGAGACCATGGTATTCCAAAGATGGTCATCCTAGAAGAGCTGGTGTGAGTGCGTTTGGTTTTGGTGGAACAAATACGCATGTTACTCTTGAAGAGTATCAAAACCCTATGTCTTCAAAGGTATTGGGCAACGAAGATTGGCCAGCAGAGCTATTCCTATTTGCAAGTGATTCTAAGGAAGGTCTTTTAAAAATATTGACATACTGGGAAAATAGTTTACTTTCCGAGATCTCAGTATCTCTCAAAGACCTAGCCTTTATCTCATACTCAGAAATTAGAGGGAAAAACAAGAAAATTAGGCTCTCTATCACAGCTGTTTCTCTCGACAACTTACTTGAGGCTGTTCAAAGAGTAATTAAAAAGTTAACCGAAGATGAACAATTACTTCTACCTCCTCAAATATCATTGAATCTGAACTCAAAAAAGAAAGGAAAAATAGGCTTTGTATTTCCAGGTCAAGGCTCCCAATACATTAATATGGGTTTGGAGAATTCCTTGTATATAAGAGAAATTCGGGAAGCCATTCAAATAGCTGATTCGGAATTAGATAGAGAAATAGAATTAAGTAAAATCATATTTCCGGAGGCTAGCTATTCTGAACAAACCTCTGATTTAAACCAGCAGAGATTACAAGCTACTCAAAATGCTCAACCGGCAATTGGAGCAATCTCCTTAGGTTATCTCAACTTTTTAAAATCATTAAAAGTAGAGCCTAATTCAGTCGCAGGTCATAGCTATGGAGAATTCACTGCCTTATATTCTTCTGGTGTTTTAAACTTAGAGGATTTTCTTAAGGTATCCGCTAAACGAGGAGCTATAATGGCATCTGGTTGTGAAATAGAGGGTAGTATGGCAGTTGTATCTGCAACTCGTGAGGAAATTAATTCTTATCTAGAACCATCTATTTTTATTGCCAATTTAAATGCTCCTCGGCAAATCGTTTTATCTGGAGAGAAAAAGGCTCTTCTAGGGGTTATACAGAAACTAAAAAACGATGGATTTAAAGCAAAGGAGATACCAGTAGCTGGTCCTTTTCACACGCCTTTTTTCAAAGCTGCTCAAGATGACTTAGACGAAAAAATTCGAGAACTTAAATTAGATCCACCAAAAATCCCTCTGTATTCAAATACAAGTGGAGAATTGTATCCTACAAAAGAACAAAAGATTAAAGACCTTTTAAGTAAACACCTTTTAAGTCCAGTGCGGTTCTCTGAAGAAATAGAACAAATGTACCGAGACGGGGTTCGTTTATTTATTGAAGTAGGACCCAACAAAGTATTAACAGGGTTAATCAATACTATATTAGAGAATAAACCTATAAGAGCTGTCGCTGTAGAAGGACAAGGAGGAGGTATAAAAGGCTTATTAAGTGCGACAGGAATCATTTTCACCAGTGGGTGTGAATTGAATCTTGATCCTATTTTTAGAGAAAGAAATTGTAAGTACTTAAGTTTAGCTGATGCACTTAAATTATCAAATAAAACTCAATTAAGTAAAGCCTCCGTATTACTTCACGGAGGCGGTGTTAGAGACTTTGATGAATCGAAAGCTAAATCGGGAAAATTGGATTTGATTGATTCTTCAAGTAGAAAAGAAATTTCCTCAGGTAGAGATATTTCAGTTTCAAATCATACTATTCCACAGGACAAAAATGAGAGATTACTTAAAGGATACCAAGCCTATCAAGAAACGATGCGGCAATTTCTTGACAGTCAAGAAAGCATGATGTCTCGTTTTCTAAATGAAGAAATGATTCCAGAAGAAAATATTCAGATTGAAGCTCCAAGCAGGTTAGGTACTAAAGATGAAAATAATCAGAACCAGATAAAAGAGACCCTATCAGACAATACTAAACCAGTTGAAAATGAAAATAAAAAGATTGTTCATCAGGTTAAAAGTCAAATAACCAAAGAGGGTTTGCTTGAAAGTATGATCCGTATTATTAGTGAAAGAACGGGATACCCCGAAGATATGCTCAATAAAAACATCGATCTAGAAGCTGAACTCGGTATTGATTCGATAAAGCGTATGGAAATTTTAGATAAAGTTTTACGTGAATTACCGGAAGAGCACGAATCTTTATTGAAACCCGAAATGTCTAAGTTAATGAGAACAAAGACTATTGAAGAATTTCTGAATATTGTTTTCGACACAAGTATCATTGGATCGATTTATGAAAATAAAGAGACTGAAATACAAGAGGCGTCACCAAATAAAGAAAACTCAGAAACCAAAACAAACACTTGTTCTCGATATATCATGAAATCTGTTTTCCATGAGTTGCCCTACAATAGGAAAATAAAATTGGAAGGAGTACACCTTATTACATCAGACAATGGAAATATAGCAAAGCTACTTGCCCAAAAAATAGAGGATCATGGAGGTGTTTCATTGATAATTAACGAAGATATCCTGGCTTCACCAGAATTATTGGCCACTAAAATGTCTGAGATTTTTCAAGAATATTCAGAAATCTCTAGTCTTATTCACTGTTCTCCACTTAGTAGAATAGAAATGCCAGATAAACTTGATGAATGGAAAAACATAACCCAATTACAATCTAAAAGCTTGTTTCAAATTCTTCGTCTCGCTGCCATGAAACAACAAAAAGAAGTAAACTTTCCCATTGAAAAAATTTTAACGGTTTCATCTTTTGGGGGCTATTTTGGCAGAAAACACAATGAATCACATGGACTACCCGCTTCAGGTGGAAATTCGGGGATGTTAAAAGCTCTTAAAAAAGAAAAACCAGATATTGAAATTAAAATTATTGATTTTGATGATTTTTTACTGGAAAGTGAAATTGCATATAGAATTATTCGGGAACTAGAATTTACAAGTGAATTTATTGAGGTAGGATACCCAAGGGGTGAAAGGGTGATTTTCCATCCAGTTGCAGCTGATTTCAGTGATGAAGAAGCTGTCAAGCAAAGTTTATTAGATAAAGACGCCGTAGTATTAGCAACTGGAGGGGCCAAAGGGATTACAGCAGAAATTACCAAATCGATGATGATTCCAGGCATGAAATTAATTATCGTAGGCCGATCTGAAAAAATAAACTTAGAAACAATTCCCGACGGTGGCACAAATAAGTCCTTTGATCATTTGATTAATTCAGGCGTTGAAATAAAATACTTCTCTGTTGACGTAAGAGAAAGCGTGGCCTTCCAAAAGGTTATAGAGGAAATTTATAAGAATTATGGCCGAATTGATGCGGTTATTCACGGGGCTGGAATTATTGAGGATGAACATATTGATCAAAAAAGACTAGATTCTTTTGATACTGTGTTCGATACTAAGGTTGACACTGCGTTTTTACTATATAAATTTCTCAAACCAGAATTCTTAAAGCTCCTCGTTTTCTTTGGTTCTGTTTCCGGACGTTTTGGAAACCAGGGTCAAACTGATTATGCAACAGCCAACGAAGTACTCAATCGTTTCGCATGGTTTCTTCATCAGAAATGGCCGAAAACGAAAACCATTACTATTAATTGGGGTCCATGGAATACCGTGGGTATGGCTTCCCCTATGGTTATACGTTTATTAGAAAGTCAAGGTATGCGTCCTATAAACCCAGAAGAAGGTTGCAATTTCTTTTTACGAGAAATTTATCGAGGTCATGATGAAACTTCGGAGGTAATTGCCGGAGAAGGACCTTGGGCCAATCTAGAAGAAATCTTAATTCCAGAATTGGAGTTTGAGCATATTTTTAATCAAACTCAAATTCCTTCTATCTTTTAAAACTATATTCCAATAAAATGAGTAAAGACAATTCTACTTCCTTAATGAAAAGATTGGTTACCATTGCCTATCTTAGCTTTGTTCTAGTTGTTAAGTTTCTTAGGCTACCACTGAGCTGGTTTTCGGAACGAACAAAACGAATTATCCAAAATTGGACCTATGGAATGTTATGGGCTTATATTAGCTCCTTCGCAACTAGAGCGTATCTAGACCAGCCTTGTAAATACAAAATCATCACAGATCAGCCCAAAACAATTGTTGAAACTGACTATCAGTTATCGGCAGAACAAATAAAGTCATTTCATAAAAATGGATTTTTAGGACCACTCACTGTTCTTTCTGAAGAAGAAATGTCGGTGTTCAGAAAAAAACTTGAAAATGAGCTAAATATAGATTCTAAAGCATTCGGATTTAAAACTGTAAGAGACAGACATTTAGACGCTCCATTTATCTTAAATCTTTTTAAGAAACCGGAAATTACAGAAGTTCTAGCTCAACTCTTAGGACCCGATATTTTGTTGTGGCGCTCTCATGTATTTAATAAGCCTCCCGGAGCTGCTTCAATCCCATGGCACCAAGCCTCAACTTATATGTTAGAGGATTACAAACGTCCCATTTTAGAGACACCCAATAAGAATATTTTATTTCAACTTACTGTTTGGATAGCTGTTGATGAAGCTACCTCAGAAAATGGCTGTATGGAGTTTATCCCTGGCAGTCATGCTAAAATGAGAAAAGTGACCATTGGTAAAGGAGATAAATTCTATTCATCACAATTTGACATGGATGTTGATTTAGATAAAGAAAAGCCCGTATCAATGCCTCTAAAACCTGGACAATTTGTGGTGTTTTCTGAACGATGCGTTCATGGAAGTCAGGCCAATAATACCAATACCAGGAGAATGGGTATTAATTTTAGAGCCATTACTCCAGAAACATCTGCTTATAAAGGCCAGTCAGAACATTATGCTGCTCATCACCAATTAACCTGGGATTTAAAAAATTGGCACATGACAACCTTGCGTGGTGAAGACAGGTTAAAACTGAGCAAAACGAAGGTTTAAATTAATTGAATAATTTATCAATTAAAAATGGTTTCTGTATATAAATCTGTAACAGGTATATTTGTTGAAAACACCTATTTTCTGGTGAATAAAAAAGAAAAATGGGGAATTATTGTTGATCCAGGACAACACGCTCTCCAGTTTCTAGAACGACTTCACTTCAAGGACATTAGTTGGAAAGCTATTTTTTTAACCCATGCTCACTTTGATCATTTATTAGGATTATCTGAAATTGTTGAAAGATTCCACCCCAAAATTTATCTTCACAAAGATGATTTATTCATTTACAGAAAATTTAAAAGAAAATCAGCCAAATTTGGCTATGTGAAAACAGATCTCCCAACTCCCGATTATTTTTGGAAAGATGGAGATAAAATACACATAGGTACGACCGTATTTGAAATCATCCATACTCCAGGCCACACTCCGGGAAGTGTCTGTATACGCTGGGACAAAAAGCTTTTAACCGGAGATACACTTATGTATCACTCTTTTGGGAAGACAGAAACATTTAGCTCTTTAGAACAAAATAAAAAAAGTGTTTTTCAAAAATTATTTACCTTACCAAGTGATACAATTATTTATCCTGGTCATCAAAAATCAAGTTCTATAGAGGAAGAGGTACAATACAATTCTCAAAATTCTTTGAAATGAAAATTCTCTATGTAGTTCCGAATCCTGAAAGAATTGGAGGAGTATCCACCTCTATAAAAAGAATCACCAATTATTTTCAAGGTAAGGGTCTTAAAATTGACGTATTTTGTCCTGATTTTGAAGCTAAAAATAAGATTCCAAAATCTGAAATAATGATGATGAAAGAACTCTTAACTGGGACCATGATGCAAGTTCAAACCCAAAGAGTTATAGAAAGAGCAGAAAGTATATCTCCAGATCTTATTGTTGGATATTATGGAAGTTCAGCAGCTTATAGTGCGACAGCTGCTGGTAAGTTTTTAAATATTCCGATTATAGCTTGTTTTCGCGGTAATGATATCAATAGAGACTTTTTCTCCTCATTTCATTCACATAAATTGGAGTTTGTTGCAAAAAATGCTTCTGCTATTACTACCGTATCATCTGAAATGAGTAAAAAACTCAAAGCTTGGATGGATGTTTCCTCAAGATTTATTCCCAACTCTGTGGATAAATCGATTTTTTACAATTCTAAAGAAGAGGTTTCATCATTTAAAGAGGCTTTTAATTTGAATCATACTCCTATTGTTGGTTTATTCGGTGAATTTAAAGCCTCTAGGGGACTAGAAATATTACAGAATCTTGAAGAAGATTTAAAGGACAAACAAGTTCTAATGTTTGGGCATGTAAGAACATCCATACAAAAACAAATTCCTCCTCATATTAAAGTCATCCCCTACATAAAAGATAAAAGCACCTTACGGGTAGCATATTCAGCCTGTGATGTTATTTTACAACCTTCGAAATTTGATGGTATGCCCAACGTCGTTCTTGAGGCAATGTCCTGTGAAAGCATTGTTGTTGCTTCTAATACCGGAGGTCTGAAAGACCTCATCAATCACGGGCAAAATGGATTTTTATGTGGAACAAAAAAAGAATGGCAACAAGCACTTCGATTGGCACTAGAAAATAAAAATTCAGACATGGGTGTGAAAGCTCGAAATAGTGTACCAGAGGTAGAACAAGAAGGTGAAAAATTCATGAGCTTATTTAATGAGGTTATTAATAGGACTATGAGCTAACAGATAATGATGCCAAAAAAAATAATTTTTTACTGCCAACATTCTATAGGTATTGGACATCTAATCCGATCTTTTGCACTTGTCTCCTCTTTACATAAAACTTTTCAGGTTTGTCTAATATCAGGAGGTGAATTCCCTAAGGGATTACCTATCCCAAGCGGGATTGAATTTATCCAGCTTCCACCGGTTGGCATCAATCAGAATAATTGTCTAGAAGCAATAGAATCGAATGAGCCTGTTTATCGAGTAATGAAACAGCGACAGAAAATCATTGTTAATTACTATAAGGAATTCGAACCTGATTTTTTGATCACTGAATTTTTTCCTTTTGGAAAAATCCAATTTCTAGGAGAACTATCACCTGTTTTAAAACTGATCAAAAATAAAGAAAAACAGACCAAGGTCTTATGCAGTTTAAGAGATGTTTTAGAACCTAGTTTTAATAATAGCAAGCTTGGCCCAGATTTTGGTGTAAAAATAATCAATGAATTTTATGATGCTATTTTGGTACATGGTGATAAAGACTTTATAACACTAGACAAAAGTTTTACACAAATTGACCGAATTAAAGCACCTCTATTCTATACGGGATATGTTACCAATTTAACCTATCAACAAAAAATTAAAAGAGAGGATTTTTCTGAAATCGTATTATCCGCAGGCGGTGGAAAAATTGCATATCCCTTTATTTTTAAAATTGTGAATTCTTTTATAAAATATGGTTTTGGTGAAAAAATTCAGTTGAGAATTATTACTGGACCTATGTTTCCCATTGAAAAGTTTAAGGAGCTTAAAACCAGAGTCTGTAATCAAAGAAATATTATTTTACACCATTCGGTGGAAAGCGTACATGATTATTGGAAGAAAGCAAAATTATCTATCAGTTCGGGTGGATACAACACCTTAATAGAGTTGATTTCATCTAAAATCCCTGCCCTTGTTGCGCCTTACAGAAATGAAACCAATAGTGAACAAGAATTAAGGTCATCCATTCTCGAACAAAAAGGACTTATTAAAATGATGTATTACGAAGACTTAAATGAAGAAGAAATTTCAAGAGAAGTATCAAATGCATTGTTATTTACTCCTTCTGAACAGCAAATCGATTTAGAAGGTGCAGACAAAACGAGAAAAATTCTTGAAAGTCTTGTAATCTAGCTAGATAGATTCAAGGAACCTGGCCGTGGATAGCCATAAGCCTTCAATAAAAACTGTGAAACCTGAGTAATTTTCTTTTTGAAAATAATTCAAAACACCAGACTTGGGAATTCTTCGCATATTTGAAAAATTTGGTGCCTTATTTATTAAATGAATTCCCTTACCATTTGATTTTAATACAGCCTCTTTGAGAGTCCAAAGTTGATTAAATAAAAATTCTTGTTCATGTCCTTTCAATACTTTTAGATCTCTAAATTCCTCTTGTGAGAAAAATCGTTTGGCCAATTTTATACTTATATCGGCTGTTTTATATTTAGTTTCGATATCAATACCAATGGAATTTTCGGAATCGATTAATACGGATAAATAATATTCTGAATGTGATACATTAAAGAAAATTTTTTGAATAGATGTATTTATTTCTGGTTTACCAAATTCTCCATAGTTAAATATAATAGATTCCGGTTTAACCTTTACATATAGCGACAATAGTAATCTAAGGAAAATGCGAGATTTGCTTCGAAGTTCCCGTTCCGTGGTCGGAATTATCTTTTCTAGCTTTCCTTTCTCATCCTTACTCAGGATAGGGTAAAACTTTTTGTATGAGAAAATTTCTAAATCCACTAACCAAAGATGAACATGGTCCTTTTTAGGTAATGTAAAATCGAAAGGCTCACATTGAAATTCTTCTAAGGTTGCATTCTCAGAACCACCCCATGGAATTTCATATACTTTTGAAAAATCAAAAATTAATTCTCTACTTTTCTGCATCGATAAATGGTTCTTTTTTTAGGAAGGCCGAACTTAAATATATCCGCCTTGCTAAATTTTTCCGTATATGGATAAGGGTCAACTTGGAATCCAACGGATTCAAGCCTCATTTTATAATCTTTGCCATATTGTCTTACATGGTCTACCTGACCAAAAGCCATTTCTCTCCCTTGAGGAGTACAAATTTGATCGTCTTCATAGGTGCTTTCCAGGTTATCATCTACAGGAACTTGAAGAATAGCCCAGCCCCCATTTTTTAAAACTCTGTAAATCTCAGACATGGCTTTCAGGTCATCTACAATATGTTCAAAGACATGGTTGCAAATGACAATATCAAAAAAGTTAGATTCTTGTTGAATAGAGGTTATATCCATATTTTTTGTTCCCTTAGGATATGTATACCCCGCTTCAAACTTATCCACTGGATAGTAGTTAATCCGCGAATCCCTTTTAAATTTTGTGAAAAAGCAAGACTCTGGAGAAACATGTAAGAGATTCAAAGGACCCCTGTTTTGAAACAAATCTGTTTCGTTTTTTAAATAAAGCCAAATTAGTCGATGCCGTTCTAGAGATAGACAGTTTATGCAAAGCGCATTGGCTCGTTTATTCTTACTTCCAAAGGGTAAAAAAGTGATAAACTTACGATAGCAAATCGGGCATTCAACTTTATTACCTTTTAACGCAAAGGTTAAGAACTTCTTTTTTAAGAAAAATGTTTTGGATATCGAAATGGGAGAATTTGACATTGATTGGAAGTTAATATTTTAAATTTGAACAAAAATATTATTATTTAATTTCCGACAGGTTTAAAGCATAAAATACGGCATTCAATCATTATTTAACAATTAAATTTTTTAGGACTAGAATATTATTTTGAATTTAATCTTTTTTGTTGGACACTGGAATTATTCTTTTAACTTTATAGAACATTAATGATTTAAACATTTCATTTTCATGAGTAAAAATAAAACTCAGTCAGCATCAGAGAATCTCGATGATTCTTTAATGAAATCCATAACAATTACTCCTCCTATATACAAACTAGTCTTAATCGGAATTGGTGCGATTTGTATAATCGCACTGGCCTGGGGTCTATTTGGTTCGATTCCACAGAGAGTTCAAGGAGTTGGAATGATTAATACTGAGTCGGGAGTAGACAGAATTAGTTCGGTCGCATCAGGTAGAATTTCGGAAATTAAAGTGGGTCTTAATGATCCTGTTAAAGCAGGTGATGTGATTGCTCTAGTAGATCAGCCAGAGTTAAAAACTTCATTAGATAAAATGAAATACAGTTTAGAAAAATTAAGGCAGACCAATCAAATTTCCTTGGAATCCAATACGGAAAATACAAGCATGAAAAAACAATCCAATGATTTGACCATAAAAAGATTGGAATTAAGTTTAAAAGAGGTTAATGAAAATATTTCTTTTTACGAAAAAAGACTCAAGCAAGAAAAGGAGATTTATGAAAAAGGTTTAATCACATATGCTCAATATTTTTCAACACAGCAGCAATTAGCTTCAGATAGAATTAATAAAATAAATATTGAAGAGCAACTAAAGCTTACTCAACTAGATTCAAAAGAGACCGAATTCAATAGTGACTTAAATAAGCTCAATATAGAGAAGCAGCTTGGGCTTTTAGAGTTGGAATTGGAAGACATGACCAAAGAATACAAAAAATATACAGAACTTACAGCTAAAACAGGCGGTTATATTAGTCAGTTAAACGTAAAAGTGGGAGATGTCATATCTCCCTCTACTACTGTAGGAATTATTACAGATACATCAAAAGAAGGATCAAATTATATTTTAAACTTATACGTACCCTTTAATTCCAATGCAATAATCAGCAAAGGAATGGATGTTGATGTTCAAATATTTAGTGTAGATCCCTATCTGCATGGATTTTTAAATGGTAAAGTAAAATATGTTGCTCAGTATATGTCTGATTCAGAAGGAATGTTTAATACTCTGGGAAATGAAACCTTGATAAAATCTATTGATGCCAAAGGTGGAGTTTACAGTGTTGTTGTAGAATTGGTAAAAGACCCTAACACGTTTAATGGATTTAGTTGGAGTAATGGGGAGGGACCTCAAATCAAGCTGCATCCAGGACAATTGAGTTTGGCCTATGTCGATGTTAAAGTAAAAGCGCCAATTGAATTAGTTCTACCCATATTCAAAGCTTTTTTTGACTAAGCAATTCAAGAATCCATTTATTGACTAGAAATTAATGAATAAAATCCCAATTATTTTAGAATCTGACCAAGGTCAGTCCGGAGCTATTTGTTTGGCAATGGTATTAGGGGCATATGGATCCTTTCCAAAGTTAACCCTTGTAAAATATGCTTGTGATGTTAGCGAAGATGAAATACTCCCAGAAAACTTAGTAAAAACCGCTTCTAGGTTTGGTTTTGATACCCAAGTTTATAAAGGCTCGTACAAAGAATTAAAGAATCACACTCCTATTATCATAAAAACGAGTTCGGGGAAGTATGTCTTATTAGTAAAGAAGGGTATTAAGAATTATACAATACACGATACAGAAAAAGGAAAGCAGAGCATTTCGCAAAATCAGTTCAAAGAAATTTATGATGGATGGAGTTTAACCTTAACTCCAAATAATGATTTCAAAGTCATAAAAAAGCAAGGTTCTTTTACTTCAGAGATATTCAAGAGAATTCTACCCAATTCAAGAAAATTAGCCTATGTTTTTATCGCAGGTCTTATTTTAATAATTCCGAAGATCGTTGTACCTGCTTTAAACAAGCTTTTCTTTGACGACATTATTATATTGTCTCAATATCAATGGTTTTATCCAATGATTACCACTCTGGCTCTGTTTATCATTTTGGGCTGTATTTTAACCTACCTGCAACAATGGGTTCTGTTGAAAGTGGAAATTAAATCGAGTATTTCAGAGTCTTTTAAATTTATTACTCATGTTCTTAAGGTTCCCTACAATTATTTTTACAATCATAAGTCTGGTCAAACCGTCAAGCGAATAGGACTAAATGACAGCATAGCAACCTTATTAACAACAGATTTGTCAAATGCCTTACTGCAGGCTTTAACCATATTACTATATGGAGTAATTATGTTTAAATACAACTGGATTTTAGCCTTAGTTGGTGTATCTATTATGTTGGGAAATCTATTCGCATTAAATTATTTTTCCAAAAAAAGAACCGCTCTAAATCAATCCCTTTTTAAAAATCAGCAGGCAATTTTTAGCACAGCAACAAATGGAATTGAACAGATTGAAACGATCAAAGCATCAGGTTCAGAAAATGATTTCTTCTCTCTTTGGTCTAGCCGACTTATTAATTCGATCAATAATCAACAAAAACTGGGAGTAACGAGCAGGATTCTGGCAGTGTTACCTACATTCCTAGACCAATTTAAAACCATCACAATTTTAATTTTGGGAGGTCTTCTAATCATCAATGGAGAAATTACCATAGGTGTTTTTCTAGCGGTTCAAAGTTTTTTATCAACCTTAGCCAAACCCGTTGCGAGTTTGGTTGAATTTACTGGAGATTTACAAGTGAGTAAATCATACATCAATAATTTAACCGATTCTTTTGAAGAACCGGTAGATGCCTTTTGCGAGGATACAACCAAAGAACCTATTGACACAATTGGACCAGAAACAGCCAAGCTTACTGGTAAACTTGAAGTAACAAACCTTAGTTTTGGTTATAGTCAATTTAGTGAACCACTCATTGAGAACTTTTCATTAACGGCATACCCTGGAAAAAGAATTGCAATTATTGGAGGATCTGGATCTGGTAAATCCACTCTATTAAAGGTATTATCGGGTTTATATCAACCAAGAACTGGAGATATTAAATACGATGGTAAACCTTTAAACACAATTAACAGAGACGTATTGAGGAATTCTCTTTCTCATATCGATCAAGAAACATTCTTCTTTAAAGGATCCATTTCAGAAAACATCACCATGTGGAATAGATCGATAGAGAATTCTCGAATTATCGAATCGGCCAAAGATGCCGCCATTCATGAAATCATTGCGGAAAGAGAAGGTGGATATAATTCGAAGGTTGCTCCAGATGGTAAAAATTTTAGTGGTGGTCAAAGACAGCGAATTGAGATAGCAAGAGCATTTGTAACCAATCCTTCCATCTTATTTTTAGATGAAGCAACCTCAGCTTTAGATGTGGAAACTGAGGAAACGGTTATCAATAATATTTTGAAACGAAAATGCACGACCATAACTATCGCACATCGGTTATCAACCATCAAAGATTTTGATGAAATCATTGTATTGGAACGAGGAAAAGTAATACAAAGAGGGGATCATAAAGAACTTATAAAAGATACAAATGGCTTGTACTACAAATTGATTAAAGAGGCCTAGTTAAATTTCATTAATGGAAAATAAATCAACTGAATCTAATAAAACGAATCACATCACTGACGATAATCTTCGGGATGTTCGCAATAGCTTTAGCTTTAGGAAATCTGCCAAAGACAAGGCGATTGGTCAACTAGCAAGTATATTTTCTTCAAATAGCGGCCCTAGTTTGGATCCTTCGTATTCTTCAGGTGAATCCTTTGATTCATTATTGCTTAAGACTTGCCAACATGTAGGTAAAGTTGAAAAGATTCAGTTTAGCACTGGGTTTAAAAATGCTTCCGAAAGTTGGAGTCCTCTGAAAAAAATTCTTCGTGCTTCAAACATAAGATCTCGAAAAATACACTTAGAAGAGAAATGGTATACTCATGATTATGGACCATTACTCGGTTTTATTGATGATGAAACTCCAGTCTCTTTAATAAGAAAAGGAAATAAATATGTTTTAACCGATATAAGAAACGCTAAAAAGCATCCAGTAAATGCTCAGATAGCAAAACAAATTCAACCCATAGCTCATTCTTTTTTCACTCCCTTACCGGATGGGAAATTAGATAAAAAAACATTGATCAAATTCATTCTTAATTTTACGAAAAAGGACATTGTTTTCTTTTTGATTTTAGGTGTTTTAGGAGCACTAATTTCTCTTTTAATACCTGTGATTGCCGGTTATATTTTTAATGTAATAATTCCTGGAGGTATACGAGGCAGTTTATATGAAATCGGCCTTATGATGTTTTCAATCGTTGTACTTTTAGGTGTAATAAATTTTGCTCGTGAAATAGCTGTATTGAGGTTTGAAGGAAAAGCAAGTTATAAATTACAGTCGGCAATTTGGGATCGTATCTTAAAACTAAAGGTGCCATTTTTTGGGAAATACGATGCTGGGGATTTAGCAGAGAGAAGTTTAAGCATAGAAACTGTTCGGAAAATTCTCTCGGCTCAAGTAATGAGTGCAGTAGTGGCTGCAATATTTTCGATTTTCTATTTAATATTAATGTTCTACTATGATTTAACTCTTACTTTTCTTGCCCTAGCACTAGGTTTGATTATAGCAACATTTACCTTAGTTATTAGTTATTTGGCCATTAAGCACATTAAGAAATTCATGAAACTACAAGTGGTCATATCAGGATATTTGACAACCATTATGAGCGGGATTCAAAAAATAAGAATGACCGCTTCTGAAAATAGAGTGGTTGAAATGTGGGCTGACAAATATCATGGACAAAAGGCACATTATATCGCTAAACGGAAGCTCGTGATTATAGTATCTGTATTCACGTTTGGTTTTCCCATTTTCGCAACATTGATTATTTATCTGCGTATATTTGAGCTATTTACAACACCTCAATTGGTACCTTTTACCATTGGTGATTTTATTGCTTTCAACAGCGCTTACTTGAGTTTTCAAAGTGCATTAGTAGCAGCCTTTATGGTAGCTATTCCCGTAATGAGTATTAAACCGGCCTTAGAATTACTAGATCCAATTTTAGAAGCGGAAACAGAGGACTACAGTGACAAAAAGGATGTGGGAAAATTAACTGGTGATATCGAAATTTCACATTTAAATTTTAAGTATAAAGACTCAGAGAAACTGATTTTAAAAGACCTCAATCTCACCATTAAAGAAGGGCAATTTGTCGCGATTGTAGGAGGATCTGGATCTGGTAAATCGACACTATTAAGAGTGCTTCTTGGCTTTGAAGACTACCAACAGGGAACCATTCTATATAATGGATTGGATATGAAAACTGTTGATATTAGAACCATTAGAGATCAAATTGGTGTGGTACTACAAGATGGTAAGATTATGGAAGGCTCTGTTCTTTATAATATAGTAGGGACATCTGAATACACTGAAGAGGATGCCTGGGAAGCAGCCAAAATAGCGGGTTGCGCTGAAGACATAGAAAACCTTGAGAAAAAAATGCATACAGTTTTACCCGCAGGTGGAGGAATCTTATCTGGAGGACAAAAACAAAGGATTGTCATAGCAAGAGCCCTAATAAAAAAGCCCCATTTAATTTTGTTTGATGAAGCTACTAGTGCTTTGGACAATTCTACTCAAAAAACCGTTACAGACAGTTTGAATAAACTAAATGCAACAAAAATTGTAATTGCCCATAGGTTAAGTACAATTAAGGATGCCGATGTTATAGTTGTTTTAGAAAAGGGTAAAATACTAGAACAAGGTAACTACGATGAATTGATAAACAACAAATCTTTCTTTTACGACCTTGTTAAAACTCAAATAACATAAAATGAAGACGAAACAGTATTTTATTTTAGTCTTATTAGTAGTATTATCCTTTGGAAGGGTTATTGCCCAGAAAAATACTATATCATTTAAAAATATTCTCGCTCAAGGTTTTGAGAATAACTACAATATTAAACTGCAACAACTTTCATTAGAAAAGGCAGATTATACGCTCCTTAAAGCTCGTGGTGGGCTCAACTCATTTTTAAACACAGATTTGACATATGGTTCTGGTTTGAACCCCTCTTTGGATAATGATGGTACTAAGATTTGGCAAACTGAGTTTGTAATACCTACTCGATTAGGAGTCAATTTTTACTCTGGATTTCGCTTAGAAAGGACGATACAATTTGACGAAAGTGGGAATACTCCATTTAACACTTCAGGAGCTTTTGCAGGACTTAAAATCCCTCTATTAAATGGACTAGGTAAATCAAGTCCCTTGAATACAGATATATTGGTTTCAGAAACCAATAAAAGTGCTTTTGATATGGAGCTCTCTAATGAAATATTAACCTATTTCTCTCAGCTTTTAATCAATTACCTCACTCTCAAACAATCAGTTGAAGAATTAACTATTTCAAAAAATATTTTAGTCGAATCAGAAAAATATAGAGATGATATTAAGGCTCTAATAGACAAGGATCAAATTCCCCTCTCAGAACAGAGCAGAGCGAAATCACTTTATGTTCAAAATCTACAGCAATTAAACATGTCTCAAATGCAAGCTACACTAGTCTATTTTGACACCAAAACCTTGATGGGTGTAGACAGCTTTGAAAAGTCAGATACTTTGCCTTACTTAAGTGATTCTTTTCCCAATCCTACAAAAAAAGATATTAATTCTTTTGTTGAATTAACTATTTCACGAGTAGACTCTTTAATTAAATTAACACCTCAGTACAAGAGTATCGAACTAAGAGTACGAGAAGAAGAACTATTATTGAAACAAGCTAGAAATCAAAAGCAGAACCCATTAGATTTAGACATCCGTTTATCTTCATTTGGATCTAACGAGAATAGCCGTTTTAATTTAAACAGCACATTCAATAGAATGCCTGGTACCAGTTTATTGATTGCTCTAACTCACAATTTACCGATTCGCAACCAACAAAGAAGAGGTGCTTATTTGGAACAACTTACAGAATTTGATATCTCCAAGACAAATTTGAGTCAGTATCTCTATGAAAACTCAATAAATACAAAACTAAAGTTAGACTTGTTAAAACAGAAAGTAGAGATGTTTGATGAAGCTTTAACCTTATCTGATTTAATGAAGAAAAATTATCAAGATGAGCTTGCAAAATTCCAATTAGGGAGTGCTACTCAAACTGATGTTATTGTTGTTTTAGAAGACTATTTTGACGCTCTTAAGTCTGTGAATAATTTGAAATATGACGTTTGGAAATCTTATATTGAGATTAAGTTCCTTATAGGAAATTTACCCAAGTCAGAAGATGAATTAAATAGTTTTTTACTTCTTGACTTATTCTTTCAAATCTAATTCAATAGATCGTTAAACAACTATTTCTTGTTCGCTTTGGAGTTCTAGTGGGTTTTGATCTTTTCTAAATAGTCTGGCAGTAAACTCTCCTCGAAGAGTTACTCTTTCACCTAGTACTTCCAACCAACTTCCCTCGCGAAGTCCTAAAACTGGAGTATCGTTAAAATGATGAAACTCTTTAATTTTGGTGTCTCGTCCTTTAAGCATGTGTTTTTTTAAGACTTTGTCCTGTTTGCTTCCATCTGTAATAACCATTCTATCCTCAGGATTAAAATAGTGGGTATTCAGATTAAAGTTGAAACATCCTAATGTTTGGTAGCTAGGGGGCTCCACCACCGGCATATCATTTGTATTCTTCATATTAAGTCCACAAATAGTACTTCCTGCGCTGGTTCCCAAATAGGGAACACCTAAATTAATAGCTTTTTTTAGTGCTTTGAACAATTCGTTTTGATAAAGCTGCCTTACCAATTCAAAAGTATTACCACCACCTGTGAATATAGCCTCAGATTTTAATATTGCAGCAGATGGATTCTCAAATTCATGTAATCCAATAACGCGGATACCAATTTTTTTAAATGCCTTTGAAGCGACGTTAGTATATACATCATAGCTAATTCCACTAGGCCTCGCGTACGGAATAAAACATAGCTCTTTCACATTTTTAAAATGCTCTGCTAACACCGGACGGATATACTCTAAATAGGGACTTCCAATTACGGCTGAACTACTGGCAACTATCATTTTTCTCATAGTTCTAAATTAAACATTTGTTAGGAATTCAAGTAGCCTAAATCTTACTAAAAAATACTCATACGAATCCTTTCACTCAATAATTCTCCCTTGCATTTTTAACAATACTGAGTCAGTTATCTTAAATACCTGTTAAATTCAATGAGAAGTGTAATATTTGCTCTTTTAGGGCGACATTAGAATAGATAAGATCCCCTGTTGTCAAAAAGGAATACTTATTACAACGCTCTGACAAACAAGTACTTAAAACAAAAAACCCCCACCAAATTGATGAGGGTTTCGTGTGATCGCGACAGGATTCGAACCTGTGACCGTCTGCTTAGAAGGCAGATGCTCTATCCAGCTGAGCTACGCGACCTTATCGCTAAAAAATAAGCCCCATGCACTTGAGAAAGGAACCTTTCACAAACCCACAGAGCTCCATTTAATGTCGGGGTGGCAGGATTCGAACCTGCGATTCCAACATCAAAAACTTGCGGGTAAAAACATGAACTTATCGAGCAACAAATTGGCGTTAAAAAAGTACTAACTGTCAAATTACTGCCAGCTATGATTAAACTGCCTCTTATTTGCCGCAGCAAAAGTAACCAAATTTATGTAACATTTTATCATCAAGGTAAACGTTATAGACTATTTAATGGATCTAAATTTCGTATCCCAATTTACCCTAACTCCTACCCTGTTAAAGATCGATATGCCATGGGTCAACTCCTTGCAGGTGAAAT
>Ga0075476_10000156_pt1 | contig 28288 bp, 26 predicted proteins | sample DEB08_DNA_5_FD_76339 | JGI IMG/M metagenome (GOLD analysis project Ga0075476, IMG submission 76339) | Aqueous microbial communities from the Delaware River and Bay under freshwater to marine salinity gradient to study organic matter... | ecosystem: Environmental > Aquatic > Marine > Coastal ...
CGCGCCACGTTGATGACACGAAGGGAGGGCTTTGCAGTTGCAAGGAGTTCAGCGTTGATAAGGCCAATGGTTTCTTGCGTTCGAGGCAAGTGGACGGTAAGAAAATCGCTTACCCCAACGAGCTCTTCAAGCGACAACAATTCGACACCAATTTCCTTCGCGCGATCCTCCGATACAAACGGATCAAACGCAACGATGCGCATCTGAAAGGCGCGTGCACGATCTGCAACCAGTTTTCCGATACGACCAAGTCCGACAATGCCAAGGGTTTTGTCGGCAAGTTCAACGCCTTCCCACTTCGATCGTTCCCAACGCCCAGCAACGAGAGCCGAATGCGCTTGTGGAACATTTCGTGCCTGAGACAGCAGCAGCGCCATCGTGTGTTCCGCAGCAGAGATGATGTTCGACTGTGGAGCATTGATGACCATCACCCCCGACTCGGTTGCTGCGGTCACGTCGACGTTGTCAAGTCCGATACCTGCCCGTCCGACCGCAATGAGTGAATCGGCCTTCGCCAGCACATCTGCTGTCACTTGAGTGGCCGACCGGATGATGAGTGCGTGCGCGCCAACAATTGCTGACTTCAATTCCTCATCTGACAATCCCTCCTGGACATCCACGTCATGACCGGCTGCACGCAAACGGTCGAGCCCACCTGGGGCGATTGATTCAGTCACAAGAATGCGAGCCATAGATGGTCATCGTTACCCCGCAGATGCCTCTCATCCAACTGAAATCAGGAGTATGTACAAAGTGTCACACCGGGTCTACGCGTGGGTGGCTGACCGCTCGGAGTGACTACCGTTGACATATGTCGTCAAATCTCGAGGAGATCACATCGGACGATGTTGAGGTGCGTCTCCTTTCAACCCCAGAAGAGTTAGATGAGGCATCAGAGGTTCTCATGCAAGTTTGGGGTTCAAACACGCCGATCGTGACGCACGAGATGCTTCGGGCCGTCCACCATTCTGGGGGATATATCTCGGGAGCGTACGAACAGGGACGACTCGTCGGGGCATCCTTTGGCTGGTTGGCGCGACACCATGACGAGACGGCACTACATAGCCACGTCACAGGCTTGCTACCGGGAACTCGGCATGTTGGACTTGGGCGCAGGATGAAGTTCCATCAGCGAGACTGGGCATCAGTTCGCGATATCTGCTGGATCACTTGGACCTTCGATCCCCTCGTTCGAACGAATGCATGGTTCAACATTGGGGTGCTCGGCGGCCAAATTGCCGAATATCTGCCGAACTTCTACGGCCCAATGACCGACGCAATCAACGCAAACGATGAAAGCGACCGAGTTCTCGTTGCCTGGCGGGTTAGTGATTCTCCTTCGATATCAACGACAGATCCGAGCACCCGAAAAGAAGTTCCAACACCCGATGACATCGTCTCATTACGCAAAACAGACCCGCAGGCAACCCAACGTTGGCGTCACGAAGTGAGGTCGGCTCTCAACGGGGCGCTCGCAGATGGTTTCGTCGTCGTTGGCTTTACCAAAGATGGGTCATATCAACTTGAGAGGCCATTATGAAACTCGCCCAATTAGAACTGCGACGAATCCATCTCGAACTGGTCACTCCATTTCGAACAAGTTTTGGTGAGCAAACTGCACGAGAGATTCTTCTTATCGGCGCCACCACCGACGATGGCATTGTTGGTTGGGGTGAATGTGTTGCCATGAGCGAACCGTTGTATTCACCTGAGTTCGTATCGGGTGTTGAGACAGTGATTTCTGAGTTCCTCACTCCGCGGCTCACCCAGCATGGCGAGTTCAGCGCCGCAGACGTCGCTCATATTCTTAAACCGATCAAAGGCCACCAGATGGCAAAAGCGGCACTCGAAATGGCCGCTCTTGATGCCGAACTCCGGTCTCAAGAAATCAACCTTCACACGAGATTCGGAGGCTCACGTGCGAGTGTGCCGAGCGGGGTTTCCGTCGGCATCTTCGCCTCGATCGATGCGCTTCTCACGGCCGTGCAGGGCTACGTCGACGATGGCTATGCGCGGATCAAACTGAAGGTTGAGCCCGGTTGGGATATAGAACCGGTTCGACTCGTCCGTGACCTCATCGGGCCCGACATGGGTTTGCAAGTCGATGCGAACACGGCGTATACACGTCAAGACATTGATCACCTTCGACAACTCGATGAGTACGACCTACTCCTCATTGAGCAGCCCCTCGATACCGACGATCTTCTTGGCCATCGTGACCTCGCCCAAGCGATCGAGACCCCGGTTTGCCTCGATGAGTCAATCGAGTCGTTTACTCAAGCTGAGGATGCCATCGCAATCGGCGCAGCGGAAATCATCAACATCAAACCTGGCCGCGTCGGTGGTTACCTCGAGGCAGTTCGGATTCATGACCTTTGTGCCGCGCATGGCATTCCTGTGTGGTGTGGTGGGATGCTTGAAACCGGAATTGGTCGTGCCGCAAATTGTGCTCTTGCGGCTCTCGACGGTTTCGTGCTCCCCGGCGATATCTCTGCCTCGCGCCGGTTTTACTCTCGTGACATCGTTCAAAACCCAATTGAAGTTGTCGGTGGTGAGGTGGCGGTACCAAGTGCTCCCGGGCTTGGATACGACCTCGACGTCGACTTCCTCGAGTCGATCACAACATCGGTGCACCATCTCTCGTTGTGACCAGGTCAGAACTATTCTCACAGCGTGAGTTTTGCTTTTTTATCACCCGAGTGGATTGAAGCCGCACGAGAAATCCGCGAGCGGTATTCCTCTCAAACAGCCCCGATCGAAGTTGCAGTACGTGTTAATCAGGTCGTAACCGAAGTTCCGTTTGGAGATGGTGAACTCCACGCCCATATTGACACATCAAGTGGGGATGTCGATCTCGAACTCGGGCACCTTGACCAACCAGATGCAACCATTACGTTGAGTTACGAGACTGCCCGGGCGCTTCTCGTAGAGCGGGATCCAGCAAAAGTGATGCAAGCATTCATGTCCGGCGGAATCCAAGTTGAGGGAGATCTCATGAAGGTCATGGCGATGCAGGCATCAACCCCGCAGGACGACCTTGCGCTGCAGGTCGCAGAAGAGATCCTTGCAATCACCGATCTCGACTAATCGAACACCGCAATTTCTCGTCCCAGTCAGGCCGCGACAACGTCAACTTGGGTGCCGTTTGGAAACTCGTCTCCAGGAGATGGAGTCTCTCCATCAATGGTGATCTCTTCGACGTTTCCGTCGGCAGCGCCCAACACAAGTTCGACCGCAAACCCAGCGTCGGTCAGCAGCTGTTGTACGTCTTCGAAACTTGAGTCACGAGGAACCGAAGGGAACGCAATGAGGTTGGGTCCCAATGAGACTGAAACCTCTATTTCCCCGCCTCGGTCAAGAAGTTCGCCAGGTTGAGGTGACTGCGACAGGATGAGCCCTGTTTCTGTTTCGTCGTCGTAGACCTCTTCGATCTCAACGATGCGTAAACCCGTGCCGACAAGCTGAGCTCGAGCGACTCCAACGATGAGTCCAACGATGTTCGGCACTTCCCGCGGCGCTGGGCCACCCGACAAGACCAACCGAACAAGGGTTCCCGGTTCGACTGAGTCCCCGGCTTGAATCGCAGGATCATCAGGGATTTCCCAACTAATGACTTCGCCAATGTCGATGACTTCGTTGTAGACAATTTCTGTGAATGGTTGGAAGCCAGCGCTGTCCAGGAGATCAAGGGCGTCGGCACCCTGCATCGCAGTGACCTCTGGAAGCTCCCGTAACACTGGCCCTTCGCTTACCACAAGCGTGAACATGCCGCCTTCACGCAGTTCCTCACCGCTCGCTGGACTCGTGCGGATCACAGATCCAACGACGGGGTAGTCATCTGATCGCTCTGACGTGACTGTCACCTGCCATTCGAATGGGGTCACGATATTTAACGCCTCAGCTTCTGCGATCCCCGAAAGCGCAGGAACGTCGTAGATCGGTGTTGCGAGCAGTATTCGTGCTCCAAGGAGCGCGACCGCTACGGCAACGACTGTCGCAACAGGCACCAACCACCGCGGACGTGGTAGTGGCCGAACATTCGATTGCGTTGTTGCAGTTGCGTGATCGGCATCAATCGAAGGCTGACCATCGGTTTCATTGGCTGAGGAGCGCGAAGAACTGTCGGCCTGAGAACCCCTCGGCTCAGCCTCTTCAAACTCGAGCGACTCGACGTTGTCGAATGCAGAACTCGAGTCGTCTGGACTATTCGATGCAGGAGGTGTAGCGGGAACCAACTGTGTGGCTGCGTCGAGAGCTGATTCTTGCTGGCCGGACGCATCGAGTTCCGACTCGAAGGACATCACGAGCGCAAGTGGTTCAGGCCGTGGGAGGCGCCGAGCAACACCTACGAGTTCGAGCCCGAATTCGACAGCTGTTGGTCGCTCGTCTTCCTCGGGGCGAGCTGCATGCTCAAGTACCTGTGCAAGAGGCCCCAAATCAGCTGTGACCGGGAGGAGCCGGCCAATTCGGGCCCTAAGTGTTGCCGCGGCAGAGTCAGTTGAAAAAGGCACATCCCCGGTCAGCGTTTCGACCATGACAAGGCCAAGCCCATACACATCAGAGCGAGTTGTCGAAGGTTTCCCTTCGGCTACCTCTGGTGATGTGTATAGCACCATCTGATTCTCCGGGCCACCGCTGAACGACCAGAGCGCTGACTGAATCGGAGCCGCAAGTCCAAGGTCGGCAAGTCGGGCACGGCCATCGCCTCCGAACACAATCTTCGACGGCGTAATCTCGCCATGGACATGTCCCTGGCGATGCGCCTCAGCGAGTCCGTGGCAGACATCAAGGCCGAGTTGAAGGGTCTGCGAGTACGACAGCCGGCGACCGCGGTCGAGAATATCTCGAAGGCTTCCTCCCTCGAGCCGTTCAGTAACAACATACGCAGTTGATGGCGTGCCATCGGCTCGATCGTGGACACCCCAGTCGAATACGGCAATCAGGTTTGGGTGTGAAACAAGCGCCGCTGAGGACATCGCCGTTCTGAACGAATGGGTGAAGCCCGGCGATTCCATGATCCGACGACGAATCAACCGGACAAGAACGGGACGATCGTCAATGGTGTCCCACGCATCAGCAATCGAGATTGCAGAACCTTTTGCGACGAACGATGTCAGTCGGTAACGACCGCCGATCATTTCGTGCAGACGTGTCTCTGGTTCAAGGGGGTCAAGTTCCACAGCGGACATGACGCTATCTCGGATTGACCTGCGGTTGGGATCGAGCCCAGATTGATGGCACGATGACGATGTGACATCCGACGACACACCTACGGCCGAACCCGAAACCGCTCCGAAACGTCAACGCTCCGACAAGACATTGGTCATTGTCAGTCTGCTCATTGCCATCGGACTTGTGCTCGTCACTCGCGGGATTTTGGTCAGTGTCACCGGAGACGAGCGAGCAGCGCTACCTAGTTCAATCGAGTCAGTGCTACCGGTACCTGACGCAGAGCAAGCGCTCGCTCAAACCGACGTGTTCGTCGACCTTGCTTCGGGGCTCACCGGTGTACTCGTAATCGATGGAATAGAAATCGACACCGTTGACCTTTCTGAGATCCAGACAGAAAGCGTTGAACCAGGCGAGCAAGTTGCCGTTCCGGTTGTCACCGTCTTTGAACCTGGCAACTACACCCTGACATACGCTCCGTCTCCCGATGGCCCGATCGATCGATTTGGTTCAGGGAGCCACAGAGTTGATGTGATCTATTGGCCAATCGAAGATGGGCGAGAACGCGCCCGTGTCTTCACGTGGTTCTTTAACGTTGTTTAATCAGCGTTTTTTGGGAGTTGTCCCGAAGCGAGGAACTGCTCAAAATCGCCGGCAGCAATAATCGGAATTCCAAGAGATTCTGCCTTCGTCAACTTTGACGCTCCAGCACCCTCTCCAACCACCAGCGCAAATGTTTTTTTCGACACACTTCCGGGGGAGGCTCCACCGCGGGCAGCTACAGCTGAAGCTGCCTCATCGCGGTTATAGCCAGGCACAGTCCCGGTGATGACAACGGCACGACCTTCAAGGGTCTGTTCGAGCATCTCATCCGCGCTGGGGCGTGCTTCGTGAATATCAAGAACGACACCACCGGCTTCGAGCCGGTCAACAAGATTGCGGTTCTCGGAGTTTTCCCACCAACGACTAATCGACTGAGCAATCACAGCTCCAATTCCATCAACCAGCGATAATTCTGCCTGCGAGGCTTCGAACACCTTCCGCACTGACTCGTACCGAGAAAGAAGTGATTGGGCGACGGTGGGTCCGACGTGCTTGATCCCAAATCCGGTCAGCACACGCCAAGCAAGTTGTCGACGAGACTCGTCAATCGCTGTGATCAATTTCTCGGCACTCGGGCGCGCAAACCCTTCAAGCGCTTCAACCTCATCCACAGTGAGTTGGTAAAGCCCAGCAACATCACGAACGAGATCACGCTCCGTCAGTTGCACAACAGTGCGTTCGCCGAGTCCTTCGATATCCATGGCTCCTCGGCTCGCCCAGTACATCAGTTTCTGGTCGCGCTGGAATGGACACTTCGATTCAACACAACGAGTGTCTGCCTCTCCGTCTAGGCGGACAAACTCGCTTTGTAACGGACACTCGCAATGCTTGGGAAAGGACCACGGACGCGCCTCGGGTGGGCGTTCGCTGAGTACCGGGCCAACGACCTCAGGGATGACGTCGCCAGCCTTACGAACAATCACTGTGTCCCCAGGACGGACATCTTTGATACGAACCTGGTCCTCGTTATGCAGAGTTGCCATCGACACGGTCGACCCATCGACAAAGACAGGTTCAAGCACCGCATACGGGGTTGTTCTGCCAGTGCGTCCGACCGACACCCGAATGTCGAGAAGCGTGGTCAGTCGCTCTTCTGGCGGGAACTTGAATGCAATTGCCCAGCGCGGCGCCCTTGAGGTGAACCCGAGTTCCTCTCGTTGCCCGAGATCATCAACTTTGATCACGACGCCATCTACGTCGTAACCAAGCTCGTGACGACGATTGATCGCCGCCTGACAAAAGGTGACCACATCATCAAACGATTCAAATCCAGTGACTTCAGGATTGACCGGGAACCCAAGATCAGCGATGTACCCCAACGCTTCTTCATGAGTTGCGTGCTGAGGTCCACCTTGCCGATCGCCGATCTGATACGCCCAAAATGCAAGTTTTCGGCGTGCCGTTACTGAGGAATCTTTCTGTCGCAATGAGCCAGCTGCGGCATTGCGCGGATTCACCAATTCGCGCTCACCTGCCCTTGCTGCTTCGGTATTTAACTCGTCGAATACCTCGCGAGGCATGTAAACCTCACCGCGCACCTCAATCACCGGCGGTGCACCAGCCAATTGCTGTGGGATCACCGAAATTGTCCTCACATTTGCGGTGACATCTTCACCCACACGACCATCGCCTCGCGTCGCCGCCGTCACCATCTCACCATTGACATACCTGATACTCATCGCGAGGCCATCGATCTTTAGTTCGCAGACGAACCTCACGCTCTCGCCGTCGAGCGATTTCTGTACGCGGTCGCCCCAAGCTCGCAACTCTTCGACATCCATTGCGTTGTCAAGGCTCGTCATTGGGATCGCATGCTGCACCGGCGAAAAGGTTGCGCTTGGCGCTCCGCCCACGGTTTGACCAGAGGAGGTTGCCTTCGCGAATTGAGGAAACTGCTCTTCAAGACTGCGAAGTTCGTTCACCAATACGTCATATTCGCTGTCTGGAATTTCAGGACTGTCCTGCTCGTAATACAGAACGTTGTGTCGAGCCACCACGTTGCGTAGCCCTTCGATTCGACCCTGCACATCTTCTGGTGATGCCCCGGGTGGAATCTCCTCAGCCATGTGACGAGTGTAGAGAGAAGTTGTCGGTCCTGCCGGCTATGCGCCAAGTACCAATTTTGCCGCCGAGGCCTGGTCTTGTACGCGTAACGAGATGTCGTGAAGTGACTGACAAATTTCTTCTGCGACGCTCGGAGAGTACGACGCAAGCCCACTTTGAGGCGACAGCAAACTCTGCGCCCGAAGCATTCCTGGATCGGTGCCGCGCTGCACCATCTTGCACCAGATATTGCTGAGGGCTTTCCATGAACGTGCAGCTGAAACGCCTACAGGACCCTCGGTGCCGACAGCTCCCCAGGCGATACGGCCACCGTTCTGCATGAACCTGTCGAGGTATCCGCTCACCTCGACAACTGCCTCAGTGGCCGGCATCGAAAGAACCTGTGGGCCAGCTTCAAGGAGTGATGGCCAGTCAGCTTCAAAACAACAGTGAAGGCCCACGACACCAAAGGTCTGTGCAGATGCCATCACGCCAGACAGCATGTCGGCAACGACATCCGGCGCGAGCGGGAAGTCATTCGACATCAGATCGACCATCAACGGTTCGTCAAACACGATCAGCTGAGTCGAGTTAGGAAGGACACCTGCGAGCACAGAACCAAGGGTTGCGACATGTTCGTTGATGGCCTGCGTTGCGACACGGAATGCGAGATGAGCGGGAGCGCCGGCGCGAAGCAATGTGAGACCGAGCGTCACGGGCCCAACAACCTGCCACTTGTACGTCCTGCCATCGACGCCCATTCCGGGCGCAAGCTCGGTGAACGCCCTGAACCCCATGAAGTTGTCGGTCAACAGGTCGGTCGTCACCGACGCTTCTGGATCGAGCCGAGCAACGTCAATCGCAAGGGTTCCGTAGGGACCCATCTCTACACCGGGGACGCCGACAAGAGCTTGATTCGCAAGAGACTCGGCACCCGAGCGTCGAGGCAGCCGCGGAACGACTGGCAAATCAAAATTGTTCACCGAAAATTCGACGGCAGCAGACGCGCTTCGATGCGGAAGGCTTCCCACTCCCAAGGTGGCCCCTGGGGCTACTCCGTCGAGCGACCTCGTCATATGGCCATCGTTGCACGATGTGTTGACCTTTCACGACTCGTACGTACCCTCGAGCACATCTACCCGCCAGAATGGAGGGCGATGTCTTCCACTGCACGACAACCCCGTCTCCAGGTCGTACTGACGTGGTCGACACGATTGAGCTGGATCATTACCTCAGCTGCATTGATCCAGGCGTTCAGCACACTCGACGTGGGTCTCACCGTCACCGTTTCGACGTGGCTGTTATGGGTTACAGGAGCGGTCTCCATTTTTGTTGGCTCACCATTGACATTGACATTGGCACGGGTCACTATCCCACTTGCCATTCCCGCTGCGATCATAGGAATCGCTGCAGGAGCACACGTTGCACTCGGCGCCATCGGACTCTCGGGGGCGCTCATTGCCTGCTACTCGGTATTCACCGCCGAAGTCGGTCAACGTTGGGTGCAGTCCGCTGCATACGGATCTGAGCGACGCTTTCCCCTTCGACCCCCGATCGGGTTTGCCATTCCAGCTGTCATCTTGTGGGTGCTCGTCGCGTCAGTTGCCCTGTGCGCAGTAATTGCAGCTGAAAGATCCCAAGTCGCTCTTTCAATTCTCCTAGGAGCTGTTGTTGTTGCACTGTCGACCTTTGGCTCAACTCGCTGGCATCGGCTGTCATGTCGATGGTTGGTGCTCGTGCCAGCGGGTGTCGTAATTCACGATCCACTGGTGTTGCTGGAGACGGCGATGTGGCGATCACACATCGTGGGTGGCGCCACACTTGCACGCGTTGAGACCGAAGCGGCTGACCTCACGGGTCCGACCACGGGACCAGCAATCGAGATCTCACTCCGCAGCAGCGAGACAGTTGTGCTGGCTGCTGGCCGCCAAACCCCTGAAGGTCGAGCAATCCATCTCACAGCGGCGCTGGTTGCCCCCAGTCGCCCCGGAGCAGCTCTCGACGCACTTCAGCCAAGTGGTTAGATCTCAGCTCAACAATTACAGCGGGGAGCGTTCTGCGATGCCGCCGCCAATGACCCACGTATTCGTCGGGTCGTACAGCACGACGCTTTGACCAGGTGCGATTCGAGTTGATCGCAGACCCCATTCGATTCGCACCTCACGTGCGGCCGTTGTCGCCACGCTGCAAGGTCGAGGATCACCATGTGCACTCGTCTGAGCCAAGGCCTCACCTTCGAATGGCTCATCGACCCAGGTCATCGAATGAACCTTCTGTGAGCTCACCAGAAGGTCATCAGCATCACCGACGACGACGGTCGGAGTTTCGCTTGATGCGTCCACTCCAATCACGTACCGAACGGGTCCGCCGCCCGGAACCCCAAGTCCTCGCCGTTGACCGAGTGTCACCATTTCCACCGAGGGAACCTCGCCAACTTGTGTTCCTGCTCTGTCAACCACACGCGCTGTCCGTAAAGGAATACGGTGACCGAGGAAATGTTCGCGCCCATCGGCTCTACTGATGAAACAAACGTCTTGGCTGTCAGGTTTCATCGCAGTGCGGAGGCCGAGCCGAGCCGCATGCGCCCGAACTTCTTCTTTTGTCATGTGGCCGATCGGAAAACTCGTGTGCGCAAGTGCCGATGCCGTCACCATATGCAACACATAGCTCTGGTCCTTAGCAAGATCGGCTCCACGTTCGAGCCGCAGCCGGCCATCGCCATGAACGCCAATGCGAGCATGGTGTCCCGTCGCAACCGCATCAAAACCAAGTTCATCTGCTCGTTCTGCAAGCCGTTCGAATTTGAGATGACGATTGCATTCAATACACGGGTTTGGCGTGATGCCCTTTTGGTGGGCGTCGACGTAGGGCTGGACGACATGTTGATCGAATTCGTCCGAGAAGTTAAAGACGACGTGTTCAATTCCGATCTGCTGAGCAACACGCCGTGCATCGTCGACATCGGACACGCTGCAGCATCCCGTGTCGCTTTCACCGCCCCACAGTCGCATCGTGACACCGACGACATCGTGGCCCTGTTCGTGCAGTAGCGCTGCCGCAACTGACGAATCGACTCCCCCGCTCATACCGATCATTACTCTCACGTTGCACGCTGCTTTCTTGCAGCCCTGCGATCGCGAAGTAACTGAATGCTGCGTGTGATCGAACTCACGGCCCGATCAATGTCGTTTGCCGACGTGGAGTGGCCGAGGGATAGCCGAAGCGCACCACTTCGCAATTCATCTGCCACGCCAATTGCTGACAGCACGTGTGAGGATTCCATCGCCCCACTCGCACATGCCGATGCTGCACTCGCATATACGTCGGCCTCATCAAGCATGAAGAGCAATGCCTCGCTGTCGAGGTCGTCAAGGCAAATATGAGCGATTCCCGGCGCTGTTACTGATCGCGAGACTGTTTCGTTGACGCCCCCAATTTCGAGAAGCGCATCAAGCAGTTCATCACGAAGCGCCCGCACCCGATTCGACGTTTCAGTTCGTGTCAAAGTCGTCATGTTGAGTGCGGCAGCTGCACCCACAGCACCTGCGACATCAATCGTTCCCGAGCGTCGGCCACGCTCTTGTCCCCCACCGAGCAGAATCGGCTCGGGAGTTGCCCCGTTGCTCACCACCATCAACCCAACACCTTTTGGACCACCAAACTTATGGGCACTCAATGAGAGCAAGTCGACGTGCTGGGTGATCTCGGAGAGATCGATCCAACAAGCCGCTTGAACTGCATCGGTGTGCAGCCAGGCTGCCGGTGCAAGTTCGCGGACAATGGCAGCCACCTTTGCAATATCGTTCACCGAGCCAACTTCGTTGTTCACCGTCATGACCGATACCACTGGGACGTGCTGCCCAGATGACGATGCGTCATTCAGAACTGCTCGCAGATCATCGGTGTCGATCTGTCCATCGCGAGTGACTGCAACGGTGACACCTCCGTGGTGTTGAACCGGGTCAAGCACGGCATGGTGCTCAATCGCCGAACACACTGCGAGTCCGCCACGCGAACGCACCGAACCCGAGATCGCATAGTTGTCAGATTCGGTGCCGCCACCGGTGAACACCACATCACCCGAATTCACTCCGAGGCTCGCCGCGATCAATTCACGGGCTTCGTCGACAGCCTGCCGCGCGAGTCGTGCAGCGCGATGACTTCCACTGGGATTCGCGAAGTGAGTTTCTTGCCATGGGCGCATTGCATCCAACGCCTCAGGGTGCATCGGCGTCGTCGCTGCATGGTCAAGATATGTCGACAATATGTCCACACCCCTCAGGCTAGACACGTTGCTGCCAACCTGTCGCTAACTTGCAGGTGTGAAGGGTTACGAATCTCACACATACGGTGACGCATTTGCTGACGTATACGACGACTGGTATCAGGATCTCAGTGATGTTGATGCCCTCGTTGCGCTGATCGCGGAGTTCGCTCCGGGCGAAAAACTGTGCGAACTCGGAATTGGTACCGGACGTCTTGCCATCCCTCTTGCAAACAACGGTTTTACCGTCACCGGCATCGATTCGAGCGATGCCATGCTTGCGCGCCTGCGCGTTGCCAATCAACAACACAACATCACGGCGGTGGCTGGCGACATGGTTGACGACATGCCCAAGGGACCCTTTGATGTCGTGCTGATCGGTTTCAACACATTGTTTAATCTCGAGTCACAAGAGCGCCAACAGCAGTGTTTAACTACGTGTGCACATGCACTCCGCGCCGGCGGGATCGTGGTAGTCGAGGGCCTTATCCCAACGGGCCAACCCGATGGTGGAACCGTCGATGACGTGTCGTTGAAGTCGATGACTGCAACGAATGTGGTGTTGTCAGTGTCTCGGCATCTCAGTGCCGAGCAATTGGTTGAAGGGCAATTCATCGAGTTCACCGAACAACATGGAATTCGGCTTCGACCCTGGAGCATTCGATATTCGACAACTGATCAACTCGATCGAATGGCAACTGCCGCAGGTCTCGCGATGAGTGCTCGATTCCATGACGCAAACCGAACTCCATTTGACCCAGCAAGTGGGCGGCACCTCACCCTGTACACACTCGACAAGTGACCATCTGGCACAAAAGTCACCGATCGTGACTCATTCGCTCATATCCTGATGTCATTGTGAGCGAACTACGACTCAACCAACTCACCGGCCGCTGGGTCACGATCGTCCCGGGTCGAGCACAACGCCCAACCGACTTTGCTCCGCGCACAACTGTCATCGACGGTCCTGACGACCGGCCGTGTCCGTTTTGCCCTGGCAATGAGGAGTCAACCCCTCCTGCTCTTGAGACAATCGACAAGACCGGGGCATGGACAATTCGGGTTGTTCCAAATCTCTACCCAGCATTCACTGGTGAGGATGGCTTCTCGGTGCATAACGATGGCCCAGTTCACGTGACCGCCGAGGGGACGGGTTTGCATGAGGTCTTCGTCTACAGCCCAGACCACACATCAAATCTCGCTGATCTTGATGACGAATCAGCAGAGCAGTTCATGGACTCGCTCCGTCGCAGATTTGAAGCTCATGCTGATATGCCGCACATCCGTTACACCCAGGCCATTGTCAACCACGGAAGAGAAGCAGGAGCTTCGCTTGCTCACCCGCATGGCCAGCTAATGGGTTTGCCATTCGTGCCAGGCGAAATGCTCGAGGAGGAACGCGCCTTTGCCCGTTTTGCGGGTGGTTGCGTTGCGTGCACCACCATCGAGGCCGAACGAACCACCGAGGACCGAGTTGTCTTCGAGAATGATGCCGTGCTTGTGGTGTGCCCCTACTGGAGCGGCACCCCGTACGAATTGCTCATCTTGCCAAAGCAGCATCATGCCCATCTCCAAGACAGTTCAGAGAACAGCCTTGCTGGCATCGGCAGAAGTTTGCGAGACGCAATGAAGGTGTTGGGTTCAACCCTTGGTGACGTGGCGTACAACGTTGGCTTCCACAGTGCGCCGCATCAGCACGAGGGTGAGTATCACTGGCATATTCATATTTGGCCAAACCTTGTGACGCAGGCAGGCTTTGAGCGTGGAACGGGCGTCATGATCAATGTCGTTCCGCCAGAGGCAGCAGCCTCGGCTCTCCGTGAGACTGCTTCGTCGCTGTTGCTCAGCAAGTAGCAGTTACGTCACGCTGCAAGGCCGACCGCACGAGCAAAGGCGGTCACCGCAGCTCCAGCCATGATGACCACGACAAGTGGTGCCCGTTTTGCTGCTAACAGCACCGCTGCAGCAACCCCAATTGCTCGTGCATCAACGACAATTCCATCATCGCCACCCAATGTGGAATTGATGATGAGCGCTGAGACAAGGGCGGCAGGGATCAAATCCAGACAGCGATTGACAATTCCTGGTAACTGGCGGCCACCAACAACGACTAGGCCTGTCGCCTTGAAGAAGTATGCAACCGCCGACAGGGTGAGCACGAGTGTCCAACTCATGGCTTCTTCACCCCCACCAGTACTCCCACCGCTGCACACAAGATCGGCACCCCAGGTGGCAGGAACGGAATTGTGAGGGCGCATGCAACAGCACCGATCGCAGCTGCCCGTCGACCATTCTGATGACGCAAATGAGGAATCACCATCGCAACAAAGCCAGCTGGAAATGCGGCATCAAGCCCAAATTGCTCAGGGTCAATGGCATTTCCAGCTAATGCTCCGATCAGCGTGCCGAGGTTCCAGAACACATAGACCGACACTCCAGTCCACCAGAACGCTGCTCGTGCGGCTCGAGGGTGCGTCTGTGCGGTTGACATGGCTGTCGACTCGTCGATTGTGATTTGCGCAGCAATCAGCCGTGAGAGGACTGAGCCCTGCAGCGTTCGTGACATCGCAAGTCCGTACACCCCGTTGCGCGCGGCGAGCAAAGATGCGCCCCCGAGAGCGGCTGCAGTAGATCCTCCAGATGCAATGACACTCACCGCAGAAAACTGCGAGGCACCGGTAAATACGAGGAGGGACATGACACAGGTCATTGCAATCGAGCCGCCAGCCGCCACCGACCCAACACCAAATGCGATACCAAACACCCCGACTGCTGCGCCAAGTACAGCACAGCTCATGACCAGCGAGCGTTCGTTCTCGTTCGTGTTCGACAGTGTTTCTGTCACGTTGTTGCCTCAGACAGCCACAACATTGAAAGTGGCGGGATATCAACAACAACTGAAGCTGGCTGGCCCTGCCACGCAACCGGTTCGGCAGTGACCAACTCTGGGCTGGCGGTGGTTGTGCGGTAGCCGCTCCCGCCAAATCTGACGGAGTCAGTGTCAAGAATGTGTGTCCACGTTGTTTGGCTGGGAACACCGATTCGAAATGCCGGTCGTGGAACGGGGGTCCAGTTTGCGATCACCACAACTGATTCGCTGTGTTCAGGTGACCGTCGAATAAAGGAGTACAGAGAATTCTCAGCATTCTCGTTATCGATCCAATCAAAGCCCTCGGGCTCTCGGTCGAGGCGCCAAAGGGCAGGGTATTGCTCTGACAGTGCGTTAAGGGTGCTAACAAGTTCAGCCATCCCTGCATGTGGAGCATGGTCGTTTAACCACCACTCAACACCGCGAACGTCATTCCATTCGGACCATGGAGCAAACTCCGACCCCATGAACAACACTGGCGGACCTGGTATCGCCCACTGCCATCCGTAGGTGAGTCGGAGCGTCGCAAACTTCTGCCAATCGTCGCCAGACATTCGTGCCAACAAGCTGCCTTTGCCGTGCACGACCTCATCGTGACTGAGAGGCAGTACGTATCTCTCTCCGTAGGTGTACAACATGTTGAATGAGAGCTCGCCGTGGTGGTACCGCCGATGGACCGCCTCTCGATGCGCGTAGTTCAGCGTGTCGTGCATCCATCCCATGTTCCACTTGTGACTGAATCCAAGTCCGCCGGCATCAGTTGGGTGGGTCACTCCGGGCCAGGCGGTTGACTCTTCGGCAATCATCAATACATCGCCAAATTCTGCGCCGATGACCGTGTTGAGTTCCTGCAGGAACGACACGTTTTCACGGTTGTCGTTTCCACCATCTTCGTTTGGAACCCACTCTCCATCTTCACGCGAGTAGTCGAGATAGAGCATTGACGCCACTGCATCAACGCGCAGGCCGTCGACGTGAAATTCCTCCAACCAGTAGAGAGCGTTGTTGATCAGAAAATTCCGGACTTCTGTGCGCGCCGTGTTGAAAATGAACGTTCCCCAATCCGGATGCTCACCTCTCCGAGGATCGACATGTTCGTAGAGCGCGGTGCCGTCGAACTGCCCGAGCGACCATGAATCCTTCGCGAAGTGGGCGGGCACCCAATCGAGAATGACTCCGATGCCAGCTTCGTGCAGCCGGTTGATAAGCCTTCTCAGCCCGTCAGGGTCGCCAAGCCGGGCTGTCGGGGAAAAGAATCCAGTTACCTGATACCCCCACGATCCTCCAAAGGGATGCTCCGCAAGCGGCAAGAACTCAACATGGGTGAATCCAAGGCGTTGAACGTGGCTGATCAGCGGCTCACAAATGTCATCCCAGGTCGTGAGATCGGGGCGCCATGACATGGCGTGGACCTCATACACACGTAGAGGCTTCTCACCGAGAAGGACTGACCTACGAGACATCATCCAGTCGCCGTCGGTCCATCCGAACGCGATGTCGTCACTCGGAATGATTGACGCGTCACCGGGGGGAAGTTCGCTGAGTCTCGCCATCGGATCGGCCTTCATGACCTCTCGCCCGTGAGCTCCCGTCACACGGAATTTGTAGAACTGGCCCGAAAGGGCATTCTCGGCAATACCGACCCACACTCCGGATGAGCCAACGGGACGAAGTTCATCTCCACTCCAGCCATTCCAATCACCCAGCACCTCAACGCGCTGTGCATTAGGCGCCCACACTGCAAAGCGGACACCTGCTCCGATTCGCTGCGGACCGAGCATGCGCCACAACTGCCGATGGGTGCCTTCGTTAAAGAGGTGCAAGTCGATTTCGCCCAGTACAGGCTCGACATGTCGGGCATTAGTCACTCCTAAAGACTATGGTGCGCGCAAGTGCGCATACTCATGTTCTCCTGGGAAACCCCACCGGCAACGTCGGGTGGACGGGCCGCGCATGTGGATGGACTCGCCCATGCGCTCGCAGATGCCGGCCACGACGTGGTCATTGTCACCCGGAGAACTAGTGGGACAACCCGCTTTTCAGAGACAGGATCGTTGCGCATCATTCGGGTGGACATCGACTTGCCATGGCTTCCTGATCGCGCCATCGCGCGTGTTACGTCAGCGAACCATGCGTTTGTCATGGCAGCCAATGATCTTGGCGAATGGGCTGCCGATATTGTGCACGCCCACGATTGGGAGGTCGCGTGGGCATCGCAGGTGCTCGCGCACCGCTACCACTGTCCTCTCGTCACCACATTTCACGGAACCGAACGGAGCCGTCACGGCGGTCATGTCCCGCCGGGGGTTCCCACCGATGTCAACGGAATTGAGTGGTGGCTTGCCTCGAACTCGCGCCGAGTGATCACGATCTCAAAAATTCTTGGGCGCCAAGTGACCTCAGATTTCGAACTCGATCCAACTGCGGTGAGAAGTGTGCCCGGCGGAATTGATCAGACGTGGTGGGCATCTCCACAACCAGATATCGACGAGCGGCCCGATGAGAACTTGGTGTTTGCGTGGGGTCGAATTCAGTACGAGAAAGGTTTCCATGTCCTTGCAGCAGCCGTGGCGGAAGTGCGATCAGCCCATCCGAGCGTGCATTGCGTCATTGCTGGTCGAGGCTCGTATTTGGCTGAACTGCAGTCGCAGATCGATGTCATCGGTGTAAGTGATCTCATCGAGCTACCGGGATATATCTCTGACAACGAACTTCGCGCCGCTCTACACCGCTCGGCCTGTGTCGTCATTCCATCCCTATACGAACCATTTGGGGTCATCGCTCTCGAAGCTCTGGCTGGTGGATCTCCGCTGGTCATTGCGAAAACTGGTGGGTTATTAGAAATTGTTGAGGGGACAGAGGCTGCACTGACCTTTGAGCCGGGCAACACCACCCAGTTAGCTGAGTGCCTTGATGCAGTATTACGCGATCGCAATCTCGCCCACTCACTCAGTCAAAATGGCCGTGCACTCATTGAACAGTTCTACTCATGGCCGGCGATTGCCGGGCGAATGATGGATTGTTATCTCGATGCGCTCGGCTCAAGTGAGGTAAATCGGTAATGCTGGAGATATGTCCAGCGAATCAGTTATCAACCTCGAACGCCGTGATGATGGCGTCGCCATCATCACACTCACCAACGGCAAAGTAAACGCGCTGTCCACTGCGGTACTTGATGGGCTGCACTCAGCTGCAAACGACCTCGCCGCTGATCTCCCGGGGGCAATCATCGTGACCGGTGGCGAGCGCATCTTTGCTGCTGGCGCCGATATCTCCGAATTTGGCGGGCCGGAGGAGGGTGCAGCAATCACACGCAAGTTTCACGACGCACTCGGCGCCCTCTCGGCACTCCCCCGTATGGTGATCGCCGAGGTCGCAGGGTACGCACTTGGTGGCGGATGTGAACTAGCGATGGCGTGTGATTACCGAATTGCCTCCACGAAAGCAGTGTTTGGCCAACCAGAAATCTTGCTTGGAATTATCCCAGGGGGCGGAGGCACTCAGCGTCTCCCCCGCATTGTCGGCGCAAGCCGCGCCAAAGAGATTTCGCTTTCAGGTCGTCAGGTTGCAGCTGACGAGGCGCTACGTATTGGCCTAGCTGACGAAGTTGTCGAACCCGACTCACTTCGCGATCGCTCACTCGAACTTGCGACAAGCCTTGCAAAGGGTGCGCTAGTTGCCCAGGCGCTCACCAAAGAAGCCATCGATCGGGGGTTGTCAATGTCGCTCGATGAAGGCCTCGCCGTTGAACGTCACGTGTTCGCAGAGGTATTCCGTTCGGAAGATTCACAAATCGGGGTCAAGAGCTTCTTGGAGCACGGACCAGGTAAGGCTGAGTTCACAGGGCGCTAGACAGTTTCCTGTCATGCCGAGGGGCTAACCACCCTTGGCGCATGCATGACTTTTTCAGATACCTACGTGAACACGATGGAGTCGCAGGCTCGGCTGTTGCTAGAGAGTTCGGCGTCACGTGGCATAAGGAGCGTCGCATGATTGAGCTCGGTGTCCTCGATCGACCTGCTCATCGGGTGTTACGGGCAACCGCAGTCCCAGAGACGTGGCGCCAGCGGTGTCGCCTTGCGACCATGGGTCCTGGCAATGGTGTCATTTCTCATGCGTCGGCTATTCGGCTCCATGGTCTCGATGGTTGCGATGACGACGACCGAGTTCACCTACTCTGCCGAAAAGGGTCATGGCCAGGAGCGCCTGGAGAAATCGTCACTCACTTCACACGAGGCCTTCGTGACGATGACGTCGTTGAGATCGATGGCATTCCAGTACTGAGTGTGCCGAGCACGCTCGCATTACTCAGAGCCCATGCGTCTGAGTCAGCGACGGCGATGGCACTCATCTCGGCACTGAAGAACGGGTGGACGGTCACTGAAATTCAGAGCGCTGCAAGCCGTTGGCAAACACGAGGCAGGCCGGGACCCGCATTTGTTCTCGACGCACTCCGACGGGCAACCCGTCACACCCAGGCGGCGAGTTACGCCTCGACAGGTGCGAGCATCTCATCAGCAGCCGACCACGGATCTCGTCGGTGCTCGACAACGTCACCGGTCACTTCATCCCAGCGGTCACCGGTACAAATCTGACGAGCCCGTTCACGCAGTCGATTCGCAACAATCTCTCGAAGTTCTTCAGAGGAGCGGAATCGACGTCGTTCTTCAAGAAGGCCTGACCGCTCGGCAAACTCGCGGTGCTCTACCACGGCATTCCAGAGTTCTGGCACGCCTTCGCCGGTGCTTGCAACGGTAGTGACAATCGTTGGTCGCCAAGCATCATGTGGAAGGTCTGAAAGATCGAGCATTTGCTCAAGATCTCGGCGAGTTTCCTCAACGCCTTTGCGGTCGGCTTTGTTAATCACGAACACGTCGGCAATTTCCATCAGACCAGCCTTGTTCGCTTGAACACTGTCGCCCCATCCAGGGTTCACCACAACGACAGTGGTGTCTGCCTTCCCGGCAACTTCAACCTCTACCTGGCCAACGCCGACTGTTTCGACGAGGATCCATTTTCGACCAAGAGCGTCGAGGAGTCGAACTGCCTCGGGGGTTGCCAACGACAATCCTCCCAAGTGACCGCGTGTCGCCATCGACCGAATGAACACACCCGGATCTGTTGCGTGGTCTTGCATACGGACTCTGTCGCCGAGGATCGCTCCCCCCGTAAACGGAGATGACGGGTCGATCGCCAGTACCGCAACTTCGAGTTCAAGCGAGCGAAGGTGTCCGATGGTTGCGCTAGTCAGGGTGCTTTTACCCGCACCAGGTGCGCCGGTGAGACCCACTGTGTAGCCCCCACCGCTCAATGGGTATGCGAGCCGACCAACAACTCGGCCAGGTTCTCCACCACGTTCGATCAATGAGAGCAATCGGGCAGTTGCAGCTCGGTCACCTTGGGTTGCGGCGGAAAACAACGCTTCCGGGTCTGCTGATGGGCGCACCATCAGATCACGTTTTCTGCTGCTGCGACGTCAACCACCTCGGTCACGCCATCAACCCGGTCCCGCATAATTCGTTCAATGCCGCCCTTCAACGTCTGTGTTGAAACAGGGCACGTGCCGCACGCGCCAATGAGGCGCACCGAGACGACACCTGTTTCTTCATCAACACCGACGAGTTCTACGTCACCCCCGTCTGCTTGAAGGACCGGACGAATGACCTCAATAGTCGCAAGAACTTTTTCTAACATGACGCCTCTATTCAACCATTCGAGCGTCGGATTACTCCCCTCGAGCGATGTGATCGTTCGTGACATGACCTACGCTCGACCTGTGCAGGCGATTCAGGAGAACATTTCGGCTGTTCTGGCGCACCAGGGCGGCTGGGATGAACTCCTCCTCATCGCAGTCCCAATTGCGGTCGTCATTGGGTTACTTGCGATCGTAAAGCGGCGCGTTGAGCGGGCGGCGATCGCAGCAAATGCAGCGCCCGAATCGTCAATCTCTTCGAATTCCGGCACCGATACCTCGCAGCCGTCCGACTAGGTCGTCGTACCCGCGGTCGATGTGACCGACTCCGCTGATCGTTGTCACACCATCTGCTGCCAGTCCGGCAACAACGAGAGCAGCGCCAGCACGAATGTCGTGTGCCGTTACTTCGGTTCCCGACAGTCGCGGTAGGCCTGTGATCTCCGCATGGTGCTCGTGCATCGTGATATTTGCCCCAAGGGCAATGAGTTCATCAACATACTTGAAACGGCCCGGATATAGATTCTCAGTCACGACAGCAGAACCGTTGGCTACTGACAGCATCGCAATCACCAGAGGCTTGTAATCGGTGGCGACCCCTGGGTAGGGCAACGTTTGGACGTCAACCGCCGTCAATCGGCCTGAAGAGGCGACCCGAAGCCCAGTTCCAACAAGCTCGGTGAACTCCAGCCCCATCTCGGTGCACCGCCTGAGAAACATCTCCATGTCACCGCGCTGGGCATCAATCATGTCAATTTCACCACCCGCAACTGCGACCGACGCGACATACGTTGCAGCCTGGATTCGATCTGGAACAACTCGGTGGGACGCTGAGTTCAGTGCCCCGCGGGGAACGCCGGTGATTCGAAGTGTCGATTCGCCAATTCCCTCAATATGTGCTCCCATGGCAACAAGGAATCGACAAAGGTCGACCACCTCTGGCTCACGGGCCGCACCGTCGATTGTCGTCTCACCATCTGCGAAGATCGCAGCCATCACCAGGTTCTCTGTTGCACCAACGCTAGGAAATGAGAACCGTATGTTGGCTCCCTTCAGACGTGAGGCATGCACGGTGAGGACACCACCAGCAAAGTGACATGTTGCACCCATCGCCTCCAGTCCAGAAATATGCATATCAATCGGGCGCAATCCAAAGTCGTCACCACCGGGAAGTGCAATTTGGATTCTGCCGAACCGCGCAACAAGCGGTCCAAGCAAGTTGATTGATGCCCGAAGTTGGCCAGCAAGTTCAGAGGGAACTTCTGTCGACATGTCGCCCTCGTGTCGAATCAACAACGAATCACTGTCAACAGGCTCAACGATCGAGCCGAGCGACCTCAACAGTTGCGACATGATCTCGACATCGACGATGGCTGGAACATTGCTGAGAAGAAACTCGCCATCTGCAAGCACTGTTGCCGCCATCAGTTTGAGCACAGAGTTCTTAGCGCCAGGCACTCGAATTTCGCCCGTGAGTGGACCATTGTGATCTATCCGGATGACCGGTTCAGCAACGCCTCCGATCGTCTCCGTCCTGTGATGTGGCACTGCAACAGTATGCTCCCGCCGTGACGGTAAGTCGGGGCACTCGAATAGTGACACGGTCGTGGGCCCTCAGCCCGCAGTCTTTCTCGACACTGACAACTCCGCGAAATGACATCATTGTTGAGGCTCAACCAACGATTGTCGATGGCGGAACGTACCTGTTTCTCTCTCGCGAAGGCCCATTTTCACACTGGGAGCGCAGAGTTACATCGACCAGCGACACGATCACCGAACGCACCACTTACCGCATTGATATTCCTTGGTTTGGCTGGGTGTTCTCACTTCCCATTCTGCTGTTTGTTCGGCGGTCAGGTGCGACGCCAACAGCGACACATCAATCAGCAGCGACGCTTCCATGGTGGGCTCCACCTGATCGTCTCAACGTTCACCAGGTGATGATCCTTGGACTACTTGCCGCGGCAGCGATGAGTTCTGCATTCACTAATACGGTCTTCACCCAGACTGTCACCTTCGCAGCCGACGATTTTGGTGTTGGTAACACCGGTGTCGGTATCGCCGGCGCACTTGTTCGGGCGGGAATTCTCATCACCATTCCTCTCGCAATCGCAGGTGACCGAATTGGTCGACGAAAAGTTGTCGTTGCGATGGCCTGGGCAGCACCAATTGTGACTGCTGCTGGTGCTCTTGCCCCAAACTTTCCTCTTCTCGTTGCTACGCAAAGCATCGGGAGACCGCTTGGACTTGCCCTCGACTTTCTGATTGCAGTGATTGCCGCAGAGGAGATGCCTCGCGGATCACGCGCCTACGCCATTGGGATTATGGCGATGGCGAGCGGCCTCGGCGCTGGTGTCGCCGTCATGGCTCTTCCACTTACTGACCTCGGTCCGTCTGGGTGGCGATGGGTGTTTGCGATCACCCTCGTGTGGCTTGTTATTGCCGTCGACATCGCACGGCGGCTACCAGAATCACAACGTTTCAGCGCTCCGCATGCAAAACATGTTCGGTTACATCGACGCAGATTTGCGACGCTTGCAGCAATCCTCGTCGGGGTTAACCTCCTCGTTGCCCCTGCCAGCTTCTTCCAAAATCGCTACCTCAGCGACGTCCGCGAATTTTCGGGCACATCAATCTCCCTCTTCAGCCTCGCAACCGCAACGCCAGCTGCAATCGGACTCATCCTTGGAGGGCGGGCAGCCGATCGACGCGGCCGCCGGCACCTCATCGCTGTGTCACTGCCGTGTGCCGCTGTCCTGATTGTTGCCTCGTTCAGCGTGGGGGGTGTTCCGATGTGGGCCACTGCGTTCGGAGGTGGGTTGCTCGGTGGAGTCGCATATCCAGCCCTTGCTGTCTACCGAGCTGAACTCTTTCCGACGGGTAATAGAAGTCGTGCTGCCGGGCTCTTAACCGTTGCCGCATTGCTCGGAGGAATAGGTGGGCTCCTTGGTGCAGGAGCGTTACTGGACCAAGGGTGGGACTATCGATCGGTCATGGGCGTCCTCATGGTCGGGCAATTCATTGCGGTAGTGCTCGTTCTCGCAGCACTACCTGAAACTGCTCAGAAAGAACTCGAAGACATCAGTATTGAGCCGTAGGGGACGAAGTTTTCTCAGGCTTTGGTCAGAATACGACGAGCCTCAGCGAGCTCGCGGATTGCAGCGCTGGCGTCTTCATGAGCGCCCCCATGGTCAGGGTGCACAGTTCTCATTTGCTGACGGTAGCGACGAGCGACCTCACGAGAGGACGGATCTTTCTCAGTCTCGGGAAACCCAAGTCTTCCAAGCGCCCACGCACGAGGATCTGCAAGCGCAGCCAACGAAGAACTTTGAGCTCCCGCCAAAAACGCCACCATTGCGGGCCCGATAGGTCCCTTCCATCGAAGGGCAGAAATCAGAACATCAGCGATCGGGGCACGGTGCTGCTGGTCGATTCGCTCAACGGCGTAAACCGCTCCAAGCACCTGAGCAAGATCTGCAGCTCGATCAGCGAATTCAAACGACATCTCGTCACCTTCGCCGATGAGCCGGTGAACACTTGATGTAAGACCATGCCGATCAACCTGGTACCGATTTCTCAAACGTGGCTGAATGATTCGACGACCATCTCCTACCTCTCGAATGAGATGCCGGAGACCGATCACATCATCGTCAGCAAGTTCGCGTGCATGTTTTGCGACAACAGCCCCAAGAAGGATTCCTCCGAGACCCGGAGCAGGTTCAACAGGCAGAACAATGTGGCCAAGTGCAACACGCCGGGTGGGCTGCGCCTGCCGAGAATGGAAGATTTCCAGTTCGGCAAGAAGCATGGTCGACAGCGTAGCGACGCCCGCTCACCACGTCGTTTTGTGCGCTTAACTCACACCCAGGGGCGGCATCGATCGCGTAAGTCACGCGCGGCTATAGCAACATTCTCGGGATCAAAGAGCTCCTCGGTAAAGGACTCTGACAATTGCTGCGCAGCAGCGAAGACAGTAGCCCAAGTGTTGCGCGCTACTCCGTAAGGCGGTGCTGTTTCCGACAGTTTTGGCATGAGATCGAACAGGTGCATTCGTGCAGTCGCATCATCAACCGATCTGGCGAGGTTGTCGCCGATTGAGAAAAGTGAATTGAGCGCTCCGTCCGGGGCAGAGCTATCGAGCACGGCGAGATCCCCTGACTCAATTGCATCAAGCAACTCATCGACATCATCCGCCGCGTCGCTGATCACGAGGAGCGAATTACCATCCCATCGGTGCGGAATCTCACCAGCAATGAGTTGCTCGACTAGCACTCCCCGCTCCGACAGCGACCACTCATCGAGTTCAAATTCAACAGCCTCTTCGTCGTCATCAAGAAGGACCGGAAACGGCCCAATTTCCCGCTCTAACCGCTCGAAGATGTCATCGGTCGCATCCTCCGCATCTTCAGGAACAACTAGTTCGTTGCCACGCCAACCATGAGGAATTGAGGCCGCCGCAAGAGATTCAACGAGCGCACTCCGTTGGTCGGCATCCCAAACTGTCAAGTCATAAAACACATTGACTGACTCGTCGTCATTTACATCAAACTCTTGATCGTTGGGCACGCGATGACACTACCCGTTGTTGTGCTGGCGTGATTTCACCGCGGAGCGATACGAGAAAGGAATTCACCAACCAGTTCATACTCTCGCTGTCGATTCTCGGGCTGGCGAAAGCCATGACCTTCGCCAGCAAATTCCACATAATCGACCGGCACACCGTTGCTTTCAAGAGTCTGACGCATGACACGGCTTTGCTCGACGGGCACAACTGGATCATCTATGCCATGCATGAGCAGGATCGGACGTCTGATTGCGGCTGCCCGTCCAACCATCGAACGTTCCGCATAGCGAGGGTCCCCATCGGGGCCGATCAACGAGTGGTTGTAATGGGCTTCAAAGCGATGAGTTGCCCCTGATAAGGCCGCTGCATCGCTCACCGGATAGAGCGCGACCCCACCTGCAGTGAACTCGGGGTAATCAATCAGCACGCCAAGAGTGGCCATTCCACCAGACGACGAGCCCATCACTACTGTCGATAAAGGGGTTGACCACTTGCGACGGTGACACTCCTCAATAACCGTTGCCACGTCATCAACGTCGCGTCGACCCCAGCCACCCTGCAATGCCTGCATATGGGAGCGCCCATGACCTGTCGACCCTCGCGGATCGGGAATGATGACGTCCCACCCCTGGGATTGCCAATAGGCAACCCGAGGCATGAATTCAACCTGCCATTGGTCGGTTGGGCCGCCATGAAGATGAACAAGGCACCGACCTTGACCGGCTGCATATCGCCGAAACGGCACATTGGCACCGTCCTCGTCGGCGACCTCAAGCGTTGGTTCCGAGAGCTCGACCGCCGACCAGGCATCCACCGGGCCAGTTGCGAGCACGGTTCGGCGCCAACTCTGGGCGTCAACCGAAGACGCACCGGTGTTGAGTTGGTACATAACGAGTTGATGTGGGGTACGCGCCCCGCTTCGCAGAGCGCTAATTCCTTCATTCCCCCAGTGCACTTGGTGGTGAACTCCACGACCGATCACCACTACTTCGTCGACGTCGAGCGACAGCACACAAAGTTCGCCAAACCCACCGATGTTGCGTGTAAACGCAAGATGACGACCATCGGGCGATATTGCGAACGATCGCTGGGAAGCTCCCCACGACGGACCACCGTGTTCCACTTTTTCGGAAACCACGACCTGGTCATCGCACCAAAGATTCAGCCACCCGGTGTCATCTCGCAACGCAAACACTCCACGGTCAGTTGGTGTGATCTGCTGCTGCTGACCTGTGCCCTCAATGATGCGGTACGTTCCCTCAACAAGGTCGATCCGAACCTGCAGAGAGTGGTCCCACGGCATATGCGGAACCGACCATGCTTGCCACAACACGGCATTCCCATCATCGCCGCAGGTCACCGCTGGGTCAGCGCAAAAGTCATGGCTTCCATTATCAAGTCGCTCGACACGGCCTTCTGTGACCGACACCATCCAGACCGAACCGCGATCTGATGTCACGATCACTGCATCTCGATCCGCAATCGCAACCGGGCTTTCCACTGCACCACCCGGAGATGCCAGCTCTGTGGTCAATGGCGCGTTTCGGTCTGGCCACAACCGAAGGCTTCCGTCCGTGCCGATGTAAACGACCGCCCCATCACCGGAATACCAACACCAAACACCACCGTTTCCACCCCGCCCGGAAGCTGGAGGCACATCAACTGGTCGAACCACTTCACCAACACCATCAACGCCAACTTCAACAAATTCGGTTGGCTCACCAGATACACGCGAAAGAAACATCACTGTTTGACTCACTGGAGACGGCCTAGGTTCAGTGATCTCTCGCCCAGAGATACACATGTCGATCGTCGGGGTAATGCCCATAGTGCTGACGGTACCGTCTCGCACTACCGTGTGGGTATGTCTGATACGAGAGGTCAGCGACCCGATCGAAATCTCGCCCTTGAACTTGTTCGTGCGACAGAATCCGCGGCGATGGCTGCCGCTCGTTGGGTTGGTCGAGGCGACAAAGAGGGAGCCGATGCAGCGGCAGTAGATGCAATGCGTCTCAGCCTGTCGACCGTTCAGATGAACGGCGTTGTCATCATCGGTGAGGGCGAGAAGGACGATGCTCCAATGCTCTTTAACGGCGAGGTTGTTGGCGACGGCAGCGATCCTCAGGTTGATGTAGCAGTTGACCCGATTGATGGAACGACCCTCACCGCTCTTGGACTCAACAACGCTCTCTCAGTTATCGCTGTCGGCGAACGAGGATCAATGTTCGACCCAGGCCCTTCGTTCTATATGAAGAAAATTGCGGTGGGACCCGAAGCGCATGGATCGATCGATATCACCGCCAGCGCAACTCAGAACCTTCGCTGGATTGCAAATGCGAAACGAACAACCGTTCGCGATCTCACCGCAGTGATTCTTGATCGTCCTCGGCATCAGGATCTCATCGACGAAGTGCGTGCAACCGGTGCCCGTATTCGCCTCATTCGAGATGGCGACGTGTACGGCGCAATCGCAACATCATGGCCGGATGCCGGTGTGGACGTGCTCTTCGGCGTTGGAGGAACCCCAGAGGGAGTCATTAGCGCAGCGGCGCTAAAGAGCATGGGCGGCGAAATTCAGGCCATGATTGATCCGCAGTCAGATGACGAACTCGCCAATGTCACCGCAGCAGGACTTGACCTAGGAAGAGTCCTCAATCAAGACGACCTCGTTCAAGGTGACAATTGTTTCTTTGCAGCTACAGGCCTTACGGACGGACAACTTCTTCGAGGTGTCCGCTTTGACGGTCGTGGAGCCAGAACTCAAAGCTTGGTGATGCGCTCCCGATCAGGAACAGTTCGATTCATCGATGCCCGTCACCGGGTACAGAAACTTCAGGAATTTTCGGCGATTGATTACACCTGAACGCCAGCCGCGCTGAGACGAGCATTCGCTCGGCCGAGAGCAGCAACAGCATTGGCGTCATGCTCACCGCGGAGTTGAGACTCTGCTCGCTCCTTTGCGGCACGAGCGCGATCAACGTCAATCTGCGAAGCAATTTCAGCGGTATCAGAAAGAATCGACACCTTGTTACTGCTGACTTCAACGAATCCGCCATGTACGGCAATGTCCTCAGTTGAGCCGTC
>Ga0075476_10000157_pt1 | contig 28272 bp, 32 predicted proteins | sample DEB08_DNA_5_FD_76339 | JGI IMG/M metagenome (GOLD analysis project Ga0075476, IMG submission 76339) | Aqueous microbial communities from the Delaware River and Bay under freshwater to marine salinity gradient to study organic matter... | ecosystem: Environmental > Aquatic > Marine > Coastal ...
TAAACCTTAATATCAATTATATCCATAAGTTTAAATAATGATTTATTTGAAAGTCCTGGATGTTCTTTTACTTTTAACTTAGTAATTTCAGATACCAATCCTACCATTTCTGTAAATTTATTAGATTCTGAATACATCACTGCTCCAGATTTAAGCTGAATAAAAATATTCTCCGAAAGTTCAATAATAGTATGCTTTTCATCTTTATTATCCAAATATTTATGAATAAGCTTAATTTGATCTTGGAAAATTTCATATAATTTATCTACATGAATAACACCCATTATCATCAAATTTGAAAAAAATTCTGTTAATGCTTTCAACTCTTCATTACGTTTATTATTATCACAAAAGCCCTCATAATCTTCATTTGCATTTATATTTTTAATTTCAGTAAACCTTGAAACATATTTTTCCAGTTCACTTTCAATTCTCTGAGCAAATATATCAGATGATTTTTCCATAAGTTCCTTATACAGTGAAGCATATACCTTTGAATAGAATCGATTACTGCTTGCCAAATTAAAAATTATATCTAAAATCAAACTAAATACATCTGTATTTTCTAAACTTACCAAAGAAGTCATAATTTCTTCCTTTAAAGTATCATAATTTTTATCAGTCATTTTATTCATAGCTCTCTTTATACTTTGCATGATTTCTTCATTATCACTTCTTTCAACCTTTGCCGTTGGTTTAAATTGTTTAATTAAATCCCAATCCGGTTCATTTGGATCCCTTTTCTTTTTTTGAAACGTGGGTGTTTTTATATAGTCAGGTGAACCCACCAATTTTGAAAGATTCATAATTAGATCTTGAGTAGTCTTAGGCAAATCAAAAGAAAACCCACTAAGTTTTATTTTGTTAACATCTTCGAGATTATATCGACATGTCGACATGATTATCTAGATCTATTAGGAGAGAATACACTAAATTATTTATATCATTTTAATAAATATACTTAAACCTTTTCCCGTGTAGTATGATATATACTATGATAGAATCATGGGACGATTTTGATATGAATGCTAATTTATTGAGAGGAATTTATTCCGTTGGATTTGAAAAGCCTAGTCCTATTCAGGGTAAGGCTATTAAACCTATGATGGATGGAAAAGATTTACTTGCACAAGCCCAGTCAGGAACAGGAAAAACTGGGGCTTTTTCAATTGGGACTCTGAATCATATTGATACATCCCTGAATACGATTCAGGCTGTTATTCTTTCACCTACTCGTGAACTTTCACAGCAAAGTTACGATGTAATTACAAACCTTAGTAGTTTTATGTCTGATCTTCGTGTCCAACTTCTAGTTGGAGGAACATCGGTGTATTCTGATATTGAGAAATTGACAAATGAACCACCCCATATTGTCGTTGGTTGTCCTGGTCGAACTTATGATATGATGAAAAGGGGACATTTAGTTACAAAGGATCTTAAGGTTATGGTTATTGATGAGGCAGATGAACTACTTTCCTCTGGATTTAAAGAACAAATTTACTTCATTTTTCAATTTCTTCCTTCTTCTACACAAATTTGTCTATTTAGTGCTTCGATGCCTGTTGAGGTTGAACAGCTAACTGAAAAATTTATGAAAGATCCTCAAAAAATTCTAGTTAAATCAGATATGCTTACCCTTGAAGGTATAGAGCAATATCATGTAGCTTTGGATAATGACGGAAATAAATTTGATTGTCTTAAGGATCTTTATGCATCTCTTTCAACATCGCAATCTATTATTTACTGTAATAGCATTAAGCGTGTCGACGATCTGTATGACGCGATGACTGAAGATTCCTTTGCCGTTTCCAAGCTACACGGAAGTATGGATAAGGAACAGCGAAAGGAAGCATATGAAAATTTTAAAAATGGAAAGACCCGTATTTTAATTTCTTCAAATGTTACAGCACGAGGAATTGATATTCAGCAAGTGAGCACAGTAATCAATTTTGATTTGCCGAAGAGTGTTCATACCTATCTTCATCGAATTGGTCGAAGTGGAAGATGGGGTAGAAAAGGTGTAGGTATTAATTTTGTAACGCGATTTGATTTACCTCAGCTTAAATCAATTGAACAATTTTACAATACTACGATTGCTGAACTTCCAGCCTCCTTTGTTCAGGTTTAAAATCATGAATTAATTTCTTATAAAATTTTAATTCATGTTTAAAGCTCCAATTCAATTACTTAATTCTTGCCATAGTCTTGATTCACATATTAATGATGATTTACAATTAGACATACTGTATGATGATATGTTGGGTAAATGTGAAAAAAAATCAGAAGTAAGAAAAATGTGGGAGACAAATTTCACAACTGACACTAAGTTTTTAAAAGATTCACAAAAACTAGCTGAAAATTTTAACATGACATCTTCTTATGAAGATATTAAAAATATCATTAATGAAATAAAAGGTAATCCTAGTTTCCGAGAAAAATATGAATACATAACGGTTGAAATGTTTGAATCTCTTAATTCCAATCCACATATGTTGCAACTTATATCTATGTTTTCTTTAACATCTCCACTATTTTCTTTACTGACACCATTTATCATGTTAATTATTCCATTTTTTATTTTAAAAGTAAGAGGTTCTTCAATTAAAATCTCAACCTATCTATCAGAACTAAAAAAAGTTTTATCTATGTTACCAATTGGAAAATTATTTGATTTCAAAAACATTCCTATGGACCAAAGAGGTTTTGTTTTATTTTCGGTAATTCTATATTTTGTTCAAATTTATCAAAATAGTTTAACATGTTATAGATTTTACAGAAATTCAAAAAAAATGGTAGATGAATTACACAAAATTGGTAATTATTTTAATAAAACAGCTTTAGATATGAAACATTTTAAAGAAATTTGTAACGATAAAAAGTTAACTTCATATGATCCTTTTGTAGATATATTAGATGAAAAAATTATATACCTTGACGAAATAGGCCAAAAATTTTTACTAATTCAAGAAAATGTTTTTAAAGATATGGGAATTAAAATGAAATATTATTACGATCTCTACAAGGATACAAAATTGGAAGAACTATTAAACTATACCTTTGAATTTCAGGAATACACAAATAATATTTCTTCTTTTTCTTCCATGAAGGAATTAAAAAAATGTTCCTTTTCAAAGAAAAATACGGCTCTTTATGATAGTTATCATGGAAGTCTTAGAAATAATACTATTACTCCAATAAAAAACTCGGTTAATATATCCGAAAAAAGTATAATTTTATCAGGACCAAATGCATCAGGTAAAACTACCCTTTTGAAATCGGTTGCTATTAATTTAATTCTTTCACAACAGTTAGGAAGGGGATTCTATGATAAAGCTAAGATTAATCCATTTCATTCTTTTCACTGTTATATTAATATTCCAGACACATGTGATAGGGATAGTTTATTTCAAGCAGAAGCAAGACGGTGTAAAAATATATTAAATACAATAACTAAAGATTTTAACCATCGTCATTTGTGTTTGTTTGATGAACTTTTTTCTGGAACCAATCCATCTGAGGCAGTTGCAAGTGCTATAGGATACTTAGAATATCTAAATAAGAATCCACATGTTAGATTTATTCTAACTACTCACTTCTTACAACTTTGTGACCATTTTAATAATACAAAATGCGTAGAGAATTTTACATTTAAAACTAAATTTAATCTTTCTTTAGGCATTACTAAAATTAAAGGTGGAATTAAGGTTTTAGAAGATTTAAATTTTCCTGTTGAAATCTTAAAAACTGCTAAAAAAAACGTTTCGTAAAATTAAGCATTTAAATATATGAAGACAGTCTAATTAAGAATGATTAGTTTAGAAGGTAGTGGTTTTACCATTTGCTTAGGAGTCATTCTCCTTCTTACAGGAATAGTAATGTATTATTGTAAAAGTAAAATTACGGCATGTGAAAACAAAATGAATACTATGTTAAATCTTATAAGCGAATTACATAGTGAAGTTAATACCTTAAAACAGACAAATGTTCCTCTTCCAAATTTAACAGAAACAACGCATTTTGGAGAACCTTTACAACAAGAGAATGAATCCGATGAGTCTGATAGTGAGGAAGATGAAGAATCAGAAAGCGAAAATAATAATAGTTTAAAAGCAACAATTAATCCATTTGAAACACATCCTTATAAAGAACTTATTCCCTCTTCAACAACAATTGGATCAGAAGTAATAAATGAAAGTAGTGCAGAAGAAGATGATACAGAAGATGAGGAAACATCAAAAGAACAAGTAAAAGTTGTAGATCTAGGACAAATAGAAGAACTTGAGATTGAAGACTTGAATGATGAAGATGAGGAAGATGAAGAAAGTAGTGAAGAAGAACCACAAATTGACTACGGAAAGATGCAAGTTGCTGCATTAAAAAAATTAGCATCAGAAAGAAATTTAGCTTCAAATGTAAATAAATTAAGAAAGCAAGAATTAGTTAATTTGTTACAAGGTCAATAATTTCTTATCTAAGTATAATATACTAAAATTAAGAAATGAGTTTAAATTGGAAATATCGACAGAATCTTATTAAAAATGCGGATAAAATAATTACCTTAAATCAGACATTTAAATGTATCGAACAGCCAGTTTTTGAACAACCATCTCAAACCACTAATACGCCATATTTATATACATCTTGTGTAGATAGGGCCGAACCAGCAGGTTATGAAACAAGTAACCTTAAAAAAGTGTTTTTGGAAAAACAACTTCAACGTTGCACTTTGATTGCACCGGAATTCAAATAAATACAGATATTTAAAATGATTATCTTTATTTATTTATATGAAAATTATTAGTTTTGATGTTGGAATTAAAAACCTAGCCTTCTGTATTTTAGAAATAGATAGTGAAAATAATAAATACACAATTGAAGATTGGGGAATATTAAATTTAATTAATAAACCTGTTTTTAATTGCAGCTGTAAACAGAAAAAAAAACCTAATATAGTATGTGGAAAAAAAGCATCATATTTTGATAAAAATCAAATTTATTATTGTAAACAACATGCCAAAATATGCGATTATATAATACCGCAAAAAGAAATGTCAGATACAAGTTTAAAACGATTAAAAATATCTGAATTAAAAGATGTGGCAACCTTATATAAAGTAAATTATGAATCTCCTATTAAAAAGGCAGATTTATTTGAAGTATTGATGAATTTTAAAAGAGATAATTTTTTAAGACCAATTGAAAATGAAAAAGTGGACACCGGATTAGTTGCTATGAGTATTAATTTAACACATATTTTAGATGACTTATTAAAAAATCATAAGATTGATTGTGTATTAATAGAAAATCAAATAAGTAAAATCGCTTCAACGATGAAAACAATTCAAGGAATGATCACACAATATTTTGTAATGATACATGTTGAAAATATAATTTACGTATCTTCTTACAACAAATTAAAAATGTTTGTGGAATCAAAAAAAAATTATACCTATAAGGAAAGAAAAGATTTAGGAATAAGATGTGCAGCTAAAGAGATTATAGATACACAGGATGCAAAATGGGCACAGCTATTTGATAATCATAAAAAAAAGGATGATATGGCGGATTCATTTTTACAAGCATTATGGTATATTAAAGTAAAATTGCGGACTACTTAAAATTAAAAGTTCTATTACTTTCATAATGGAAGTAATTGACTTAGATACGGTGGATCTTTCAAGTGGATCTGGAGGAGCATCAATAACTTTAAATAAGGGAGACTCAATTCAAATGGATGTATCATCTTCGGCTCCATCGATGGCTGGAGCAGAATTACTCATGAATCATAATACAAAAAAAAAGAACGAAAACGAGGAAGGTAAACCTTCAATCGAAATTGACGATCTTACTAGTTTAGAAAATGATTTAAATGCTTTAACAACTGGAACATCGTCATCTGATATTAAATTAAATTTAGGAGATGAACCGGCTATTAAATTAAATATTGATGAAAATAAACCATCTGAAGTTAGTTCATCTCCTACAATTACCAAATTAGGAGAACCTGAAAAAACTTGGGATGGCTATTCTCAATTTAATAATATTCCTATGAATCCTGATAAGGAAGTGGCTCCACAACCAAAACGATCTAGAGAAGAGGTGTTAAAGGAGAAATTTAACTATTTAAGAAAATTAGAAGCTTTAGAGAAAAAAGGAATACGTCTGAGTAAACAATATTCTATGGAATCCTCTCTAGAAGAAATGATAGGAGAATATGAGACGATCAAAAGCGAAAAAGAAAGATCAAATAGTGTTAAATTTCAAGGACGCATGTTAATGGCTGCTGTAACTGGATTAGAGTTTTTAAATAATAGATTTGATCCATTTGATTTTAAGTTAGATGGATGGTCAGAACAAGTGAATGAAAATATTGAGGATTATGATGAAATTTTTGGAGAACTTCATGAAAAATATAGCAGTAAAACGAAGATGGCTCCAGAATTAAAGCTTCTCTTCCAGCTTTCTGGCAGCGCAATTATGTTACATATGACTAATACGATGTTTAAGTCTTCTATGCCAGGTATGGATGATATTCTTAGACAAAATCCAGAACTCATGCAACAATTTACGCAGGCAGCCGTAAATCAGATGGGAGAACAACAGCCTGGATTTAGCAATTTTATGAGTGATATGATGGATCAGCAAAATTCACGACCTCAACCACGATCCCAACCTCCTGCTCCACCTCCTTCTATGAGTCAAGGTCCTCCTCCTCAAGCTGTTAAAACCAGAAATCCATCACGCATGGACAATTATTCTCGACCAGATATTGGCTTTGGAAGAGGTGCCCCTGAGCAAGGTGTTAATTTAAGTGATAACTTTGAAAATCCAGAAAAGCCTGATCGATCTCCTAGAAAGCCAAGACCAGAAATGAAAGGCCCAAGCAGCGATATAGATCAACTTCTTTCTGGATTGAAAACAAAGGTTTCCCCAACTAAACGTGTGCAAACCACTTCTAATACAACACCTACTAACAAACCAAAAAAAAGCGCTCGAAGACCTATTTCTGAAAAAAATACTGTTAGCTTAGATATCTAAATATTTTTGATTAACAAATATAATAAATAATGATTTATCCAATTATATTTGTTAGTATATTCATTACTATCTTACTTTTCTATTGGATGTATTTCAAAATTAAAAATCCATTTTGGAGTAAACAGCCTGTAAATCATCCTCATCATTTTTATAGAAAATTTATGAAACCTTTTATTATTAAAAATAGTTTTTACAACCATAAATATATAAATCCTCTTCATATTAAAACACAATCTTGGGACCAATTTTCTATAGCCAAAAAAGAAACTGACCTTCAAAATTTTATCAAAGATCATTTTTGCAATTCACAAAATTTTAAATACTTACCCACATTTGATACTCAAATAAATCCATATTTTAAAAATGATAAAAATGCTTATATAAGCACTTATAGACAATTTGGAGTTATCGTAGGAACAATCATGAATAGATCAATTCATATTACATTACCCAATAATAATAAATTTTTAGTTTCATATATAGATTTTTTATGTGTTCATAAAGGCCATAGAAGAAAAAATGTTGCTCCAGAATTAATACAAACACACGAATTGTTTCAACGGACAAAATCAAATAAAAAATGTTTAGTCTCTCTTTTTAAAAAAGAAGGCGTTCTTCATTCTTTTACCCCACTTGTAAAATATACGACATTTTCTTATGACTTAACCAAACAGATAAATATATCTCGAAATAAACTGCCGAGTCATTTAAAAATAATTTGGTTTTCTCTCTCCACTTTTAAAAAAATACTTTCCCATATGAATCAAAATCAAAATAATAACTCTGCTTTTTTAATCGCTCCATATGAAACCCAACTAAATCTTTTAGAGAGAAAAAGTATTCGAGTAGGAGGTATATTAAATTTATATACCCAAGAAGTTGTAGCATCCTACTGGTTCAGAGATACTGGGTTTTATGTAAATTCAAAAAAACCAAATTTAGAATGTTTTGGATCGATTTGGAATAAAAAAGAAATTAAAGAACATGAATTTAAATGTGGGTTTATAGAATCAGTCTTAAGTATTAGTAAAGATTTTAATCAACTCCAACTAGAAGCTATAGGAGATAATACTTTTTTATCTAAAATGAGATGGACTACCGAATCTACAATTCCTTGTGCCTATTATTTATACAACTATTCACATAAAACTATGATGCCTGAAAATATTACAATAATCATATAAATAACATATTTTTAGCTTTGCACTCTATAGAAGGAAAGAATTCACACTCTCGTTTTATTAGTCCACGACCCTGAGCAATTACTTTTTTGGTATTATAAGAAGTTTTACCCATAACCAATACTTCAATAAATCTTTTAGTATCAATTCCCAAACAGAGAATTAGCATAGCTTGTTTGCCACGTTTAACTAATCTGGAAGATGCTACAACACCATTAAAGAGATACAATTCTCCCCTTTTCACATAATAACAACCATTATAAAATGTATCTCCATACCAATAACCACAATTACGTAATTGTTCTATAGGTTTATATCCTGAATAATCATGCTCACGCTGCCTCGCATAAAGTGATTGGTCATGTTTAGTTACATCTTTAGTTACTCCTTCGCAACGTGCTTCAAATAAATGCACCCATTTACGATAACAGGATTTAGTATTTTTAAGCGTAGAAACCCAAAACGTTTTGGTATTATGAGCTTTTTCGTAAGCAAGCTGCCACACTAATTGAGCATAAGAAAGAGCATGGGCTTTACAGAAACCATACTTTCGTAGATTCGATAAAATATTTCGTATACGTGTTTGACTGCTTTTAGGTCGAGGTGCTAATTTTTTATCAATTAATGCATGTGTTTCTTTATCGTCTTTACAATAACCGCGTCTAAATTTATCAGCTAGTTCTTCATCACATTTAAACAATTTAGCTAGCAATTGAATAATATCATCATCAAAGATCATCGTATTTTTACGGTATTTTCCCATTTCAAATTCCTTTTTTGCATCTTTTGCAGCAGGACGAATAACAGCTAAACAAATAGCTAACTCCATAATTGTTTTAGGTTGTATAAGTATAAGTGCCTTTTTCATTAAAGGTGTTTCGGCTAATGTTATACCTACATTATTACCCGAAGCAAGTAATTGGATTGTGGATTCGTCACCTATGTGTTGATTAAAATCAATATCATTAAAGTGTCGACAATAATAGAGTTGTGATAATCCACGTGAAGATAATATATCAATTTTAAAGCTTTTTTGTTCAGCTACATTATGTTTATTTAAGTGAACTTGTGGTATAATTTTTTTATCGCTTTCATCTAATATATATTCGCGGGGCACGCCATTTGGAAAATATATTATACCACCACAGTGAAGAGAATATCCCCGAAAACTTCCTTCTAATTCTTTCTGTGTATCATAAATTTGATCTTGAAAATCTTTATCAAAACTATCTATTTTTTTTTGAAGTTCATACTTTGATATAAATTCATGAACACCATTTCTTCGTAATGACTCCCTTAACGATGATTTTTCATGATAATAGTTGTGATTACTGATTCGAGCTACTTTACTCCCCCACTTTTGAAATAATTTAAGAAATACCTCATCACGTAGATAATGTGGAAAATCAAAATCAATATCAGGAAGTGTGGTTCTATATGTATTTATAAAACGAGCAAATGATATATTATATTTTACTGGATCTACATGACTGATTCCTAATAAATAACACACTAAACTTGAACCACACGAACCACGTGTTACATGCGGAATACCTTTTGTTAATTCTAAGATTTCCATCGCACGCATTATATTTCCGAATAAGTTTTTTTCTAAGATAAGTGTTATTTCTTTTTTTAATCTGTCTTCGTATTCTGGATTATCTAAAGGAATTTTTCGAACAAATAGACTCATAACATCCGATTCATTATAACGTATTTCATCATGATCATAATTACAGTCGAGTGTAGAATTTTTAATTGGTTCAGCAATTTTCATCTTCAGGGAATTTACATAGTAAACTTTCCTGTTATGACGAACAGAATTTAAATCATATGACCATGGAAAGATATCTTTTAATTTTAAATAATATTGAACACGATTACAAATTTCGATTGAGCTTTTTGCACGGACATCAAATACCAATCCATAGGTTTTCTTTCTCTCTTTATCCAATCTTAAAACTCTCCCCATAGACTGAATAAATACTCTTTCACTACGTTTTTCTACTTTGTCCATAAAGACACAGCCATCTAAATTAGGAATATCCGATCCTTCACGATGTTTAACAGCACAAAACAAAAGTGCTTTTTTTTCAGCCTTATAAAATGTATAAAAACTATTATTTTCACAATTATTGTAATCAACCGCTTTTATATAATCTGGAAAATGACAATCCCATTTTTCTCTTAATGCTATACAGTCATCAACTGTTCCACACCAAATAATAATTTTTTTATAAGGCAATTTTTCCATTTCCATTTTGAGTATAAATAGAATATCATCATCCTTTATACTATCTTCACTTTTAACCCATACTATTCTAGGTGGTAATATAACATTATCGCAAAATGCATTATAAATTGAATAAGATGATATTAAATTATTTAGTGGTTTTATATATTCAGGTGTCGCTGAAAATCCTATGACTTTTGCATTTGAAGAATGCTCACTTAACCATTTATAAAATGCTAATGTTGTGCTATTTTCAATTGAATGACATTCATCATGAATCACTAAATCTATTTTTCTCTTAATATTTTCATACTTATTTTTACTTGTTAAAAAGCATCTATTAATAATGCAAAGGAAAGGTAATCCCCAGAAAGCCGAAGCATTTAATGATTCATACCAGTTAGCATTTTTCTTACTTACATAGTCTAATAAATTGAAACCCTTTAGTATTTCTTTAAAACCACAATCAACAATTGTATTCCGTGAAAATTGTTGATTCAAAATATCTTTTCTTTCACAGAGCCACAAAACATTTCCTTTAGGATTTTTTTTCCTAAATTCATTCACAATATTCATGGCAATCCAAGATTTTCCTGTTCCGGTAGCATGATAATGAATTCCACTTGAGAAATCATTATCAATTGATTTTTGAATAGCTTCGAGTTGATTCTTTCTTAAAGTCATTATTTCTTACTTACCTAGTTCTTATAGAGCTAAATACTAACATCAATTTTAATTATATTAACGCACATATTTTCCTACCTTTGCAAAAGAATCTAAAACGAAGATGATGAATACTCCTAAAAAGCAGTAAAGAACTATTTCTTCTGTAATACCTGCTACCTTCTCATCTTTCTGATCCTCCATCATATGAATTAAGTAATTTAGTTTTTGTTCTAAATCATTACTACTTGTTCTAGTGTTATTTGATTCAACTTGTCCGGTATTTAATTGAGGCGCCTCAAAGGGAATAACATTTTCATAGTATTCTTTTGAGAATTCTTCTTCCATTTTAGTAAATGGCTCAGCTGGGTGTTGTTCTTCCCGTGCTAATGCCTTTTCTTTATCCTTTGTTCTTTGAACTCCCGAAGACTCTGGTTTAGGAGGAGGAGAGAAATCAACATCAGCTAAACCCCCACTATCATCATTTTCTTCGTCACTACTCATTCCCATCATTTCATTTTGCACATCAAAATTTTCTATAACAGGAGCAACTGGTGCTTTAGGCATAGGAGCTCTATTTTTTACTTGTTTACTTTTTTGTTTTAGTTTTCCCTTAATTTTTTCTGTGCTTTCGATAAAACTAAATCCTAGCGAACTATTGCTCATAGTTTATTCCTTCTTATAAAAAAAACAGATAATAATTTTATCAAGTGAATGTATAAATAAATAAATTATGAATACCTTAGTTGAAATTCTTTTAGGAGTTCTTCTTATTTTCTTGGTAGTTGGGCAACCACATCAATTTTCAATTTATACTAAAACAACTTTTGGTAAATTCTTATTTTTAGCAGCTACTATAGGAGCAGGCTACTATAGTTTAACAGCTGGAATTTTAGTTGCTCTTATTTACATTACCTTAAATAAAGATTTTATGTTTGTAGAATCGATGGAAAATAAAGGTGATTTTGTTAAAAAATATTGTAAAGATGGAAATGTTGATCCCAGCAAGAATCCACCTACACTTAAATATTCAAAGGGGAAATGCAATCCATGTGATGAAGACTGCGAATTTGAGGTTACATCTTCTAAAGAAAGAATGACGATCGACGAAGCACTTCGTCCCAAAGAATCAAATACCATTCCCGTTTAAATATAATTAAAGAGATCTAATTATATTTTAGCAATTATGGGAGATGAAGAAGAAGCAATTCCACGAACAAATGTTAAAACTGCTCTTATTTTAGATGGTTCCTATTTCTTTATGGCGCTTTATAATAAATTAGAAGGTCAGTGGAAAAAGAAATCAACATTAGAGAAACATAAAAATAGTTATTTTGATGGATATGAATTTATTAATTTTTATATGGAAAACATTAAAATTTTTTTGAGAGAATTAATTGTTTCCTTTAAGATGCAAACAAATGCAAATGATAAAGATAGTAAATGTAAAGTCTATTTAACAAGAGGAAGTAAGACGTCATGGCGGAAAAACGTAAGCGGGGAATATGAACACTCTCTTAATTCAAAGATAATTCCGATGTTAGATATTATTTTTAAGGACAATATTGGTCTTGATGAAATCGAAATTTATCAAAATTTTAACCTTGAATCAGATGACTGTATTGCTATTATTTTAAACAAATTATTAGATAAAAATCCCTCTATGTATGTTAATATTATTTCAAAGAATAAGCGTCTAATTCAATTAGAAACCGATAATGTGACAATTGTAGATATAAATAAAAAACCATTAAAAGAAAATTGTGATATTTTAGGACCATCTCAAATATTTACACCAAATAAGTTTTTGTTCTTTTTAATTCTTAAGGGAGAATCTGAGAGAAATGTAAAACCTGTATTCTATGAAGAAAAAACCGATATTGAATATGAAAGGTATTACGATGATAATGATCTGATTGCGGAAGAATGTGAGGATATCATATTAGCTGAACGATTAAGAACAAATTATCTAATTTGTGATTATAACTCAATTCCCAAAAAGTTAGTATTGAATTTTGTTAAAAATAATGCTACTATAATATAATATACACAAGATGTTGGATTTTATCAATAAATTAAATCGTAGTAAATACTTTCTTGGATTTTTTATAATTTTTTTAAATCTTGGTTCGAAATTTATAACAATTCGGATGAATGATTATCATCAACGTATTTTAAGAGATACAGTAGGTCGTGAGTTAATGATTTTTGCAATTTGTTTTGTGGGAACTAGAGATATAATAACTGCTCTTGTTATGAGTAGCACATTTATTGTATTAAATGATTACATGTTTAATGAACATAGTTCATTTTGTATAATTCCAAAAAAATATCGTCATAAAATGAAAGCGGCAATTGATACCAATAAAGATGATGTAATTGATGAAAGTGAAATTAAGGAAGCCATAAATATTTTAAATAGAGCTAAAAAACAAAAACAACAGGAAATACAAAGAGCAGCATATATGACATTTATGAATAATGTATAAATAATCTTCACTATATATAATAAGTATATGGTTAAGAATAAATATAATCAAAAAGGTGGTGTTAGCACTAGGACTGGTTTGGATACAAATATTGGACCATCTTCTGAAGGTGGAGGAGGAGCTTTTGACAGTAGACTTTCAACAATTCCAGAAACATATCATTATCTTGATACGGATGATGAGGATGATGATGATCCAGAGTGGAGTGTTGCTACTGATGGAAGACCATGGACATCGACAAGGAGACGTCGGGAAACTATACCAGAAGTGCCAACATCCGGAGCACCACCAGAAGTGCCAACAACCGGAGCACCACCAATACCCCCACCTTTGCCACCTCCCTTATCATCTTCAACCGGTAATATTAATATAAAAAATTACTCGATTTCACGAGATGGTTTAGTTAAAATTACCTTCAGAAGTAATGTTAGGAATGAAAGTGTTGATATATTAAGAAAGCAAAATAATAAATTAATTAATTTACAACAAGGAAGAAATCGGGTTGTATCAGATATTGGAGAAGCATATCAAGTATTTAATAGTGACCCTCAGTATAATTTAAATGAAACTCTAACTGCAAATGAAGTTTATGATTTACTAACAGTAAGAAATATAAGAAGTATATTAAGATCATTTAATATTTTATATTCAAACAATCTTCTAAAACGTGAGTTAATTCAATTATTATCCAACATGGTTCAACGACATCCAGAAAGACTGAAAATAGTAAGAGAAACATATGCTAATCAGGTCGCAACACAAAGATTAGCAGCACAAAATTTAGAAAGAAATGTAAATGAATCATTACTTGTTTCAAATCAACATAAATATTCAAAAGCAGACTTTGAGGGTATGAAATTTAAAGATATTTTAAGATCTCTTTTTGATGCCGATTATCATAGAGTTTTTGTTTATCAGCGAGTGTTAAAGAGGAAGTTTTTACCAGATAATGGAGATATAGCTGTTTATAAAATATTTAATAATGTGCGTGCTGAAGTGGAAAGAAAAACTAACTTAACACAATTAGCAAGACAAGATTTATTAACAAGACTTTTTAGAGAAAAATTAGAAAAAGCTTCAAAGGCTTCTGATAAAATTTTAAAGGAAAATACTCATCTTGTATTAGATATATTATTTGCGGCTAGGCGTCCCTTTTACGTAGATAAAAGACAATATTCTATATTATCATATCATCAAGAAAATGGACCCACCCAAGATCCAAGTGAAGGTTTAGAGATACCACGACGCCCCAACCCATTAACATTTGTCATCTACCCTGTTGAAATTTATTTAGAATTATCTGAAAAACAACCAGATGATATAACTGAAAAGGATATTCAAGGAGCTGGTTGTCATATAAGAAGAGAAAAAATTCGTAAGGATTATTATGATTTATGGAATAATCCACACGCTAGAACTGGATTAAATTATGTCAGAGATTTAATAGGAATGGTCCCTTTACCTCCTCCAGAAAGAACAGTTTTTGAAAGGAAATTTAATAAGACTATAAAGCGGAGAGATGTTAATAATTTAGTTGGTGGATTTAAGAAGACCCGTCGTAGAAAAAAAAAATGCAGGGAATTCTTCTCCAAAAGCAGCTATAATTGAATATTTAGATTATTTTCCTTTCTCTTCCAAAATGGAAGTAACCAATTTCTATGATAGAATTAATGAAGAGTGGGGTGATTTTGAAAATGGGACAAATATGTTAAATATTTTTAGTAAAGAAAAAAAACATGTTAATAATATTCAAGAACTTTTGAATGCCGTAAAAGAGGCGAAGGAAACAACATTTTGTGATCGTAAAAGTGGAGATGGTGATTGTGAAGAGACAAGTGATAGAGTGATGGAATTATTACCTGATAATAAAGATGGAAAATATACTGTTGAATCCCTTAGATTCGAATATTATATAAAATCAGAGGAAGATGAAGATGAAACCCCTGAATTTGTTCAAAATCATGGAATACTCATTTTTTACGACGCAGCAACTAAATCATGGTTTAAAATAAATGAATTAATAACCAGCTTTTCTAAAGACATATAAATACTGATTATCATATGCGCAAGGACTCATATCAATTACTTCTTCTAATTTTAAACCCACATTTTTAACCATCTGTGCAATTTTCTTTTGATTTTCCATGTAAAATATGTGATCATTTTGTCTTACTTTTCCGTTGTCTTTAAATTTAAAATACTCTTTAAAGACTCCTTTATTTTTTTGTGGTAGAGCAAAATTTGATTTGTATTTAAAATTATCAAAATGAACTACGCTATCATTTATACGTTTTTCACTATAATTTTGAGGTGAAATAATTACAAATGGATCTCCTGCTGGGACCATAGGATTGAAATGATGTTTATCTACTAGGTGAATAACAAAATATCCACCCGGTTTAAGCCATAATGACACATTCTTAAAAAGTTGCTCTTTATCTTTTATATAATAAACTGTAAAATAAAGCATCGTTATTAGATCAAATGAATTAGGTTGAAATGTCATCGTTTGCAAAGCATCAGCATATATAAATTTTTGATTTGGAAATTTTATTTTGGCTGCTTTAATCATAGATTTCGAACTGTCTAAACCTACACAATCCAATCCCTTATCATGAAGGGCTTTTACATGATGTCCAGTTCCTGATCCTATATCTAAAACTGATCCATCTGATACATATTTCATTATTTCACCCACCTCAAAATCATTTTTTCGCTGATTATAAACTAAGTCATCATAAACACTTGTATAAAAGTCATCGTAGATTTCTTTATTTTTATAAATAAATTTATTTCCTTTTTGAGTAAACGCCTCATACAGAGGTTTATTACTTTTGCATAATAAAATACACAACAATATGATTAATAAAACAATTAAAATTATTTTCAGCATATATTACTATATATAATATATATGGAAATAATAATTCATGACAAAAGAGCGGAAAAAGAATTTAATTCAACAACATTTTCTAATTTTAAAAAAAGTGATGTTTTGAAAACATTTATTGAAAGTATGAATAATCAAAATATTGAAAATGCTCTTTCTTGGTATGTTGAATTATTATGCAGCGGTCGCCTAAAGGATATATGGGATTGTTTTTTACTAACTATGGGAAAACATGTGCGCTCAGGAAATCCTAAATTGGCAATTTATATTGCTACCCGCTTTGATAAATTTAAAGAAATAATTGGAATTGGTTATGGGGAATGTGAAATTGAAACTAGGAATAGTGAAGATATGCGTAAACTTTTAGCAGAAATAACACTTGTTCTTTGTTTTTCTCCCAAAAAACCTTCTCTTGAAATGCTTAAAGTTAAAAAAGCAACTGATTTTGCGTTAGACACACTAGGTTCTAATTTAAAGGCAGACAATCTTAATTATTGTAAGAAAGTATTAAAAGATGAAGATCCAAATGAAATTTTACTTTCTGTTAATGAGTTTGCATTTCATTTTTCAAAAAAAAATTTGTTACGATGTTGTTACTGGGTAGATTGGATGATAGATTTTGATAGTTTGTGTCGTAAACAAAAAAAACCAATTATCATAACAGAACGTAATTTTGTTAATGTTGATGACAAATTTAAGGGTGATCCCATATGGTTATGTTGGGAATTACTCTTAAATACAGGAGGTGATGCAAATAAATCTAAAATAATTAGAGCACTTCTTGATTTATTTTGTATAAAATACAATTTCTCTCAAAAGAAAAAAAGGAGACACCTCCTATATCTTGCGATTGAACTTTACACCGAGAATGTTAACATGAATTTACCAATTGTGCATCAAAGTGAAAAAATAAAAACTATATTACCTCAGATTTTCAAGTTTTTTAAAGCTATAAAAAAATATGAACAAAAACCAGATTTTATTAATGATAAACAGCGAAATCTTATGAAAAGTATAGATAAGATGAAGATGTTATATGATTTATAAAATAAACTTAAATATAAATAGTGATAAAAATTAATTATGGGAAGATCTAATAGATGTATTGGGCGAAGCCTTTATAACCACCTTAGACAACGCGAAATTCCAATTGATCTCGAGTATGAATTTAATAAGACAAAATTATCGTGGGATGGTCGAATGACTGTATTTGGAACAACTTATCAAGTGACAGGAAAACAGAGTAAAAATGAAGTATTGGATACACTAATGGAACATGCAAATTCTTTTATCCTGTGTAATTTATCCGCAAAAAAATAATATATTTATAAATAAATAAATGTCAGCTAAAAAAATTGTTTTAGTAACAGGCGGTTCTGGACTTGTTGGTCAAGCAATTCAAAAAATAAAATCCAACTATAATTACGATTTTATTTTTGCTACTTCTAAAACGTGTAATTTAATAAATTATAACGAAACCCATGATTATTTTAAAAAAATTCGACCTAATTATGTAATTCACTTAGCCGCAAATGTAGGTGGACTTTACAAAAATATGAGTCAAAAATTTAATTTACTGGATGATAATATGCAAATGAATTACCATGTTTTAAAATGTTGTTATTTATTTAATGTCGAAAAAGTTATTTCATGTTTATCCACATGTGTTTTTCCCGATAAAACCACCTATCCTATAAATGAAGACATGTTACATGACGGTCCTCCCCATTTTTCAAATGATGCCTATGCCTATTCCAAACGTATGCTCGATATTTATTCTCAAATGTATCGTGAACAACATAATCAAAATTTTATCTGTATTATACCAACAAACATTTATGGGCCTCATGATAATTATCATTTAGAAGATGCGCATGTTATTCCTGCTTTAATGCACCAGTGTTATAACGCAATTAAAAATAATTCAGAATTTAAAGTGAGAGGGGATGGATCACCATTACGTCAGTTTATTTATTCAATCGATTTAGCAAGATTGATTTTATGGACTTTAAGTGATTATGATAAAAAAGAAAATTTAATTCTTTCTGTTGGAGAAGAACATGAAGTAAGTATTGGTGAAATAGCTAAACACATAGGTGATGCTATGGGTTACGAGGGAAAAATAGTTTTTGACACTTCATTTGCAAATGGTCAGTATAAAAAAACTGCTGATAATTCTAAATTATTGAAGGAATTAGCAGAAACAGGATTAACATTTAATTTTACAGATATAGAATTTGGAATTCAACAATCTGTAGATTGGTTTGTTAATAACTATGATACTTGTCGTAAGTAATTTTCAAATACTAATATATATATATGAATAAATGCGATTTATGTTGTGATGAATTTGAAAACCCTGTCTTTATGGAAAAAATAGGATGTGGACACAATTATTGCGCTTGTTGTAAATATAATAGACGTGATTTATTGAGAAATAATATATGTTTAGTCTGTATTGTAGACGATAAAAAAATGGATAAAGAACAAAAAAGTAATTCAAGATATTGGGAAATTTTAAGGTATAGTGATATTAAAATTAATTTTAAAGGATGAATTTTTTATTCACTTTCTGAATCACTGTCATTAGGCATCGCGTCAAACTCTTCAGCGTCATTTAGAAGGGATCGAAGTGACGACGCAACTTCAAGTAGAGATTCATCATTCGACATCCAATCACTAGGAAGTTCGCGATTTGAGAGCTGTTGACCGGATACAGGATCAACCAAATTTGCGTTTCCTGAACCGAGATCAATTAGCAGTTCAGATCCTGTGGCAAAGGAAATTTTGCGAATCTCTCCATCCCTTGTAACGAAGTTTCGAACAACAATCATAGGGGTATTCTTATAAAGATCAGTCAGATACCCAAGCTTCAAAAAGTCACCTCCATTTGTCGTAACTCTAACTGGAAGTGCTCCTTCATCTGTAACAACAGGACAATCATGCTTCAACACGTGATAAATACTGTCGAATCCTACAATAAGATTAATATTATTCGCATAAATTTCAAATACCTTCAGAGCTGTTTCCCGAAGAAGACTAATGTTTGGCGAGCCTTCCTTAGGATAGCCTGTTTCGATATTAAAGGCCTCAACAACCTCTCCATCATTATTCAAAATAGACATTTGGGTGCTACCACGTCCAGCACCAATAAACAAGTAAAATTCTTTTTCATCATTTTGAGAAATATAACCTTGACTTTCCATAATATTAAAGGCACACAAAGCCTGAAGTTTTCCTTCCTCTTCCTGTGACAGACAGGTAACGGGATGATGGAGAGCTGCTTCAAGAAGTAGACGTCGTGTCTCAAATTGACGCCACTTACCTGTAGCAAGGATACGTAGTGGATCTGAAGAGCGTTCGGGGATACTGAAAAGCCAGTGATAAAGCTGGCGAAAACTTTGTGGAAATGAGTTCATGGACATGATTCTTTGTGCAGTAAGGAAGGGTATAATTTATTATAGTAAGTATCCGTAAAATCATTTCAATTTTTTTGTCTCTCTTTTTTATAAATATACATGTCGGAAACATTATCTAAAATTATGAACGAAGATACTTTTAGTCCTCCTTCTGCTCCATGGAGTAAAAAGGCATCTCCTCCTCCAACCAAATCAGGGAGTTATTTACCATGGATACTTTTAGGAATAGCAATCCTAGTAGGTTTAGCGGTTTATTTTAAACCTCGTATTTTAAATTTTCTCTCTTTACCTGAAAAGGTAATTGAAGAAGAAGTAAAAGAGAAGGTTGATGCACCTGGAAAGAAAAAAAAATTTGGAAAAGGAGTTCAAACATCTCAAGAAATAGTAGATAAAGCAGGAGTTCTTGAGGAACAAGGATATTGTTATATTGGAACGGATAGAGGTATTCGATCTTGTATTGATGTAACACCTGGTGATAAATGCATGTCAGGACAAATATTCCCCCGAAGAGATATTTGTGTTAATCCAAACCTAAGACTCTAATTTTTTTTCTTAACAAACTGTAAAATGGTGCATCTCTCAAATCCAACTACAATCTCAATTATGGTTTTTTATTCACTTTTAACTTTTTTCATAGGGCCTCTTGTTACCCGACCTTTTATGAAAGATCATCCTGATCAGTGTGTTGCTGGATTTCTTTTAGGATTTACAGTAAGTATATTCTTATGGATGAAATACGGTAGACATTTAGCCAAATAAAAATTTTTTCATAAATATAATTTCTCTCTCTTGTGAATAAATTATATCTTTCGCTAATCGGTATAATTTAGGGTTTTGATAAAAATTATTAGGGTTCTCTAACAATTTTTTTGTTGTTGTTAAGGCAGTTGAATGATGTCCTATCATTCTTTTTAACCATTGAGAAGAAGAAACTCCTTTTTGATACCTTAGAAAAAAAAATAATGTAAAACTTAAAATAAGTCCAAAAATAAATACATCCTTGTTAAAACTTTTATAATTTAAATAATGAACTATTTGATGACTCCATATCATATTTGATGCCATTAATAAAGCTGAATAATAACTAGTTAACGAAAAATATATATCATGTAAATTATTTGCTAATAAATTCATAGGATTTAAAAATAAGGCTACTAAAAACATAACTATAAATTGAACTATTTGGTTTTGGATTACCATTTTTAAATTTATGTTAGATTAAATAATTTAAAAATTGATATTAAATTATTTAGTGTATTGATGATATTAGAAATGCCACAAACCAAAGGTCTTCATCGTAATTCAATTGACAAATATTATACTTCAGAAGAAGTAGTAATAAAATGTATGAAGGAAATAGAAAAACATCTAGATATAGAGGCTGCAAACGATTTATGCATAGAACCTAGTGCAGGAAATGGAGCTTTTATTTCACGTATTGATAAATTATTTAACAACGCTTTATTTTATGATATAGAGCCAGATCATCTCGAGATTAAAAAACAAGATTTTATATCATTAAATATTGATATATCAAATTTCCGAAAAGTTCATGTTTTAGGAAATCCTCCTTTTGGTCGGCAATCTACTTTGGCTATTAAATTTATAAAAAAAGCATGCGAATTTGCAGATTCAGTTTCATTTATATTACCAAAGAGCTTCAAAAAGGAAAGTATGCAAAAACATTTTCCTTTAAATTTTTACCTCATTCACGAATGGGATATTCCTTTTAATTCGTTTATTGTGGATGGAAAACCACATGATGTTCCCTGTGTATTTCAAATATGGGAGTATAGAAAAGAACCACGTGATCCAATCGAGAAATTATCTCCAAAAGGATATAAGTTTGTTAAGCAAACAGAAAATCCTGACCTTTCTTTTAGAAGAGTTGGATTCAAGGCAGGAGAGATAAGTAGTGATACAGAAAATAAATCTCATCAATCTCATTATTTCATAAAGTTGGAAGATGAAATTAATGAGACAAAAATGAAGGAGTTAAAAAATATTATTTTCAGATCCAAAGATAATACCGTTGGTGCTCGTTCTATTTCCAAACAAGAATTAATCAAAGAATTTAACATGATCTTTTAGAGGGATTTCTCCTTTTGGATAATGAACTATTAAATCTTTTCCTCGCATAAATCTAACTTTAATTAAAGGAAACGCAATATTTGAAACAATACAAAATATCATTTTAACAGTTTTTTCACGGAACTTTTCTTCGTCGAATTTTCTCCCTTGACCAAGCATATTAGAAGAACAAAACTTACATCCTCCTTTTGTAAATGTTTTTTCATCATAAATTGTTTTAGGATGATTTTTATCATAAAAATCATGGTCTTTACATCCCGGAACATGAACAATTGGATAATTAAGTTCTAGCCATTTTTCAATCAAATGGGAAAATGGACGCCCATCTCTATAAATTTTATGAACTGTTTCTAAAGGTAAATTCCCAAATTTTACATCATGAATTTCATGAATAAATGTTTTATTCAACTCAACGCTACAAGGTAGTTCATCCATTTCTTATTTACTCTATAATAATCTCTATATATACTTAATCAATTTTTCCTTTCTTTCCTACTGGAAAACCATTTGCACCAGGATACCATCCCCAGTTGGGCCATTTTTCGGCTCCCCCTAAATAAGTTCGCCTTTCTGGGTTGTATCTTGTTAAAGGAACTTTTGGAACAGGTGTCAACGCCATCGCCGGTCCAGGCACATCGGCGCCATACGTGTAGGTAATACGTTCTTGACAGGTATTTAGTTGCAAATTATTACCTATTAACTTTAATTTACGCGTATTTGGATTTGTATATTTGGGAACTATATTAAGATTTTGGGCTGCATATGTTTGACTGCGATGATTAATTGTATTGGTTGCAACCCGCCGATAACGCTGGGCTTGTGTTTCACTATTTCCTTTTTGTTTATATTTTAATATTTCTGCTTTTCGACGCCAGTCTAACTGTTTTGGAGTTGCATCACTAATTGGTTGACAGGTTTGGCCAGTTGCTCTAGACCATGGTCTTAAAATAAGGGTGCCCGATTTTATTTCTGGGTTACACGCATTTGGAAAAACAGGAACGGATGTCATGATTAATTTGACATATAATAATATTAATTTTAAAACAAAATTAATATTATTTTTTATTTACAATCCTCCATAATCCATTTTGGGGTTTTGGAAAAACCATCTGAGAGAAAAGTAACGTGGTTCAGATTCAACCATATCAGGCTCTTGCATTTTAAGGTTTGGTCCTCTGTTGACTACATCTTGTATTTCTCGAACATTTAGGGCATGATTCCAATATCGAAGTTCAGAAGTATAGCCATTATATCCACCATTCATAGAAAGGTAAACATCACCATAATTTTGTTTGGGCACACTTGCTAGCACATGACGCTTAACAATTACACCATTAATATAAACATCCAAATTATGGTTTTCAACGCGTATTATTACGCAAACCCACTTATTTAATGGAATATCTTCAATAACAACTTCTTCCTTAATTTTATTAAAAGTATTCATAACAACTACAAGATTATTTGTATGAGGAGCTATATAGAGACCGGGTGCATTATTAGGAAAATTCATTCCCATTTCACTATCTACTTTATTATTACCTTTGTGGAAAATATGCTTATAACGATTATCTGGTTTTAAGTTTTTGATAAATGTCCAACATGCCCATGTAAACTCAATTCCTTCAGATTGATTTACAGAACGCAAAATAGGGATAGAATTAGCAAGAGCTGGGTTTTGAGGAATAATTTGCATATGAGTAGCATCAATCATACCATTTATTAAAATAGGATCACTTGTAGGAGTCATAAAATAGGAAATAATTTGTATTCCTAAACGTAACAAAAGAATGAAAACGATTAAAACTAAAAGAAGAAAGGCTACTTTAGCCACAATACTATTTGATTCTAAAAACTCCTTAGTTCCAGTCATAAAGGTTTTTTTTGGAGTAACCGTTTGAAAATTTCCTGATGATATATTTCCTAAAGATGTAGCTTGGCTTGCCATTATATATATCTTTATAAAATTATTTAAATTTCTAGACTTCCTTGTTCAACGTTGTCTTCTAAAAATGCTACCTTAATTTTGTATTTTTCAAAGAAATTTCCTATAGCTCCTCCCATAAACCCTTGTTTATATATATTCCATGCTTCTTGTGGGTTAGTTGGTTGATCAAAATACATAAACTTAGCCGTATATCCATCAAACCCACCATCGGGTGTTACTTTAACTGGTGCAGTTTTATTAACCATAGCAACTCCGGGTAAAACACAAGTTCTTACTAATTTTCCATCTAAATAAACATCTAACGATCTTCCATATAAACTAATAAGAAGGCATGTCCATTTTTGAAGTGGAACATTCTTAATGACACAGTTATGAACAATTGGAGTCCCACCTGTGCTAGTTGGATGCGTAGTCACTAAAATAGTTAAATCATTTTGCATTGCTCCTAAAACAACTGATGGGGATGGATTTGCTTCTCCTTGTTTAGAGCTATCCGTTCTGCCAAATACGACTTTAGGCTCGCCATATCTATAATTCCAATTATCTACATACATCCATACTGCATATGTATAATTATTAGTACCACTATTACTCTTTAATTTAGATGGGTCTATAGTTTGAACAACTTTAGCATCAGTAAGTGATGTAATACCACTCGTTTTTGTTGCACCTACATAAATGTAGTAGAAAATTACTAAAGCCAAGATTATATATAAAATTGTCATTAATTTCATGTTTGTATATATAATCTACGCAGATTTTATTATATTACAGGGTCCCTAAAATATACAACATTTCGGATGCCTCCATTTATTCCGTTGTCTGCTCCTACCGAAACAACATCTAATGTCATATATGGGGCCAAAGACCCTGTTGAAGAAATTAATTTATCATTTAAAAATATGTCTAATGTTCCACCGTCATAATTTATCAAGAATTTATTCCATTTTTGAAGTTTCATATCTTTACCTAAATAAATATCTTTAGTTTCATTTTCATTCATTATTACTTGTATTTTTAATTTATTTTCATCTGCCTTATAAAGAAGAGAAGGCTTTCCTCCATAATCAAATAAAGGAGTATATTCGTTATAGGCTACACTTGTATTTGGTGGTTGTGGATTGATATAAATATCAAAACCAATTCCATATCGATAACTAAAATTTTGGTTATCTTTAATTGCCTTCATATTCTCAAAATTACCTAATACACGCTTTTTATTTAAATAAACTGGACCTTCTAGCAACAATCCATGAGGAGATCTAAAATGTTGATACCATATTTTAAATTTACCTATTAATTTGTTAAGAATGATTAACCCTATATCAATTGCTAATATTATATAGGCAGTTGGAGTTGTAATAGCTAATTGATGTTTTACATAATCGATGAAATCATATATTAAACAAGGAATGTAAAGAAGTAAATCTTTCAAAAGACGCATTACAGGATTTTGAAATCGATAATCTTTCAAAAAATACAAAGCAAATAACATAGTAACTCCAAAAATAATGTAGTTAAAAAATGTAAAAAAGGCTTTGGTGGCAGGTGGCTCTTTTACAGCTGAAAAAATACCAAATATTAATAAAATAAAAAAAGTTAAAATACCAATTATGATACTACTAATTTTTATAACTGATCCAAGATTAGTCCATGTTAACCCAAAATAATCAAATAATATATCACTTTTAAAACTCATTAAAATTAATAAAAATAAAACTCCCATTCCCATAATTGATAATGAAACAGTGGTTGCACTTCCAAAATTAAATTTACCAAGATAATCCACTCTAAATAAAATTATATTTGCCGTTAAATATATTAGAAAAAGTAAAATTAACGATTTTGTAGAAATCATATCTGTTATATTAAATTAAGACTATAAATTATCCATAGCTGTATGAGCGCCGTGACAATTTCGGCATAAAGCTACTAAATTATCTATATGGTTTGATCCTCCCTTTTCAAGTGGTGTTTTATGATGAACTTCAAACCAAGCTGTTAATTGCTCATTACAATCTTGACAGTGCCAGTTTTGTCTTGAAGCCACATATTTTTTCTTTGTTTCACTTACCGACCTTTTTGTTGTATTACCATTTCCTCCAACTGCTCCTCTTCCAGAATTGATTAATCGTTCTTCACTAGGATTCATACTATTTTTTGAAAAGTTAAAAATTGGTGTTAACATATCCGAAGCATCTTTATCAATTGGCATATATTTAATAATTCCATTTGCATGTTTAATTAAACTATGGGATTGACCAGGATGACGCTTAATAAAAAGATAGAGTGAAAGTCCTAAAAACCCATAAAATGCCATTTGGTAATATTTTTTCCAAGATTTTAAAAGTGTTATATATTTTCCATCGTGATAAGAATTGACAATTAAAAAAGCTGTTACTCCAAATATTATTACTTCTAATTTCATAAAAACTTATATAATAAACATATAATAAATAACAGAAAAATGACAATTATCTTATTTTTATGATGATTTAACCATGCCCAAAAAGTCTTTCTTTTTTTTTCCTTCGGTTTTGTATAATCTTCTATAAACTGAGCATAGTCATAAAGAGGTTTATCCAAAATTTCATTCACTCTATTATGAATGAAATGTGTCCATTTAATAAAAGATTGTCTAGAATCCAGATAGGGAGTAACTGGGTATTTATCCAAAAGCTTACTAAATTTATTACCCATTTGAGAGTGCGGCAAAAATAAAGGCCAATTCATAATTGTTTCGTAATATTTTTTTTTGGTTACTTTATTTGGTGTTAAAGGATAATTAAATGCCATCATATGAAATACATACCAATATTTTGGTCCCCATTCAGAACTTTTGTCCATTAAAGTCAAACAATATAAAAGTTAAGCGGTGCTAACTAATTAATGATGCATAATCAAAACTATTGTAATAATTGTGATAAATCTGGACATAGTTTTCATAATTGTCGAAAACCTTTAATTAGTAGTGGAATCATAGCATTTAAGAAAAGAAATGATAAACAAATGGAATATTTAATCATTTGCCGAAAACATACCTTTGGGTATATTGATTTTTTAAGAGGAAGATTTGCCATTAACAATAAGAGTCATCTAATGGATATAATTTTTGAAATGACAAATGATGAGAAAAAATTAATTCTTGAAAATAATTTTGATAAAGCGTGGTTGGAATTATGGGGATCTACTTCTAATTCTTATTTTAAAAATGAAAGAATTTTCGCTAGAGAAAAATTTACTATGCTAATGAGAGGCGTAACTATTAAATCAGAATTTTATAATACGGAATCACTTATTCGAGAATGCACATCAAATTGGGAATTTCCAGAATGGGGATTTCCAAAAGGAAGAAAAAATTTAAATGAAACACATATGGAATGTGCCATCCGTGAATGGGCAGAAGAAACCGGATTACCACAAAATAATATTAAAGTATTAAGAAATGTAACACCTTATAATGAATATGTAATTGGTTCCAATTATCAATCTTATAGAGACAATTATTATTTGGGAAAATATGTAGGAAATGAAGATCAAAGTCTTGTTCATTTTCAAAAAAAAGAAATTAGTGATGCAAAATGGGCAACATTAAGTGAATTTAAAGCATTAGTTAGACCCTATCATAAAGAGCGTTTACAGATAATAAATAAAATAGAGACAATTTTAGAAAAATGGATAGTTACCTAATAAAAATAATAATATAAATATTATATAGTAAATGAATGATTTATATCCAGATATAAATGATCCTAGTTTCAATTTAAAATTGGCCAAACGAAAGGAATTTAATGATTACTCTCATCGTTTTACAGTTGAAGATGCAGAAAAGGAAGCAAAAAGATTATGTTTTTCTACGTTTGAACTTAATCCTCATCAACAATTTGTCAAAAGCTTTTTATCAATTAATACACCTTATAATTCACTTCTTTTATATCATGGTCTAGGAACAGGGAAAACTTGCTCGGCGATTGGTGTAAGCGAAGAAATGCGGAGTTATATGAAACAAATGGGGATTACAAAAAAAATAATTGTAGTAGCTTCCCCAAATGTCCAAGATAATTTCAAACAGCAACTCTTTGATGATCGTAAAATGGAAAAGGTAGGTGGTGTATGGAATATACATGGATGTAGTGGTGCTCATTTTTTAGCTGAAATCAACCCTGTAAATTTGAGAGGTTTATCCAAAGAAAAAATTATAAATCAAGTCAATCGCATAATTAATTCTTATTACTTGTTTATGGGGTATGGAGAATTTGCTAATTTTATTTCGAAAAAAGCAAATGTTTCAGATGAATTTTCGGAATCTCAAAAAGAAAA
>Ga0075476_10000175_pt1 | contig 27274 bp, 19 predicted proteins | sample DEB08_DNA_5_FD_76339 | JGI IMG/M metagenome (GOLD analysis project Ga0075476, IMG submission 76339) | Aqueous microbial communities from the Delaware River and Bay under freshwater to marine salinity gradient to study organic matter... | ecosystem: Environmental > Aquatic > Marine > Coastal ...
ACATATTTAAGGAAATCACGACGGGTCGTCGATGAACGTTCTAGAACATCCTTATCTCCTAAAAACTGATCGGTAGGAATGGGCTGTGCAAATTCATTTTGCTTGAGGGCTTCAACCACAGAACTTTCTGGGTTTAACTCCTCGATACTTTTCCAATATTTCTTATTTGATGCCATAATATGCGCTCTGAAAATTCTGATCTAATTTAGTAGTGACATTTACCACATTCAAGGCCGCCCATTTGCGCCGCCGTCAATTTGTCTACACCGTATTTCTTCGATAATTCTTCGTGTATGTGCTCGTAATACTCATTATCCTTTACTTGGATATTGGTTTCACGGTGACAGTTAATACACCATCCCATGGTCAAAGGAGCATATTGGTACATGATCTCCATTTCTTCAACAGGACCATGACACGTTTGACACTCAACGCCTGCTACAGTAACGTGTTGAGAGTGATTGAAATAGGCGAAATCTGGTAGATTGTGAATGCGAATCCACTGAACCGGCTGCGTTTCTCCTGTGTACGATTGAGTGTTTTCATCCCAACCTACGGCAGCGTATAACTTTTTAATTTCGGCATTGTAATCAACGCCATATTCATTTTTACCTTCAGCTAATGTTTCCTCAGCAACCTCAGCAATATTTTTGTGACAGTTCATACAAACATTCAGCGAAGGAATTCCAGAGTGCTTGCTTTTTCTGGCAGAACTATGGCAATAATTACAATCGATTTGATTGTCTCCGGCGTGAATACGGTGAGAATAGTGGATCGGTTGAACAGGCTCGTAACCTTGGTCCACGCCTACTTGCATTAGATAACCATAGGCAAAATAACCCGAGGCGAGCAAAAAGAAAATTGCCGTTACCAAAACTAAAAACTGGTTTTCGATAAACAACTTCCAAATTGGTGTGCGGGCTGCTTTTTCTTCATAAACAACACCATTAGCCTCGGCAATGCGTCGTAAGGTTTTGTTGACCAAAAACAACATAACCACCAGCAACATAAATACTAAAGCCAATACGGCCAAAATAATGTCATTGGATACGCCCCCTGAATTAGCAGTGGTCGTAGCTGTCGTTACAGCAGCAACGGCTGGTGCTTTTTTCGGCGTGTAGGTGTAAGCGATTATATTATCAATATCTGCCGCGCTGAGCTGCGGAAATGAGGTCATCACCGCACCGTTGTATTCATTGTAAATCGCGTTGGCTTTGGCATCTCCTGACTTAACCATTTCTTGGCTATTCTTGATCCATGAATAGAGCCATTCACGATCGTACTTATCTCCTACTTGAAACAAGGCCGGCCCCGTTGCTTTTTTGTACAATTTGTGACAAGCGGCACAGTTGGCGTTAAATAAGTTCTCTCCCGCAACGGTATCCAAAGCCTGTGCGGCCGGGAAGTCAATTGATGCATGTGCATTTGGGTTAAAAGAGAAGGCCAAGACTGTGAAGAGCAATAAAGACAACGCCTTCGCAGTTACATTTTGGTAAGTTACCTGTTCCATAGAATCAGTTAAATTGTGGTCCATACAATTGAGGCGCAATAAGTTGTGAAAATCTGTGTTATACGACACTAATTGTCACCTAAAAATAACTGTGCAAAAGTACGTTATAAAGTCGATTTTGAAAATTATGTCTTAAGCCTTAAAAGTAATTTATAATTATTCTAAATAAACATTTTCTCCACAAGGGCATTTAATGTTTTACTTTTGTTACACAAGGCACCTGATATGAATATTCTATCCAAAAGCATAACTATAAAATCCATCGCTTTACTGAGCATTATTTTCAATCTTCAAATTCAAGCACAGCAGGATAATGTGCAACGCGATGCCAGACTCGATTCTCTGTTGCAGATAAAAATTGAAATGCAAAAAGGACACTTATTGGGAGAGAACTATACCATTCAAATTCACTCAGGCGCACTGAGCGATGGGCAAGGAATTATGGCAGCTTTTGAAAATGACTTTCCTCAATGGCCCGTAATGGTCCATTACGAAACGCCAAATTACAAGGTTTGGGCCGGGAATTTCAGCGTAAGACTCAGTGCAGATCAAGCTTTAAAAGCAATACAACGCAAATTTCCTACAGCGTTTATTTTTAAGCCTGCTCTGATGCGTAAAGAAACTTCTACCACGGAAAATCCAGATGCTGAATCATCGGACTCAGATCAAAAAGAAACTCAAAAAAAACAGTAATCTACTTAAGTTTCTTTTTTACTTCAACTTCTTGGAATGCCTCGATGACATCACCGATATTGATGTCGTTGTAGTTTTTAATTTGCATACCACAGTCATAGCCTTTTGAGACTTCTTTGACATCATCCTTGAATCGTTTCAAAGAATCCAGTACTCCGGTGTAAACCACTACCCCTTCTCGGATTAGGCGAACTCCTGAGTTTCTGAAAATCTTTCCGTTAAGCACCATACATCCCGCAACGGTACCGACTTTCGAAATCTTAAAGGTTTCACGAATCTCGGCGGTTCCCGTGACCTCTTCACGAAGCTCAGGGGACAACATCCCTTCCATGGCATCTTTTAGGTCGTTAATTGCATCATAGATGATTGAGTAACTTCTGATGTCAATTTCTTCCTTATCGGCTAATTGGCGTGCATTACCCATAGGACGAACATTAAATCCAATGATGATTGCATCTGAAGCAGAGGCCAACAGAACATCACTTTCTGTAATTGCACCAACGCCTTTGTGAATAATATTCACTTGAATTTCTTCGGTCGACAACTTGAGGAACGAATCCGTTAAGGCTTCAACAGAACCATCAACATCCCCTTTAAGGATAATGTTCAGCTCTTTGAAATCTCCTAGAGCGATACGACGTCCAATTTCATCGAGCGTAATGTGTCGCTGGGTTCGAACCGACTGCTCACGTTGTAGTTGAGTCCGCTTGGTCGCGATCGCTTTGGCTTCGCGTTCGTCTTCGAAGACATTAAATTTATCTCCGGCTTGAGGGGCCCCATCCAGACCGAGTATGGATACTGGTGTAGCGGGTCCAGCCTCTTTAATAATATGACCGCGCTCATCGTGCATGGCCTTAACTTTTCCGCTGTGCTGACCCGCTAATACAAAGTCTCCCACGCGTAGGGTTCCGCCTTGAACGAGAATCGTAGATACATATCCACGACCTTTATCTAAGAAGGCCTCAACCACAGTTCCGTTTGCCATTCTCGATGGATTGGCTTTGAGTTCTAATAATTCAGCCTCAAGCAATACTTTTTCCAGCAATTCCGAAACTCCTTGACCTGTTTTGGCAGAAATATCTTGTGATTGCACTTTTCCGCCCCAATCCTCTACCAATAGATTCATGTTGGCCAATCCTTCTTTTATTTTTTCAGGATTTGCACTTGGTCGGTCAATTTTATTTATCGCAAAGACAATAGGAACACCAGCTGCCTGAGCGTGAGCGATGGCTTCTTTAGTCTGCGGCATAATGTCATCATCAGCAGCAATAACAATAATGGCCAAGTCAGTGACTTGGGCTCCTCGAGCACGCATCGCGGTAAAGGCCTCGTGTCCTGGAGTATCTAAAAATGTTATCTTTTGTCCGTCTGCCAAAGTCACTGCGTAGGCCCCAATGTGTTGGGTTATCCCACCAGATTCTCCGGCAATTACATTCTCTTCTCGTATGTAATCTAAAAGTGAGGTTTTACCGTGATCTACGTGTCCCATTACCGTGACAATAGGTGCTCGATCTTTTAGGTCTTCCGGTGCATCAGTCTCCTCTTGTACTGCCTCCTCGATATCTGCAGTGACAAATTCAACATCAAATCCAAATTCTTCTGCAACGATGGACAAAGTTTCAGCATCTAAGCGCTGATTCATTGTTACCATCATTCCTAAAGACATACAGGCAGAAATAATCTGGGTAACCTGCATATTCATCATGGTGGCCAATTCACTCACCGTTACGAACTCAGTAACCTTTAGCAATTTGCTATCGGCCTCAAGTTGCGCCATTTCTTCCTCAGATTTTTGGCGGTGACTGTCTCTTTTTTCACGACGATATTTAGCCCCTTTTCCTTTAGAAGATTTTCCTTGAAGTTTCTCAAGAGTCTCACGCACTTGGCGTTGGACTTCTTCCTCACTCGGCTCTTCTTTAGTAATTGCAGTCCGTGCGCGACCTGGTTTTTGGGCGGCTTTTGCTCCTGGAGCATCTTTACTGATTCGACGGCGCTTACCACGTTTTTCTCGCGCATCTTTGGACTTATCATCCGTATTACGCTCAGGTTTTTTAAACTGAGTTAAATCAATCTTCTCTCCAGTAAAATTAGGCCCATCAAGCTTTTTATACTGAGTCTTCATCGGAGCGTCATCAGAGGCGACTTCGGCCTCTTTTACTGGCTCCTTTTTAGGGGGCGCTGGCACTACTGGCTTTTCAACCTTTACCGGCTCCTCTTTTTTCTCATCTATTTTTTCTTCAATAACAGGAGCAGCGGCAACAGGCTCTTCTTCTTTTACTGGTTCGGGGGCTACTTTTTTCTTGGGCTCAAGATCAATTTTACCCAACATTTTTGGACCAGAAAGCTTCGATTCAGCCTTGACTACCTCAACAACAGGAGCCGGCTTTTCTTCGATTTCTTTTTCGAATTCTTGACGCAATTCTTCTTTTTCCTTACGCTTCTCTTCACCGACTTCTTTAGCCTCAACTTTTTTGGACTTATCTGTTTGAAATTCAGACAACAACATCTGATACTCTTCGTCAGAGATTTTGGCAGTAGGACGTGCTTCTACCACATATCCTTTGGTCCCCAAAAATTCCACAGCACGGTCCAGTGAAATATTGAATTCTCTTAAAACCTTATTTATTCGAATCGTTTTACCTTCAGCCATAAAATGCTTTTCCTATTTATTTTTCTCGAATTCTTGTGTAAAAGTAGTCAACCTTGGGCTACTCTTCAAATTCTTCTTTCAATATGTTGACCACCTCGATGATCGTTTCTTCTTCTAAATCGGTACTGTTCACCAAAAATGACAGGTCTTTTTCCAAAACACTTTTTGCCGTATCCAAACCAATTTTTTTGAATTCATTAATGACCCAAGTCTCAATTTCATCTGAAAACTCGGTTAGTTCTACATCTTCTTCTGCCCCTTCGCGCAAGACATCTATTTCATACCCGGTCAACTGGCCCGCAAGACGAATATTATGTCCTCCACGACCAATCGCCTTGGACACCTCCTCTGGCTTGAGTATTACTTCAACACGCTTGTTCTCTTCGTCAATAGTTAAGGAGGTCACCTTAGCAGGACTCAGTGCGCGCGTGATAAATAAGTTTGTATTATTAGTAAAATTAATCACATCGATATTCTCATTTCCTAACTCACGAACGATACCGTGGATTCGCGAACCTTTCATCCCGACACAGGCTCCAACTGGATCAATACGATCATCATACGAATCTACAGCGACTTTTGCTTTTTCACCCGGGATGCGAACCACCTTTTTAACGGTGATCAGCCCATCAAATACTTCAGGAATTTCTTGCTCGAAAAGTTTTTCTAAAAACAGTGGATTCGCACGCGACATAATAATTGCCGGCTTATTTCCTTTTAGCTCAACGCTTTCAATAATCCCACGCACATTGTCTCCTTTACGGAAGAAATCCGAAGGAATCTGCTTGTCTTTTGGCAATATAATTTCGTGGCCATCATCATCAAGTAAGATGACGGCACGATGTCTGATGTGGTGCACCTCAGCCGTATAAATCTCTCCTTCGAGGTCTTTAAACTGCTTGTATACGTTTGTATTATCGTGTTCGTGAATTTTTGCAATTAGATTTTGGCGCAACGCTAAAATAGAGCGACGGCCAAGGTCCATGAGTTTAACCTCCTCAGACACATCCTCGCCAATCTCAAAATCCTCTTCGATTTTACGGGCCTCTGTTAACGAAATTTCTTCATTCGGATCTTCAACCTCACCGTCGGCAACCACCACACGATTTCTCCAGATCTCCATATCTCCTTTATCTGGGTTGATGATGATATCAAAGTTATCATCACTTCCGTATTTTTTCTTTAGGGCATTTCGGAATACATCTTCCAAAATAGCCATCAGCGTAACGCGATCAATAAGTTTGTCGTCCTTAAACTCTGAAAACGATTCAATTAACGCTAAATTCTCCATAATAAATTCATTAAAATTTAATCATAACTGTGGCGCGGACCACCGAATCAAAGGCAATCTCCTGCTCTTTTTGAATTTTGACATAACCCTTTCCAACGGGCTTTTTTTCACGGACTTGATAACTGAGTGTTAAGGCCTCGTCGCTGAGCGAGACTAATTCTCCCTCTATTTCTTGATCTTCGAGCTTTACCTTCAGATTACGCCCAATATTTTTTTGAAATTGGCGCTTTTGCACCAACGGCTCAGTCACCCCAGCAGACAGAACCTCTATTGAAAAGTCCAAGGATTCGCGATCTAGATTATGCTCTACAGCGCGCGAAATATCGATACAATCTTGAACACGCACCCCTTCATCACCATCGATAATGATTTGGATGTGGTTATCACTGTTAATATTCCAATCGATTAAAAACAAATCGGAACGTTCAGCCAGTGCGTCAGTCAATAGAGTTTCTACTTGTGCTTTCATAAAATTCAGCCTATAAAAAGAGGGGACTCCCGTCCCCTCTCCTCTTTACTGCGATAAATGCGAGGCAAATATACCTAATGTTTTTTTGACAGCCAAATAAAATAAGACTCTGGAACCATCAAAAAACCCCAGCTAAAATGCTGGGGTTTTGTTGGCCTACTAGGGCTCGAACCTAGACTCTTCTGAACCAAAATCAGACGTGTTGCCAGTTACACCATAGGCCAATGGGGTAATGTGGCGGCAAATTTATAACAAACTTTGGGTTGCACAAATAAATTTTTTTAAATTTTTAACGCCCAAAGAAGGGCGCATCGACCAACCCCTTCACGAATTATTGCTAAATTCGCAACATCACTAAATCGCCTAGATTATGCGCGCCTTCAACTTTCAAAAATGGAATCAAATAATCGGCTGGAGTGTCTTTGTTGTGGCACTCACCACCTATTGGCTTACGGTCGAACCCACGGTTAGTTTTTGGGACGCTGGTGAATACATCACCACCGCCAGTAATCTAGAAGTCGGTCATCCCCCAGGGGCTCCCTTGTATCAAATTATCGGCGCCTTCTTCTCAATTTTCGCATTTGACGCTGAAAATGTCGCCCTAACCATAAATTTGATGTCCGTTTTTGCCAGCGCATTTACGATACTCTTTTTGTTTTGGTCCCTTAGTCTTTTACTGCGTCAATTTCACAACGACCAAGAGGACATTGAGGCCAACAGCGGCTGGAAAATTATTGGAAGCTCAGCAGTGGGCGCGCTGGCTTTTACATTTACCGATAGTTTTTGGTTCTCGGCAGTGGAAGCCGAAGTTTACGCCGCTGCAGCCTGTATTATGTCTATTTTATTTTACTGTGGGTTGCGTTGGCAGGCCGACATGTATACCCCTAGAGGGAACCGCTGGCTCATCTTGATCGCATTTATCGTGGGGCTCTCTTTTGGAATCCATTTTATGGGACTTTTGACCATTCCAGCGATAGGATTCTTGTATTTTTTCAGAACGACGCCAAAAGTCACTCCGAAGAACTTTATTACGGCCAATATTGTGGTCGTTGCAGTACTGCTGTTTATCTTTAAACTACTCCTTCCATGGACCTTGAAGTTTTTCAGTGCCATGGAACTGTTTTTTGTCAATAATTTGCGTCTTCCGTTTAATTCAGGGACCGCCTTTGCTGCACTTTTATTTATCGGTTTGTTTTATTGGGGACTCAAAACCACTCGGACCAAAGGCCAGGTATGGGGCAACACCCTTATTTTATGTGTATTATTTATTTTCATTGGTTTTTCGAGTTGGCTTATGCTCCCCATTCGGGCCAATGCGGGGACAGTGATCAATGAAAATAATCCGAACAATGCGCGTGAACTTTTGGCCTATTACAATCGTGAGCAATATCCAGAAACCCATTTGTTTTACGGACCACAGTTTACAGAAATTTATGCAGGACTTGACCCGGACAAGCCTTATAAGGACGATAAACCAAAATACGAAAAAGACGCCGCTAGTGGAAAATATCTCGTGGTTAACGAGTGGAAAAATGCATCTCAGAATACGGACGATGCCCACAAGGCATTACTGCCAAGAATGTGGAGTTCTGAGCACGCTGCAAACTACATGCTCTACACAGGAGGACTCGAGTTTGGTATAAAACGTGCTTATCGGTCTGAGCAGCGACTGGTTCAAGAGGTCGATAAATTCAAAGAAGCCCATGAACAAGGACTAGTAAGCACTCAAGAATACCATGAGTTTCTCAATCGATTTAGCCCCTTTTTGGACATTGAAAAACCAAGTTTCATGGACAATATCAAATTTATGTTTGTCCATCAGTTTGGTTATATGTACTGGCGCTATTTTATGTGGAATTTTGTCGGGCGTCAAAACGATATCCAAGGTCAGGGCGACAGCCTGCACGGAAATTGGCTCAGCGGCATTAATCCAATAGACGAAATGCGCCTAGGTAATCAAGACGCGCTGCCTTCAGATTTGAAAAACAATAAAGCGAGAAACACCTACTATTTTCTGCCCCTGCTCTTAGGGGCTTTAGGATTAGCGTTTCACTATCGCAAAGACAAAAAAAGCTTCTGGGTGCTAATGGTATTCTTTTTGTTTACAGGACTAGCCCTAAAGGTTTATTTAAACGAAAGACCTTACGAGCCGCGTGAACGCGATTATGCGATCGTTGGTTCCTTTTACGTTTTTGCTATGTGGATCGGTTACGGGGCATACGCCCTTGTAGATTGGCTGCAACAAAAATCTTTGAAAAAATTGAGTCTCCCTATTGGGCTAGGTCTAGCGATGCTTGCGGGACCAGTGCTTTTGGCTACGCAAAACTGGGACGATCACGATCGTTCAGGACGCTACACCGCCAATGCCATGGGAAAAATGTACTTGGACTCCTGTGACCCCAATGCTCTGCTATTTACCATTGGTGACAATGATACTTTTGCCCTTTGGTATCAGCAAAATGTCGAACATTACCGACAAGACGTGCGTATTATCAATACCAGTTTATTCCAAACAGATTGGTATATCGACGATATGAAAAAGCAGGCCTTTACCAGTGCGCCGATCCCCTCGCAACTTAAACACGAGCAATATCGCTATGGCGTTCGTGACGTAATCGCCTATCAAGAAACGGTTCGTGATACCGTCGATATAAAAACCTGGATGAACTTCGTTGCCAGTGAGGATCAGCGCTTTAAAGTAGAACTCAATAGCGGTCAGTTCATCAATGCCTTTCCTGCCAAGGTAGTTCGAATTCCTGTGGACAAAGAAGCCGTACTGCGCAATGGCATTGTTGCTGCCAAAGACGCTGATTTGATCGTCCCATATATCGATATTGAACTCAAAGGAGATTTCATTTATAAAAACCGCTTGTTAATGCTGGATATCATCGCTAATAACAACTGGGAACGGCCCGTTTACTTTAGTGGCGGGGCGTTCGGTGACGATGATTATCTCTGGATGAAAGACTATCTTCAGCTCGATGGAATGGTCTACAAACTCGTTCCAATTAAGACGCCCATTGACCCTAGAAACCCTTACGAAATGGGCCGCGTGGACGCAGAGAAAATGTATGATATTGTTATGTCCTGGGATTGGGGTAACAGCGGAGATCCTGAAATTTATCACGATACCGAAACCCGAAGAAATGGGATTACCTATCGCAGTAATTTGGCCCGACTGGCCGATGAGCTCGTGCGTCAAAAGGAATACAAAAAGGCCGAAGAAGTCTTGGATTTGGCCATGGAAAAAATGCCGGTAAATCTATTTGAGTATTATTCTTTATTGGATCCTTTTGTATGGAATTATTACGTGATAGACAACGCTAAGAAGGCGCGTCAAGTCTTTGAACAAACGGCTCAAATCCATCGAGAATATTTGGAATATTACGCTTCGTTAGACATCACTAATCAAATAGGTAATCTCGAGGAGATTTACAGCAAAATGAATCAATACGAAGGTTTGGTCCTCTTTGTCTATGCCTATGATGAACCAGCGTATTATGCGGAAACACGCCAAAGATTCATGGATGATGTGGCCCAATTTAAAGCCCTGTTTGAGCGCGTAGGGGTTGATATCGAAAAGGAATTTTTGCAAACAAAACCTCGAGAAACTACTGAGGATTTAGATTCAGAAGAAAATTCTATGTTGGATCCTGACATGAGCCCAGATTCTGATTCAGAAATGAGTGCCGAAAACTCTATGCCATAAAGGGCCCAATGCAATGGTTTAAGATACCTTTTTGGCTTCCATGGTTAATGCCTTCACGTCTTTGGCGCGGCCCGAAGTATAACCCACAAGGCCAAGCCTGCATCTACCTCACTTTTGACGATGGCCCCATCCCCGAAGTGACCCCATGGATCCTAGATCAACTTGACGCTTATGGCGCTAAAGCGACTTTTTTTTGTATCGGAGAAAACACCCAGCGTCATCCAGAAATTCTGAAAGAGATCATTAAACGGGGGCATCAAGTGGGAAACCACACCCAATCTCATTACAAGGGAACGAGAACCTCAACAAAAATTTACTTGACTCAAGTCCATCAATTTGAACAAGTCACAGGACTCAAAAGTAAACTATTTCGCCCCCCATATGGACGATTAACGGCAGATCAAGCCTCTTCTTTAACCAAGCTTGGGTATCGAATTGTCATGTGGGATGTCTTGAGCTATGACTGGCAAAAACACCGCTCAGCAAAACTCATTTACAACAAACTCAAAAGGTATATACGCCCAGGAAGCATCGTCGTCTTTCATGATAGCCTTAAAGCAGAAAAAAATCTAAAAGCGGTTTTGCCCAAAATACTCGAGCACATCAATAATAAAGGAATGGCAATGGCCTTGTTAAGTCAAGACTAAAGATACTCTTTAACCAATCCGATCAAAGTGTTTGCGTCTTGTTCTCCGCTTTTACGCCATTTCATTTCCCCATTCTTGTAGATCATAAGGGTAGGCAGGCCTTTTACACGAAGGGCTTCAGATAACTCTTCGTTTTTTTCAACATCAATTTTGATGACTTTGGCCTTATCTCCAAGTGCTGCAGCAACGTCTCTTAACACAGCATGCATTTCTTGACAGGCTTGGTCCCAATCTGCGTAGAAGTCAAGCAGTACAGGAACCGGAGTCTCAATAATTTCACCAAATTTTGACATAATCGTTAGTGATAAATTTGTTACAAAGATAGCATTTCCAGCGAATTAGGCTGATTTTGTGCCTTTTTTCAATTGAATCACACTCACCTCAGGTTTGATTCCAACGCGACCAGGATAACCGATAAACCCAAAACCTCTATTGACATTGAGGAATTTATTGTTGCGCTTGTAAATCCCCGCCCAAAACGGGTAACGATATTGAACGGGGCTCCATTTAATAAGGCCAGGAATATCTACTCCAAATTGCATTCCATGGGTGTGTCCCGATAGCGTGAGATGAACCTTCATAGGATGATCTTTGATTTGATGCTCCCAATGGGAGGGGTCATGCGACATGAGAATCTTAAATGATTCCGGATCGATCCCCTGGGTCGCTGCTTGAAAATCTCCAGACTTTTTAAAGCCCCCTTTACCCCAATTCTCGACACCAATCAGCTTTAATTCTTGATCGTCGCGCTTGATCGTTATATGCTCATTGAGCAATAATTGCCAGCCCATTTTAGCTTGACGCCCTTTGAGGTCATTTAAATTTGCCGCTTTTTCCTCGGCACTAGCCCACGGCACGTAATCCCCATAATCATGGTTCCCAAGAACCGAATAGACTCCATCGGGAGCCGTGAGATTTCCGAGTACCCCTTGCCAGCGATCTAACTCGTCCGCCCGATTATTAACCAAATCTCCTGTGAATAAAATCAGATCCGCGTTTTGCTCGTTGACCAGCGAAATCCCATAAGCTACCTTTTCATCATCATCAAAACTACCGCAGTGAATATCACTGATGTGGGCGATGGTGTAGCCATCGAAAGCCTCTGGAAGATCGTCAAAGGTCAAAGTATAAGTCAATACTTGATACTGATATTTGCCACGAAACATTCCATAAAGCAGTGCGCCAAAAGGCAAGGCAGCAGTGATCATTGCCACATTACTAACAAACCTCCTTCTACCGGGTAGAAAAGTCTCAGGCTGCGCCACAAACTGTCGGGAAATACCCCAAATAATTCGCACTAAATCTTCTGTCAAAAGAAAAGTCCCGATTAAAAATTTTGGAACAAAGAAGGCCAAAAATAAACCGAAAAAATAGAGCCCGCCCGGCGATGTATGGCGCGCTTCACCCATAGATAGCAATTGACCGAGAAACAACCCCAGAACAATGAGCGAAGTCCCGAAATAAATCCATGGGGCCCACGGATGCTTTGTAATTGTTTTAAGTGCTTGATAAGCATAGAAGTCTATCAGAGCATAAAACATTAAAAATATCAGCCAGCGCATTTTTTTTTGACAAATATAATCGTGCTAGGATAAGTGTGACATTCCTTTACTTTTTTTTAACGTCTTTTTGTAACTTGAACCAATCAACTGAGTCCATGAAAAAATATATTTGGCTACTGCCCCTATTCATTCTATCTGGGTGTACTCTTGGAAATCCACCCTCAATAAAATCGGATTTTGACCCCCTGAAATACGTTGACCCTTTTGTTGGCACAGGAGGGCACGGACATACTTTTCCAGGGGCCACGACCCCTTTTGGCATGGTTCAGCTAAGCCCAGACACCCGCCTAGAGGGCTGGGACGGCTGTAGCGGTTATCATTTTAGCGACAATTATATCTATGGGTTTTCACACACCCACCTCAGCGGAACCGGGGTTAGCGATTATGGAGACATACTCCTTATGCCCGCAGGGGCCAAAAATTGGCATAATGGCGCTGAATCTAAAGACGGGTATCGCCAATATTTCAATCATAAGAATGAAGTGGCTTCGCCGGGATTTTACCAGGTCTATTTAGACAGTCTCGATTTGGTAGCGTCTATGACGGCAAGCCCCAGAACAGGAATACACCAATACCAATACTCGCTGCAACATCCTCAATATTTAGCGATTGATCTCGCGCATAGGGACGAAGTCCTCTCCGCTGATTTAGAACTCGTCGATGCCTATACTTTGAGAGGACATCGCCATTCGAAAGAATGGGCAGAAGACCAGCGCTTATATTTTTACATTAAACTGTCTCATCCGATAAAATCGGTCTTGCATGAAGAAGGAGAATCCATAGAAAATGCGTTTGACTTTGAATACCGCAAAAATCTGCAAATGGCCTATCTTAAATTTGACAATCCCGAAAATAGCCCCGTAGAAATAAAAGTGGGCATTTCAGCAGTGGACCAAGAGGGTGCTTTTCAAAACTATATGGCCGAAGCGGCGGGCAAAAGCTTTGATCAAATGCGTTTCGAAGCAGAAAAATTATGGAGAGATCAATTGCTTAAAATCAAGGTCGCAGCCAAGGAGCAAGGGGATTTAATCAATTTTTACAGCAGTTTATACCACAGTATGATCGCGCCAAACCTTTATCAAGATGTGGATGGGCGTTATCGCGGCATGGATCTCGAAATTCATCAGGATACGACCTTTAACTATTATACTGTGTTCTCCCTTTGGGATACCTTTCGGACGGCACACCCACTTTACACGATTATTGAGCCAGAGCGCAGTGTCGATTTTGTAAAAACCCTTTTGGCTAAGTATGACGAAGGCGGCATCATGCCCATTTGGGATCTAGCCTCTAATTATACGGGCTGTATGATTGGCTATCACGGGGTCTCTGTAATTGCAGACGCTTATCTAAAAGGACTTGACGGATTCGATGCCCAAAAAGCACTCCAAGCCATGAAGCACAGTGCCCTTCAAGACCATTTAGGCCTCAAACCCTATAAGGAACTTTCCTTTATTCCTCTAGAAATTGAGAGTGAAAGTGTTTCAAAAACGCTTGAATACGCCTATGACGATTGGACCATCGCCCAAATGGCTAAAGCACTCGGTCAAAACGAGGATTACAATGCGTTTATTAAAAGAGCTCAGAATTACAAAAGTGTTTTTGACCCGCAAACGGGATTTATGAGGGCCAGACATTACAACGGATGGTTCTCTCCTTTTGATCCCTATGAGGTAAATTTTAACTACACTGAGGCCAATGCTTGGCAATATCGTTTTTTTGTCCCTCACGATGTCGAAGGGCTTATTGAACTCATGGGAGGTCCTAATAATTTTGAACGTGAATTAGACAAACTCTTCTCAACGGGTTCCGCAACAACAGGCCGTGATCAGGTGGATATCACGGGATTGATCGGCCAGTACGCCCATGGAAATGAGCCGAGTCATCATATGGCTTATTTGTATCACTATGTACAAAAACCATATAAAAGTCAGGAGCGCATACGCCAAATCCTGACACAGCTTTACAGCCCAACGCCAGATGGGATTTCCGGTAACGAAGATTGCGGGCAAATGAGTGCTTGGTATATTCTCAGTAGCCTGGGCCTTTACCCAATGGCCCCTGGTAATCCTGAATATTTATTAGGGAGTCCGCTCATGGATCGGGCTGAAATCCAGGTCGGCGATCAAACGTTTAATGTCGTAGCGCATAACAACGAGCGTGATCATCCCTATGTACAGTCCGTAAAGCTCAATGGTGCATTATGGGACAAAGCTTATCTCCCGCACAGTGCGCTTACCCAGGGCGGTGTCTTAGAGTTTTTTATGGGCGCTGAGCCGAGTGATTGGGGGGGCTCTTTAGAACAGAGTCCGCGCTCCAAAATAGAGATTGCCCAAAGTGAGGCTTTGATTGTGCCTCCATTTATAAAATCAGGCGCTACAGCCATAAAAGGAAGTACTACAGTGGTGTTAGATCAAGTGAATGATTCGGCACAAATATTTTATCGCCTCAATGACGAGCCAAGCAAACAATATCAAAATCCTATTGTACTTCAAGACGATGCGGTGCTCAGTGTTTATGCCCAGGACAGTCAGGGTAAAAGAAGTTCAGAAGTCACCACAAAATTTCTAAAGATTGACCCACTGCGCACCATAACGCCAAAGACCCCATTTGCCAACCAGTATAGTGCAGGAGGGCCCTATGCCTTAATCGATGGGTATTTTGGGTCCAATGATTTTCGAACGGGAACATGGCAAGGCTATCAGGGAGTAGACATCGATGTAATTGTGGATTTAGGACGCGTTCAAACCGTTAATGAAGTGTCGATTAACTTTCTGGAAGATCAGCGCAGTTGGATTTTCCTGCCGACAGAAGTAGAGCTTGCTGTAGGACTCGATGAGCAAACTAAAACAATTGACAAAATAGAGCTCCCAGAGATTACTCCTAGAAAGGAATCGATGCAAAAAACCATAACCTTTTCCCTTGACGGCAGTCTTCAAAGGTATATTCACTTGAAAGCAAAAAATTACGGAACCCTACCCCCTTGGCATTTGGGTTATGGTGGTGAGGCCTGGTTATTTGCTGATGAAATAACAATCAAATAAATTATGAAACGCAGAAATTTTATTCAAAATACAGCCTTGGGTGGTCTTGGTATCGTCGCTGGGTCGAAGGCTGTGGCCGAGAATCTAGAAAATACTCCAATGAATACGTTTGAGGGCGCATCGACAGCCCAATATCAACTTCCGTTAGTTATTGCGACATGGAATGTGCCTAACGCAACACAGGCCGCGTATAATGTTTTGAATAATGGCGGGTCAGTACTTGATGCCGTAGAGCAAGGCTGCCGCGTTGAGGAGGCTAATGCTGAAGGCCAAAGTGTGGGGATCGGCGGTTTGCCTGATCGCGATGGCAATGTGACTTTAGATGCTTGTATAATGAATTCTGAAGGAGATTATGGCGCTGTAGTATACCTTCAAAACATCAAACACCCGATATCTGTAGCGCGTAAGGTTATGGAAGAAACCCCGCATGTAATTATGGCGGGCAGTGGTGCTGAGAAGTTTGCCCTAAGTCAGGGGTTTCCGCGGGAAAACTTGCTCACTGAAGCTTCAGAAAAAGCTTGGAAAGCGTGGTTGGTCGAAGCACAGTACAAACCCATAATCAACATAGAAAATCATGATACTATTGGCATGCTCGCCGTAGACGCAGCCGGCAATATCGCAGGAGGTTGTACCACGAGCGGTCTAGCCTATAAAATGGCGGGGCGTGTAGGAGATTCACCAATCATCGGTTCAGGTTTATTTATTGATAACGAGGTGGGTGGGGCAACCGCTACCGGGCTCGGAGAAGAAGTTCTAAAAACGGTAGGGAGCTTTTTGATCGTAGAACTTATGCGTCAGGGGCGCAGTCCACAAGAAGCCTGTGAAGAGGCGATCGGCAGAATTGTCTCTAAAAATAAAAATTACAAGGATTTTCAGGTTGGTTATATCGCCGTAAATAAAAAGGGGGAAGTCGGCTATTACAGCATACACGAAGGATTTTCAGCCACTTGCTACTGTGAGGATCAAAATCGAAATTATCCAAGTGATTATTTTAACAAATCCTAAAATTTGTTTTCAAAAACAATAGAGCACTTAAGATTGCGTTTTGTGAAATAATTCAGTCGATGAATGAATTGATTTGATTGCGTGACCATCAATTTATGAAAAAATGATATTTATCAATCGTTAAGTGGTTTTTTTTCGCTAATTTTGTCACTTATAAGTAGGTTGATCCCTCTCGGGGTTAATCAAATTTGGGGCGAAAAGTCATCACATATGTGATGACTTTTCATTTTATACCCCCTCAAGTTTCTCTCAGATTTAGTGGAAATAAAGTTTGACCAAGAGGGCATAAGTTTTGTAGCTTTAAGCCTTAGTATTACACCTTATGGATTCTAAAAAACGACTTTTTTTAATCGATGCTTATGCCTTGATTTTTCGCGGATATTATGCGTTTATTAAAAATCCGCGCATCAACAGTCAAGGCCTTGATACCTCTGCGATTTTAGGGTTTACCAATTCACTCTTGGATGTGATCAAACGAGAGCGCCCTGAATATCTTGCCGTGTGTTTTGATAAAGGAGGAAGTGAATTACGGCAAGAACTTTACACAGATTACAAGGCGAATCGAGATGAAACCCCAGAGGCGATTAAAATAGCGGTCCCTTACATCCAGCAGCTACTAGAAGCCATGCATATTCCAGTTATTGTAAAATCTGGATTCGAGGCCGATGACATTATAGGAACCCTAGCAAAAAAAGCAGAAAAAGAAGGGTTCGACACCTATATGGTAACCCCTGATAAAGATTTTGCCCAATTAGTATCGGAACATATTTTTATGTATCGTCCTGTTTTTGGCGGCGGTTATGAAACCTGGGGGATACAAGAAGTTCAAGCAAAGTTTGAAGTCGAGCGCCCAGAACAAGTGATCGATTTACTGGGAATGATGGGCGATAGCGCAGACAATATCCCGGGATTGCCCGGTGTTGGTGAAAAAACAGCCAAAAAATTTATTCAAGCATATGGCTCGCTCGAAGGCTTACTGGCCAATACTCATGAGCTTAAAGGCAAAATGAAAGAGCGCGTTGAAGAAAATGAAGCACTCGGCCGATTGTCCAAAGAATTAGCAACAATCCTTCTTGATGTACCGGTTGATTTTGAGCCAGAAAAACTCATTATGGAGGCTCCGGATGTCCCCGCAGTAACCGCGTTGTTTGAAACCCTAGAATTTCGTCGACTCACTCAAAATTTCATCAATACGTTTTCACAGTCAGCCCCTTCTACGGACAAGCCGCAAGAGACGGCCCAATCAAGTAACAAAAAAGAACTTGGAATTAATTCTGCCGCTTCGGAAAACAGTGATAATGTGCAAACTGCAGGCTCAGGACAATTTTCGCTTTTTGATCAAGTTCAAGACCAGGTGAATTCCGCCTCAAGCAGACAAAGTTTAGACAATACCAGCCACCACTATCAAACCGTTACTCCCGGAATTGCGCTTGATTTATTAATCACGGCATTATCAAAACAGGAAAAAGTTGCCATACATCTTTTGACAGATATCGATGATGCCATGACCGCATCACTTATCGCTGTAGGACTGAGTTACCAAGCACACAGCGGATATGTTTTGACCCTTCCACAGGACAAAAATGCCGCGACAACACTCCTTCAGCAACTGAATCCATTTTTTGAGAATGCAACCATTGAAAAAATTGGTCAGCACTTAAAGGCCAGTATTAAAATATTATCTCGGTATGGGGTTCAATTAAAAGGTCCTTTATTTGATACCATGTTGGCTCATTATCTGATCAATCCCGACATGCGTCATGATCCGTTAGTTTTGGCCGAAAACTATCTAAATTACAGGCCCATAAGCCCGATAGACCTTATCGGAAGGGCTGGAAAAAATCAAAAGTCTTATTGGGATCTGAGCCCTCAAGAAGTCACGAATATCACGGCCGAAATGGCAGATATCACCCTGCAATTAAAAGATTATTTTTCGGATGAAATGAGTCAGGCCGAGACCATAAAACTCTATCAAGACGTCGAAATTCCATTATTGCGTGTTTTGGCCGATATGGAACTGGAGGGGATCAATTTGGATACCGAATATCTCTCCAGTCTGTCGCAAACCTTAGAGACTGATATTGCCCGGCTTCAAGAAGCTATTTTCACCCAAGCTGGGACCGAGTTCAATATTGCCTCGCCCAAACAACTGGGCGAAATTTTATTTGAACAAATGAAATTAGTGGATAAGCCAAAGAAAACAAAAACAGGGCAGTATTCGACTGCTGAGGATGTCTTGTCCTACCTGGCTAAAGACCACCAAATTATTCGCGATATTCTTGAATTTAGAGGCCTGTCAAAGCTCAAAAGCACCTATGTCGATGCGCTGCCTAATGTGGTCAACAAAGAAACTGGGCGAGTGCACACGGACTATATGCAAACCGTTGCTGCTACAGGACGCCTTTCTAGCAACAATCCGAATCTTCAGAACATTCCAATACGCACCGAGCGAGGACGCGCCGTGCGCAAGGCCTTTATCCCAAGAAATGAAGACTATGTGCTTATGGCGGCAGATTACTCGCAAATTGAACTGCGTATTATTGCCGCACTCTCTGAAGAAAGCACCATGATTGAGGCATTTCAACGCGGTGAAGATATCCATGCAGCGACCGCGGCTCAAGTCTTTGGAATTCCAATTGAGGAAGTGACCCGAGAGCAAAGAAGTCATGCTAAAACAGTGAACTTTGGAATTATTTATGGCGTTTCGGCTTTTGGCTTGAGCAATCAAACTGATTTAAGCCGATCAGAGTCCAAAGAACTCATAGAAACATACTACGCCACTTATCCCAAGTTGAAAGCCTTTATTGGGGCACAAGTTAATTTTGCCCGAAACCACGGTTATGTACAAACTATTTCTGGACGGCGCCGATATCTAAATGACATCAACAGCCGAAATGCGGTTGTTCGCGGTGCTGCAGAACGAAATGCCGTCAACGCGCCCATACAAGGAAGTGCCGCAGATATCATAAAAATCGCCATGATTGATATACACAAAGCCCTAGAGCAAGGCAATTTTAAAAGCAAAATGCTTCTTCAAGTCCATGATGAACTTGTCTTCGATGTTTATCGCCCGGAAATACACGAACTTGAGCAATTGGTGACCAAACACATGCAACAAGCCTACCCCTTGGCGGTGCCTCTTGTGGTTGATGTCGGTAAAGGGAGCAACTGGCTTGAGGCCCACTGATTTAACCGCAATATTATTGGCTTTTAACTTTTGGCCTTTTGGGGTTTGTATTTACAATTTTTAGACTTACATTTGCGGCCCTCAAAAGAGGGAAATTCAATGATTATTAACTATTTGACAAAAAACTGAATGGACACATTAAGTTACAAAACAGTATCTGCCAACAAAAACACTGTAAATAAAGAGTGGGTTTTGGTAGATGCGGACGGCCAAGCATTGGGTCGTCTTGCCAGTGAAGTTGCTAAGCTACTTCGTGGAAAACACAAACCAAACTACACGCCTCACGTTGATTGTGGAGACAATGTAGTGGTTACTAATGCAGCCAAGGTAACTCTATCTGGCAAGAAATGGGAATCTAAAACTTACATTCGCCACACAGGTTATCCTGGAGGTCAGCGATCGTTGTCGGCAAAAGAATTGCTCGCTAAAGATCCTGCTCGTGTTGTTGAAAAAGCCGTTAAAGGCATGTTGCCAAAAAACAAATTAGGAGCTGAGTTATTCCGCAACCTAAAAGTTTATTCTGGTGAAGAACACGGACAAGAAGCGCAAAAACCGAGAGTAATTAACCTTAACGACAAGTAGTAATGGAGACGATTCATAAAATTGGACGAAGAAAAACCGCGGTTGCACGTGTGTACATTTCTAAAGGAAAAGGAAACATCACGGTCAACAATCGCGCATTTGATAACTATTTCACAACCCCTACCCTTCGCTACAAAGTGCAGCAACCACTTGCGTTAACCGCGAATGAGAAATCATTTGACATCAAGGTAAACGTAAAAGGTGGCGGAATTACAGGACAAGCAGAGGCAGTTCGCCTAGCGATTGCACGTGCTATGTGTGAATTAAACGAAGAACACAGAACGGTTCTTAAGCCAGAAGGTTTATTAACCCGTGACCCGAGAATGGTGGAACGCAAGAAATTCGGACAGAAGAAAGCCCGTAAGAAATTCCAGTTCTCTAAACGTTAATATAATTCATTTTCAGTTCTGGGCTCCGGCCCAGAACTGCGAAATGACTATGTTCCTATATTTATTAATCAAGCTGTTAACGCCTTTGGACGCCAAAATCAATCCAAAGTGTGTGTTAGTTTAGCATCTAAACCACAAGAAATCTTGGGTTGCTATCTAAACAGAACGTAAACTAAAACAAAATGGCAAACAACGAACAAGTCAAGTCTTTACTTGACGCAGGTGTACACTTTGGACACCTTACCCGCAAATGGAATCCGAACATGGCGCCCTACATCTATATGGAGCGCAACGGAATCCACATCATCAATCTTTACAAAACCGCTGCTAAAATCGAAGAGGCTAATGAAGCTTTGAAGAAAATCGCAGCAAGTGGACGTAAAATTCTTTTCGTCGCCACAAAAAAACAGGCTAAAGACATCGTTGCTGAAAAAGCAAAAAATGCCAATATGCCCTACATCACTGAGCGCTGGCCTGGTGGAATGTTGACCAATTTCGTAACCATTCGTAAGGCGGTTAAGAAAATGGCTTCAATCGATCGTATGAAGCAAGACGGAACCTTCAACACCCTTTCTAAGAAAGAGCGTTTGGCTGTAGATCGTCTTCGTGCGAAACTTGAGAAAAACCTCGGTTCTATTACAGACATGAGTCGTCTTCCAGGGGCACTATTTATTGTTGACACAACTCGTGAACACATCGCTGTTAAAGAAGCTCAGAAATTGAACATTCCAATTTTTGCAATGGTCGATACCAATAGCGACCCACGTCCTATTGATTATGTGATTCCATCTAACGACGATGCTTCAAAGTCTATTGACAACATTATGACGAGCGTAACCAATGCCATCATTGAAGGATTGGCAGAGCGCAAAGCTGGTGGAGCTCAAGATGGTAGCGAGGATACAGAAGCGGTAACCGTAGAAACTAAGGCGCCACGCAAACGTGCTGCCGCAGTTGCTGCTCCAGTAAGCTCTGAAGAAGAATAATCAACAATCATTATAGTTTTTAACCAAAATACGCCTCTCGATTAAAATATCTTGAAGCGACCTTAAAAATTAAAAAAATGGCACAAATTACAGCCGCTCAGGTAAACGAATTAAGACAAAAAACTGGTGCAGGAATGATGGATTGCAAAAAAGCTTTGGTTGAGGCCGAAGGTGATTTTGACAAAGCCATCGAGGTTCTTCGCAAAAAAGGTCAAAAAATTGCCGAAAAACGTGCAGACCGTGATTCAAGTGAAGGTGCAGTTATTGCCAAAGTAAACGACCAGGCCAACAAAGGAGTTATTATTTCCTTGAACTGCGAAACTGATTTCGTAGCAAAGAACGACACCTACGTAGCTCTTGCTCAAGCTTTAGCAGAAGTTGCGTTAGGGGCGAGCAGCCTAGAAGAATTTTTGGCTTCAGATTTTGAAGGCATGACTGTTCAAGAAAAACTAACGGAGCAAACAGGAGTTATAGGAGAAAAAATCGAAATCGGTGGCTTTAAAACGCTTGAAGCGCCTTTCGTTGGATCTTATATTCACGGAAATAAAATCGGTGCCTTAGTAGGACTTTCTAACGCGATTGACGGCGCTGCTGAGCTTGCTAAGAGCGTTTCTATGCAGGTGGCTTCTATGGGTGCAACCACACTTTCTTACAAAGATTTCGATCCAGAATTTGTCGCTTCAGAGACTGAGGCTCGAATTGCTGTTATTGAAAAAGACAATATCGAACTAGGGCGCTTAGGAAAAACTTTGAAAAACGTTCCTAAGTATATTTCTCGTGCGCAACTGACAGACGCCGTATTGGCTGAAGCAGAAGAAGCAATTAAAGCAGAATTAAAAGCAGAAGGCAAGCCTGAGCAAATCTGGGATAAAATCCTTCCAGGGAAACTTGAGCGCTTCATCGCTGATAATACTACTTTAGATCAAGAGAAATGTCTTTTGGATCAGAACTTCATCATGGATGACAAAATGAATGTCGCTCAATACGTGGCCAGCAAAGGAGACGTAAGTGTGGTTTCATTCGAGCGTGTGTCTTTGGTGTAATTCAAAACAGAACACAATTTTCAAACCGCCAAAAGGCTCCTTTTGGCGGTTTTTTTACACCCTATTGATCCACAATTTTTAATTACTTTTGTCAGTGAAAATTACCACTATGACCTACAAACGCATCTTGCTTAAACTCTCCGGAGAAGCTCTAATGGGAAGTCAACAATATGGAATTGACCCGAGTCGCCTAAAAATTTATGCTCAAGACATAAAAGCGGCGGTTGATTCTGGAGTACAAGTCGCGCTGGTGATCGGTGGCGGTAATATTTTTCGCGGGGTTTCAGGAGTAAGTGGCGGTATGGACCGCGTACAAGGTGATTATATGGGAATGCTGGCCACGGTGATCAATGGTCTGGCTTTACAAAGCGCTTTAGAAAACGAGGGCATCCAAACCCGACTCCAAAGCGCCATCAAAATGAATGAAATTGCAGAACCGTTTATCAGACGACGTGCTGTTCGTCATCTTGAAAAAGGACGGGTGGTTATTTTTGGCGGAGGCACAGGAAACCCTTATTTCACAACAGATTCCGCTGCTGTTTTGCGCGCGATTGAAATTGAGGCGGATGTGATCCTCAAAGGAACTCGCGTCGATGGTATTTACACAAGTGATCCAGAAAAGGACGCTACGGCTACAAAATTTGATCATATATCCTTTGCCGATGTGCTCAAGCGCGGATTGAATGTTATGGATACAACGGCCTTTACTTTAAGCCAAGAAAACGAATTACCCATTGTGGTTTTCGATATGAATACACCAGGAAATTTACAGCGTTTACTCTCAGGAGAACAAATAGGGACTACGGTTCATTAAGCGTTTTAAAAAGTCATTTATCATGGAAGAAGAGATAGAATTTATCATTGACTCAGCCCAAGAATCTATGGGTAAAGTATTAGTTCATTTGGAGAAAAAATATACCACTATACGCGCAGGGAAGGCCTCACCAGCGATGCTAAATGGCGTTATGGTTGAGTATTACGGCAACCCTACTCCACTGAACCAGGTATCGAATATCAATACACCTGATGGGATGACCATAACGGTACAGCCCTTTGAAAAGTCGTTGATTACTGAAATCGAAAAAGGAATCATGATGGCCAATCTCGGATTCAATCCAATGAACAATGGCGAGAGTGTCATCATCAGCGTGCCCCCGCTTACAGAGGAACGCAGACGCGATTTAGCCAAGCAGGCCAAAGCAGAGGCTGAAGATGCCAAAGTCGGTATACGCAACGAACGCAAGCATGCCAATAATGAAATTAAGGCGCTCGACATCTCTGAGGACCTAAAAAAGAATCTCGAGGTCGATATTCAAGAACTCACTGACAAGCATATCCAAAAAATCGATCAGATTTTCAGCAATAAAGAAGCTGAAATCATGAAGGTTTAAGGCCACACCCGCCATTCAATATTGTCAATGTGATAGCGCGTGCGATCATACTCCGATAATTGTTTATAGTCAAGTCCTAATACAAGAGGAGTGCCAGCACAAGATAAGTTTATAGGCCCTATTGTCTTGAAGCTACCATAAGCATTGGCTGGTCCAATGGGCATGGTATAATCCAACAAAGTCCAATTTATCTCGTCCTCCTGAAATTGACCAATATATAAGGACAGTGGGATCCCTTGAGAAAAATTTACCTGCACGTCCAGTTCTAGAGTGAGTTGCTGCGTTTCAAAAGGTATCTCAAGCACTGGGCTAATGAGTTTAGTGCTCAAGGTATCTGAGTCGCTTTCTCTTCCATCGATTAAAAGATATCGGTTGCCGCCATAAGTTCCGAAATCCCACAATGGATTTGATGTATTGGAAACCACATGCCAACCAGCCGCTATTAGTCCTTGCAAATCATTGATATTTTCAAAATCAAATCTTTGAAATAGTCGAGTCGAGTCCTGCGGGTCATCACATTGCAGGACCTCTGGATCGCATCGCTGCGACGATTCCATAACGATATCCTCAGCGCGATTAATCACCAATACTGGATATTCACCGTAGTAATCATATTGCAGAATTCCTTGGACAGATCCTCGTCCTTGAGGAAGTTTTTGAGTTTGAAAATTGGCAAAGACACTGGTTTGCAATATCAACTGATTTGACCCCAGACAAGACTCAAGAAGCCGATTTCCGTCATATCGGTCATTTTCTCCGGCAGCAAAAGTTGCAACCTCTGAACCGGTAACCAAGCCCCGATGAAATTGGACCTCTTCAATCTTAATCCACTGATTCATCACAGATCGATCTGTAATCGCCAAGGGTAGAATTCTCGGGACAATAGGTTGGATTAAGGTATCCCTTATCACTCTGGAGCCTAGGTCCTGATCAAGATCAAAAGCCTTAATCCTCCCCCCATCTTCTATCCCTAAAGTCAACATTTCCTGATCAGGTCCTAGATCCAGACCGTGCAAGGCAATATAAATCTGATGACCTGGCGCAAAGCGATCACTTAAAGAAGTATGATCGACTAAAACTCTCAAACCTGCACTTGGATTTTCTGCCTGATCTTGGATAACGAGTTCCTTATAAAAATTCCCCGAAGCATCACTCGATATCACAACCCCTGTTAAGAACTTAGAGGACTGCGTGTTTAAATCTAAAATTGGATTGCCGTCTAAAGCTATTTGTTGCTGGTATAAACCCAATAAATCATTGATCGTCAAGATTAGTTCTTGCTCAGGCCGAACAAATGGCTCATTTAAGTGTTCTGGTGGTGCCCACTGATTTTCAAAACAGGAACTCAATAAAATGGAGCTTAAAAAAAGCCATCGATTAATCGTTTTAAATAACATATTTAAAAGTTTAATGAACAGGTGAGATAATAACTGCGGGCCAGCCCGGGAAAATATTTATTTCCAAATAGTGGGCCGTATGGTCGCTGTTGGTCTTGGGACAAATCAGCCAGGTAAGCCTTTCTGGAACTCTCAAATCCCCCAGAGACAAAAGAACGATCAAAAAGATTTTGCACGGAGGCAAAAATGCTCACAAAGGACTCTTTTAAGCGCCATGACACCCCCATTTTAATCGAAGCTAGGGTCACCGAAGGAAGCTTCTCTTGTCGCCATAATGATCTGAGGTCATCCAAGACTATTGGACCTAATTCATTTGAATTCTGAAAAAAAGCGTCCTCACTTCGTCTTAGAGCACTCAACCCTACATATCGATCTGTAAAATGAGACCATACGATACCCGCCCACCAAAAAGATGGATCACGATAGGTAAAACTTGTGTGTAAGATCTGCTGAGGACCCATTGATGGCCGAAATGAATTGATAAAAACATCACGAGCCCCTAAACGATTAAGGTCTGAAATCACGGGACCATAGAAGACATTTAAAGGATTATTTCCTTTTTCTACGAAAAAGTCATCACTAAAAACACGACTCGTAGTTGCCGTTAAATTTTGAGACTGCTCCTGAACAAGATTAGTCCCCGAAAGAAATAGTTTCCCCCTACTTGTATAGCGATGGCTGCTCATGATATGTACTGCAGTCCAAGTCAGACGCTCTCCCACTGCGACCTTTATCCCTGAACGCACACCTACACCCAATTGACTGAGATTCCACAAATGTTGCTGAACCAGTCCGCTATTCTCCGGTGAACCAAGGACCTGATCTGAATAAAAAAATCCGTTTTGTCGACCGTATCTCTGGTAATGCCCATAGGGTTTAATCACAAAGTCAAGTCCCGAAGACTGATACCTAAACTGTCCAAAAATACCCAATAGGTCCGGGGCGTGATTAATGTGAGTTCGGGCATTATGGTAGCGCGAATAAACAAATGTTTGCTCCAGTAAGGGCAATTCTTGATCATAGACTAAAGACACCTGACTGCTGAGTTTGGGCCGCCAATAATGAGCCCAATAAAGCTTAGTCCTAAACGCATGATGCATCTGAACTTCACTCGGTCCTTGAGAAACCCCCGCCTGATGAAAAATACCATGTCGCATATGTCCCCCCCGCTTCGAGCTACTGCGGTCGACGCCAAGGCTCAAGCCGATTTGACCTTGTTTCAATGCGTGGTTATATTGCGCAAAACCCTTGATAAACTGCCCCGACAAAGTATAATCATACTCAATTTTATCGCCTTTTGCCAGAGCTTGCTCTGCTGAATCAAGACTATTCCACTGCCCGGAGGGATCACTGCCTTGATAGAAATTATTGCGATCAAGATAAAACCCACCGCCCAACAAGTCGGAAATCTCAGCATAGCGGCGTTGCTCGCTAAAACGCCCGGAAATGGCCACACTCAAACTCCGTCCTTGATTAATGTGCCAATTCAAATGACACCGAGCCTGATACTCTTTGAGCCTAGTGATCTCATTTTGCATTAAATATTGACTGTCCCCTAAAGGTCGTAAATGATTTGCCCTATAGAGTTCTGGCCATTTTATTTGTCCATCAGATTGAAACTTTTTTTGGCTTATATAGGAGCGATGATAGTCATAAGACGTGAGCTGATCTTGACTCAAAAAGTAGCTTGGCAATTTGGTATAGTGATTGCCCAATGGA
>Ga0075476_10000176_pt1 | contig 27235 bp, 28 predicted proteins | sample DEB08_DNA_5_FD_76339 | JGI IMG/M metagenome (GOLD analysis project Ga0075476, IMG submission 76339) | Aqueous microbial communities from the Delaware River and Bay under freshwater to marine salinity gradient to study organic matter... | ecosystem: Environmental > Aquatic > Marine > Coastal ...
AGTTGTGCCACCTGAGCAGTGCCATCGTCATTTGGCTTTGCGAGTGGCTTAAGGCCTGATGGGTAGCCCATTACGAACGTTGGCTGAATAATATTTACTCGAGAGGATTTTTTGTATACGAAGTCGAGAAGATTAGCCCGGCCGGTGGTGGCAATGTCTTCATCTGACATTCCCCATTCGCTTGCTTTCGCTTTGATTTCTTCAAGTGATGCTGTGTTCATGTCTAGATCAGCATTCTCTCGGATCAGGTCACCAAATTGTACTCGCTGCCATGGGGCTAATAGGTCAACGGTGTGTTCGTTGCCTTCTTTATCAAGTACGGTGACCTCAGCCTGCTTGGTGACATCTCGAACAATGCTTTTGATCATATCTTCAGTCCACTGTAGGTTTTCTTCGAGTGTTGCCCAGGCTGCGTACCATTCAATCATGGTGAATTCTTGAAGGTGGGTCGGGTCCATACCTTCATTTCTGAAAATTTTTCCAATTTCGTAAATGCGATCATATCCCGCCACCATGAGCATCTTGTGATCAAGTTCGAGAGCAATGCGGAGCACCATGTCCTGATCAAGGGCGTTGTGGTGGGTGCGAAAGACATCAGCCATGGCTCCCCCGGCTTGGTTTTGCAGGATTGGAGTTTCAATCTCTATAAAATTAAGCTGATTTTCCATGTATTCACGTACCGCTTTAACGATTTTTGATCGCAAGATAAAGCGCTCGTACACACTATTGTCTGAAATAATTTCTAGATACCGTTGTCGGTATTTTGTGTCCTGATCAGCAAGGCCGTGCCATTTTTCTGGCAATGGTCGCAGGCTCTTGCTGGCCATTTGCCAGTTAGTAATCAAGAGACTTTGTTGGCCACGCTTCGTAACAAAAAGGCTTCCCGTAACACTTACGATATCTCCCATATCTACAGCATCTTGAAACAGAGCAAAACTCTTCTCATCAATTTCATCTTTTTTCAAAACGGCTTGAAACTGATCTTGTCCTTCTTGGAGCACGATGAATTGAATGGCCCCTTGGCCACGAATAGCCATAATGCGGCCGGTAAGTGAGATAGGCCGATTATCTTTCTCTAGGGTTTCAAAATTTAACACCGCTTCTTTGAGCGACATGTCTTTGGGCACAGAAGCTGGATAAGGATCCATCCCCGCTTCTTGCAGGAGGTCTATTTTTTTAAGTCGCGCGTCGCGAATTTCTTCAAGTGAAGCCATATGTTTAAAAATAAAAGCCGATACGTATCTAGAGTATCGGCTCTCTGGGTTCCAGTCAAATTTAGTGAGAGAGTGAGGTGTCGCTACGAAACACTCACGATGGTGTAGTTGGTGATCCCTCGTGGGGTTTCAAATTCAACCACATCACCTTCTGTGTGCCCCATAACAGCTTCTCCTAGTGGTGATTCACTTGAAAGTCGTCCAGACATCATATCAGCTTCAGCGGGGCCAACAATCGTATACGTTTTTGCATCGGTAGCACCTTCTTTCTTAATGGTTACTTCGCTTCCCAAACCAATGGTGCCATCAGTCTTTTTTTCAACCAACACAGCGTTTTTGAGAATGTGTTCAATCTGCTGAATCCGTGATTCATTCTTTCCCTGCCTTTCTCGTGCGTCGTGGTATTCGGCATTTTCAGAAAGATCACCAAGAGACTTTGCATACTGGAGTTTTGCCAGAATATCCTGACGGGTAATTTCTTTTCGTTCTTTCAGCTCACCTTCGAGCTCTGTTCTTCGCTCAGCTGAAATATAGATTGCTTCGTGTGTAGACATAATGGCAAATGATAGCTTCTAAATTATTCCTGGTCAACGAAAATTTCTTCAGGTGGTGCAAACTGTGCAAAGAATTCAGGATAGTTTTCTTGAAGTTGGTCCATGGTGTTTCGAAGTACCCAAGAAGCACCACGCGTTGCTTCTTCATTGGGGCCTCGCTCCATCACAAGAGCAAACGCATAGCGAGGGTCATGATATGGGAAGAACCCAACCACCCAAGAGTTAATAAACTCATTATCTTTACCAACCTGCGCCGTACCAGTTTTGGCAGCGATATCGATATACGGCACGTTAAGCGATTGTGCGGTTCCATCGGTTACTGTAAAGCGCATACCATCTCGTACCACCTGATAGTGGTGTGTGGAAATTGGTTCTTCGATATAGGAGACGCTTGGCCTTTTCGAAACAACCTGAGGTGTTACGAGTTTTCCAGAGTTTGCCAGCGCAGCGACACCGCGGGTCATCTGTAGTGGGGTTACTTGGAATCCAAATTGTCCAATGGACGTAATGTAGGTATCTCCAAGTCGCCAGCTGTCACCATTAAAGACCTGCCGTTTCCATTCTGGTGTTGGAATAGTTCCCGGAACTTCACTTCCAAGATCAATCCCAGATTCTTTTCCAAGACCAAATGCGGTGATGTATTTTTCAATACCGCGAATACCGATGCCGTCGATATCATCAAGTCCGCCAGAAATAGCATAGAAGAAGGTGTTCACTGATTCCCCAATGGCTTTTTTCACATCAGAAATACCGTGACCGCCATCTTTCCAGTCTCGGAAAATGGCTGGTTCTTCTGGGTTGTAGGGGTTGGGTACCTCAATTTGTCCGGTGCTCATGATTGCAGTATCTTCAGTGATCTTACCTTCATGAAGTGCGGCCAAGGCAACAAAGGGTTTTACCGTTGAACCGGGGGTGTAGAGTCCAGATAGGGCTCGGTTCAAGAAAGGTTTTTGGTTTGAAGAGAAATAAGAAGCAATCATATCTTCTTCATCACCTTCAGACATGATGCTCGGTGAAAATTCTGGATAGTTGGTGAGTGTTAGCACTTCTCCTGAGTCAGTATTCAGGATCACTCCTACACCTCCCTGGTAGCCATATTCAGAGGCATGCTCTCGAATTGACTGATGCAGTGCCGACTGTACGCGTGCATCGATGCTGAGGTGTGCATTTGCTCCATGTTCTGGCGGCACTATAGTGTTGGCATCAGTAATATTAAGGAGCGCGTCAGTTTCAACGAGCTGTTGCCCGTTGGCACCAGCAAGTGTTGGGTTCAGAATTTGTTCCACACCACCACGACCAACAATTTCATCTCGCCAGTAAAAGCCGGCATTATCTTTGGTTGGATAGCCTACATACCCGAGTACGTGTCCAAATCCGCCGTCTTCGATGTATGCTCGTTTAGAAAACGGAATTTCTTCATCCTCTTTGCTATTCCAAGCCAGCTCTACATCGTTGCGGTCATAGATAATGCCTCGCTCACTAAAGATAGGGACTTGTCGGATACGGTTCTGCTCACTCATGGTGAGCATCTCTTGGCCGGACACAACCTGAAGTTGGAATAGTTTCCCTGCAATGATGAGAAATATGACGGCAAAGCATAGCTTCAACACTAATAGTGTTGAACGATTAATAGGCTGCTCAATGACTCCTTCAAGTTGGTACGTATCAAAACCAGGTTTGTTTTCACCATCTAGAAGAATCTCATCCGGAAGGATTTCATGTTGTCGTCTTCTGCGCCTCCTCATATTTTAATAGTATACCTTTCGACTGTTTTGTTTTATTCCGAGCACCATACGAATTGCGACAATAATAACAACTGCCGTTGTCACCATTGGGAGTGGCACGTCAGAAAGCAGGCTGGGGTTTACAGAAAAACCTCCAGAGTAGAAGAAATCAAACGCTGCTGCCAGTAAAACTCCCTCCCAGTAGGTGGGAAGGAGTAAGCTTGCGATTACAAGAAGGGGTACTCCGATAAACCAAGGGAGCAGTGTAAGCGAAGCGGCCAGTATGAGGGTTATAACTCCTCTATTCAGCATCTTCCGCTACCACTTCTTCCTCTTCAGTTGTTTCAGAAGCTGATGCTACGAGCGCAGCTACCACCTGGTCAAGCCGTCCTAATGCTGCTCCGGTAACGCGCTCCCCGTTTACAAAGATGCTTGGGGTTGCTAGGCGTTGTGGTCCACCAAGGAGAGTTTCTCCATCCTGATAGTCATTATTTACGCGTGTTCGGTTTTCGGTACTATTGATTGCTTCGGCAAAAGCATCGATATCGAGCTCAAGCTCTTCTGCGTATGATACGAAGGTTGAACGTGGGTTTCGCTCGTTAGACCATTCAGACTGTCGTTCAAAGAGTAGGTCATGCATTGGGAAGAACGCATTCTGTTCTCCGGCTGCTTCAGCAGCGCGCGCTGCTAGGTCCGCATTGGGATGGATCTGTCGTAGCGGTAAGTGGCGATATACAAAGGTTACATTTTCTCCTTGCTCTGCAAGAATATCGTCAATGACGGTTGCGAATGACTTACATGCTGGACATTGGAAGTCGCTGTATTCAACAATCACCACTTCTCCCATCTCAGCACCCTTGGTGTGATCATTTTCGCGCAATGCGAGAATATCAATTGTTTCTTCTTGGCTAATCTCTGCCCCAGTGCTTTCAGATTGGTTGTTTCCATACATGACAGCTGCAACGAGTACACCAATTACTACGATTAGAAAGATTGCCCAAAGAGCAACATTACCTGCTTGTTTTGTTTTCATATAATTACGTGTAGGTTTATCCATATAACATGGAGGATTATACACTGCTTCGCCTACAAGGTTAAATCTGCCTCCGTCAGATGTACGGTCATTCCAGCTCGGACACCTTCAGCGAGGATCTTGTCAGCAATCACTTGTTCGATGGTTTCTTGGATATAGCGATTCATGGGGCGGGCACCAAATTGTGGGTTGGACCCTTTTGTGGCCACCTGCCGCACCACCTCATCGGTGTATGTAATGGCAATACCTTTGTTTTTGAGAATACGCTTCTCTAGCTTCTTCAGCATTAATCCTGCGATCCTTAAGAGGTCAGCACTTGCAAGTGGGTGGAACACCACCACACCATCAAAGCGGTTTAAGAGTTCTGGTTTATATATCCCTTCGTTAATGATCGCGTTAATCAAATCCTGCTTGTAGTGGGCTGGGTTCTTTCCTTGCTCAAACAAGTTCCAAATTATGTCAGCGCCAGCGTTTGAGGTGGCAATAATAATCGTGCTACGGGCGTTGATGGTGTTGCCATTCATATCAGCAAACTTTCCTTCATCAAGAATTTGCAGGAACAAGTCTTTCACCTGATCATTACTTTTTTCAAATTCATCCAAGAGGAGAAGTCCGTATGGTTTTTGCTTCAAAGCTTTAGATAGTGTTCCGGACTGTCCGGTTTGGAATGATCCAATCAGTTTGTCGAGAGAGTCATATGTCTTGTACTCAGACATATCAAAACGCATCATAGCCTCCTCGTTGCCGAAAAAGGCAGCGGCTAGTGATTTTGATACCTCTGTCTTACCAACACCAGTTGGTCCCAGGAATAAGAAGGAACCAATAGGTCGGTCTGGATTTTGAACTCCTGCTCGAGCACGACGCATTGTGGTGGCAACAGCTTTCACCGCTTCATCTTGTCCAATGACACGTTGATGCAAGGTTTGTTCTAGACGTAACAGTGTTTCGCGTTCTTGCGTTCCAACTTCACCAACAGGAATGTTGGTTTTTTCGGTGAAGAACTGATTCACGACTGGTTCGGTAACAATTTTCACACCCTGGCTTGAAAGCAGTGTGGTGAGTTCAAGGAGTATGTCTAACGCCTTGTCAGGCATTACGCCAGACGCGATATACCGATCAGCGTTATCAACCAAGCGAGCTACGGCTGGATAGGTGTACGCAAGATGATGTCTTCCCTCTAGGTCGTCTACATAATCAAGCACCACTGATAAGGTCTCGTTTCGGTCACCACTTTGCACGTCTACCTTATCAAAACGTTGAATAATCTTTGGAATACGTTCCAGAAGACCAAAGTATGATTGCTCGTTAGTAATACCCACAATTTGGATTGTGTTAGTGGTGAGATATGGATCAAGGAGGGCGATGAGGTCAGAGCCAACCGCTTGAGCTGATTGAATGACGGTATGAAGGTCGGTGATAACGAGAATGATATTCCCTGCTTGAGCGGATTCATTCAATACCAGGCGAAGCGTTTGTTCGAAAGCATTTTTACCATCTCCGCTGGAAACAAGGGCTTGTCCGTCAACAACGTAGATATGCTTATGCTCTAGCTGAGGAAAGATGTTACCTTGGCTAATTTCCTTAGCGACTCGCGCCATAATACCAAGTTTTCCAACGCCCTCTTTACCAACCAATAGCACGTTCGCTTCACGACCACGAGCAAGAATAGCTTCTACTTCACGGGCTTCTTTTTGATGGTGGTGAGATTCAAGAGTGGTGCTGGCGTAATCATTGGTTGCCTCAATGGGTTGAGCAAATTTTTCTAAGTAGTATACGTAGCCATATGACCAATCTTTGGCGATGCCTGGGATTCGTCCAAGTTTCTCTCTTCCCCATTTACGGCGGTGTTGCTTGTGCAAAAGGGTCCTTGATTCAACCCAGCGAGCGGCTCCAAGGAGATGTTCGGTGCGTACACCACTTCTAAAGAGTGATTGCATGAATCCCTCATCATGCTGACTTAAAATTTGTAAGAAGAACGCCAGGTTGTATGGGCTGGTGTCTGGCCAATCAATGGTTTCGGGTCGAAGTGTTGTTTGCACGGTCGCCAATTGCTCAAAGCTCATGCCAGCTCGCACTAATATCTCTCGCCCGAGACTACTTTCTAAGAGCGCCTGGGTTGGGTGGATTGGATTGGCGTATAAGATTTCTGCCACTTCATAAGAAACAGGTTGTTTCTTATGTCTGTGTTCCGGAAGTGTGGTGGCAAGGCCGCTAAACCAGTGTGAGTAGTAATACCCATCAAGTGCAAAAAGGATGAGCCATACGAGAAGCGATAATGCCAATACCGGAAGCATGATGTTTTGATACGCAGCAAGCTCGGAAAGGATAACCGCTATTTCGTTGGGGGCTTGTGCTGGCAGTGTAATGCTGGTGATGAACATTCCAGCACCGGTGATCCAAAATATAAAACTACTGAGCATCCGAAGAAGCTTGCGTTTACTGTGCGCAAAGTGTTGTTCAAGTAAGATAACAGGCCAGTACGTCTTTGCATTATGGATAAGGGTTTGGTATCTCATAGGCGAATAATTCCAAATCCAACCAATAATAATCCCAGTAAGACTACGGGCAAGAAGGTCCACAGTGTATAGAATGCAATTCCCCCGAGAAATACAACCAAGACAACGGACAACCCAATGGCAAGCAGCACCGTGCGGAGAATGATTCCCACTAGGCGCATCATCAGATTGATGGCCAACGTTTCAGCGAGAGCTTGTAAATCAAAGGCCTTTTTATTCTGCTCTTTAATTCTCTTAAAAGGACTAAAAAATGTTTTAAGGAGGAGCGCAATCGAGAAGAAATGCGCCATGAACCATAGATAGTTCAACCACACACGTGTGATGTCTTGATATGCAGTCGTGTAGTGCCATTTGAGATAGTGAACCGGTAGATGCATGAATCTATTATAGCCTAGATACCACCTCACCGTCCTTAAGATAGATTGTTCGCTCTGCATAGCGAGCATATTCTCGCTCGTGAGTCACCATGACAATCGTAAGGCCTTCTTTGTGAAGTTTCGTAAACACATCCAAGACTTTTTTACTCGAAACACTATCTAAGTTAGCCGTTGGCTCATCTGCAAAAAGCACCTTAGGGTTGTGGGCAATTGCCCGAGCGATACTCACACGCTGTTGTTCCCCACCAGATAACTGGCTCGGCTTGTTATCTGTCCGTTCACCCAAGCCAACTGCTTCAAGTGCTGCAACAGATTTCTCGTACGCGGTGTCGTGATCATATCCTTGCATGAGGAGTGGAAGTGATACATTTTCATGAGCACGCAATTCTGGCAGTAGTGCATAGTCTTGAAAGACATAGCCAAGACACTGAAGACGAAATTCAGTACGTTCACGTGAAGAAAGCTCCTCCAGGTTCCTGCCGTCAACAACAATGGTTCCAGAGGTTGGATGGTCCAACGCGCTTAACTGATACATTAAGGTACTTTTTCCGGCACCAGATTTTCCCATGATGGCAACGAATTCTCCTTGCTTAATAGATACTTCAACACCGCGGAGTACGGGGGTTTCAATCTTCCCAGAGAGATAGGTTTTTATCAGATCTTGGCAAGAGATAATTTCAGTTGTTGTCTTCTTTCTTCTTGGCATACTTATCTTCCTAGGATTGAGTCTAGGGTGTTTTTCTTAATAATGATGCGAGCCGGAACAAAACCAGCAATTACCGTAAAGAGTAGTAGGATGCTAAGTCTGATCAGTGTGGATTCAATCGGTGCCACTAAGATTCCGTCACTGAATGGAAAATCAATTGGGTTTTCTTGAAAATATGGAACGAGTACAAGGTACGTTAATCCGAGGCCTAAGATGGAACCAGCAAGTGCGTAGAAGAGTGACTGAATGATGTATGCAATTGCAATTGCTCTTCCCTGAATACCAATACCTTTTAAGATTCCAATAAATTTTCGCCGACTAATGGCGTTAATGAAAATGATGATGAAGATTGTGATTGATGCGACCACGAGGGCGATACTTCCAATTACAGTTCCCAGGATGGAGAAGGTTCCCTTGATGTCTTCAATAAACTTACCCTGCGCTTCTTCCCAGGTTTCAATCACGGCATACTCAGGATCAATATTGCTGGCTAGAATTTGTTGCTTCAGCGTATCTACGTCATTGCCTCGTACAAAAATTGAAATCTCATTAGCGTTTCTGGTGTTGCGGTTTGTGATCTCTATGAAATCTCGCTCGGTTACATAGGCACGCAGGGCGATATCACCTGCCTTATCATCAACAAAGCCTTTCACAATAAATTCACGGCTTGTGTTGTTGATAGAGATCAGCACCTTGTCGCCAATGTGCACATCAGCGAGACCCTGAAAATCAGTATTTCCAAAGTTGGCTAGATACTGTTCTAGTAAGTTAACCCCAAGAAGTACGTAACCAGTTTGATTACTGCGAAGATACTCCCCCTCTACTACGCTGTCGCCGAGCCCAATGAAGCGCTGTTCATTTTCGGGTGAGATACCTGTCAGGGTGGTGCCTACGGTGTCTGCCAGCTCGTCAACTGAGCGTTGACTCCGATAGTTGGCCTCAATAGTTGCGCCATTCAGATACCGTACAACGTACCCTTCAATACGTGGGAATGTATCGAGCGCTTTGGTGATGTCATGAGTGAAGGCGAGATCATTTCTGCCGTCTGGTGTAGTGATGGAGATGTCGCCCGTTGCTTTCGCGCGGTTTGCCTGCACTGCTCCTTCGATAAGCCCAACAAGAATTCCGCTGACAACCACCAGATTGAGGAATGTTAGCGTCATGATGAAAACCACCAGGGCTGTTGTCCAGCGGCTGGTGTTTTGTATCTGACGCCGAGCCAGTAGCCAGGCAACGCGGAGTGAGGCAATCATAGATTATCGAAGTAGAATAGTGCTTCCTGGAGTAATACCGTCTGTTATTACGACATGCCCTCCGTCAACATTAGCTCCCAAGGTGACAGCTTGTTCAATAGTTTCTTCACCAGTTCTTAAGAATACGTATGGGCTACCTGTGTCTGCATCATATTGCACAAATCGATTCGGAATTGTGATAACTCCACTGTATGCATCAGTGATGGCGGTGACGTCAGCAATGAGGCCAGATTTAAGGAGTCCTGTGTCTTCGTTTAGGGTGACGCGTACGTCATAGAATGGAACAAGGTTTGTGTCAGTGGTGGCGATTTCTTTAATAGAAGTAATGGTTCCGGTAAAGCTGGTGTCACGAAGTGCGGCAAAATTAATCTGTACTGGATCATCAAGAGATAGCGAGGTGATATTGAGCTCGGGCACTTCAAGTTCAACTTCAAATTGATTTGGTGAAATGAGAATTACCACTGCGTCTTGAGCCGTTACGGTTTCGCCGACTTCATGGGTAATGTCTGCCACGAGTCCATTAACTGGGGCTTCGATAGTTCGGTTTTTGATGCGAGCACGAATTGTTTGAAGTCTTGCTTCTGCTTGTCTAATTTGAGCACGCTGAGTTGTGATGCTCTCGGGAGTGCTTCCGTTTTGTAGACGCTCAAGAGCGGCGTTGATTCGAGTGAGCGCTACATCCTTCTCTTTAATGGTCTGCTCATCGTTTTGAATTGATTGAATTGAGCTGTTGATGGTATTTCGTTCCCCAGCTAAATTGGTCTTCCAGGTTCTAATGGTGGCATCGGTAACATCACTACTGCTTTCTGCACTGTTCACCGCAAGAGCTGCTAGGCTAAGAAAATCCCGAATTTCCTCCAAGAGTGTTAGCACGTCTTCGGCAATTGTTTCGTACGTTGCTAGGGTTACGGTGCCACTTGTGAGTCTGGTGTCTCCAAGTGTGTTTAAAGTATTTTCAATTTGTTTGCGCTCAAATTCCACTTCAAGCTCCAAGCTTTGGTTGTTAGAGATGGTGAATGCGAGGTCAGGATTTACTGAGCGCGGGTTGTTGATGAAGTCATCAACTGTGTTACGTACTGCATTGTCAGCATCGTTTTGAGCGTCCTGCAGAGTGGTGATAAGATCAGCAATGGCATGATCACGCTCAAGAAGTGCCAAATCATACACTGCTTCCTGCTCTTCAATATCTTCCGGTCGTGATCCTGCCAAAAGCTCATTAAGGCTTGCATTTTGAATTGCAATATCAGCCCTGATCTCATTTTCTTCTGCAGCTAGAATAGCTTGTGACAAGATTGCGAGCGTGTCGCCTTCTGTTACCGTTTCTCCTTCCTCCGTATAAATTTGTTGAATGGTGCCACTGTCATTGAAGCGGAGTTCAAGTGAGGTTTTTGGAACAAGACGACCACTGAGGATTGTGCTCACCACAGCATCTTCTTGCTGGGCAACATATGATTCAGTAAAACCATTTTGCTGATGATGGGTAATTTGCCAAATTACCACAGCGATAATTCCTATGACGGCAACAGCGATAAACCAACCTAGATGTTTTTTTGAGTAATTCATGCTTGTACAATGTTTTTAGGTTGCTTTGATAAAAATGATGCAATGTTTTCGGTGGTAGTTTGAAAAATTCGATCTCCTGCTTCCTCAGTCTGGGCCCCCAGGTGTAGCGTGTGCAGTATTTTGGGATGATGCATGAGTTTACGGTTAGCTCGGAGTATGGAACGATGCTCCGCATGTTTGGCACCGCTATTGCTGTATAGATATTGTTCAAGCTCTAAGACATCAAGACCAGCACCATACAGATGGTCATTTTGTAGGGCTTCTAAAAGTGCTGGCGCATACACGATGCCACCGCGAGCGGTATTAATAAGAACAGCACCTCGTTTCATTTGTGCCAGTTCTTCATACGACAAAAGGTGTCTGGTCGCTGGAAGTAGTGGTAGATGCACAGAAACCACATCAGAAGAAGATAGTAGGTGTTCGAGCGTGTCGCTGTAGGTTGCCCCAAGTTCTTCAGCCAATTTCTTATTTGGAGAAATATCATATAGGTTGATATTCATACCAAACCCTTTTCCAAGTTTTGCCACGTATGCCCCAATGGCACCGGTCCCAATAACTCCTAGTGTTTTTCCTTGGAGTTCGAAGCCTCGATCTTCTGATCGTTCAAAGTTCCCCTTCGCGGTGCGGTGTAAGGATGCTTTAAGATTACGAGCAATTCCCAGAAGAAGAAGCATCGCTAGTTCACCAACGCTACTGCTCCCATATCCGGGAACGTTCATCACTGTGATGTTACGTTCTTTGCATACAGTTAGATCAATATGGTCGGTGCCTGTTGACCGTGATGCAATACACTTTAGTTTTGGAAAGTGGCTTAAGGTTTGCTCATCAAGGAGTGAATCAACAAACGTTGTGAGAATCTTTACGTCATCAGTGCGAATCGTGTCAATTTTTTTATGCAGTGGCCCAAGTAGGGTTCGGATACGGTGTTTACTTCCCAGGATGTGTTGCAATTCCGAGGAACGATCTTTGCCGCGGTAGACGTAGAGGACTTCCATACTAGTAATGTTAGCACGCAGTGGCTAGCCATTTTTTTACCCTGTGTATGGTGTACAATAGCCTGCATATGGAAAGTTTTTCGGAAATTATGGCAATCGGCTCCTTGGTATTAGGGGCTCTAGGATTGATTATTTTTTTTATACCTAAGACTATTGAAAATTCATTAGTAGCCTTTCTTCGAAAAGATGGAACCACAGTATTGTTTATGGTTTCTTTTTTGGCGGTAGTGGCGTCACTGTTTTATTCTGATGTTCTTAAATTGGAGCCATGTAAGCTGTGTTGGTATCAGCGTATTGTGATGTACTCCACCCCGCTACTTCTTGGGGTAGCCATGATCAGAAAGGAGGCAAAACAAATGCTTCCGTATGTAAAAGTCTTGAGTGGTGTTGGTCTTGCTATTGCACTGTTCCACTATGCATCACAAAAAATTCCTAGCTTGTCACATTCGAGCGCGATTCCACTGAACTGTGGTGTTTCTGGTCCATCTTGCACTGAAGCATATATTGAAGTATTTGGTTTTGTCACTATCCCGCTGATGGCAGTATTCAGCTTCTTCTTCGTGTTTGCCTTGGCACGCTTTCTGGCTCGGCGGCAGTAATACCTACTCAGCCTTCACATCAATCACATCTTCTTTCATCTGACTCACTCCTTTTTTAATTCCCTTTCGCATAAAGCGAATGATGGTAATCATCATGCTTCCGCTGATGATAGTGATAATAAGAAGGATCCAAAAAATAACACGTGCAAATCCATAAGGACCACCAAGGACGGAGGCGTAGCCGAGTACTCCCAGACTGCCCAAGATTAAGAGGGTTCCAATAATGAAAGAGGTGATGTATCCCATTACTACACCAGTTGCTGTGTCTGCGGCAAAACTGCTCGGATCGTTCACAGCGTCTTTCGTATCTTTATACTGTTGTCGTATTCGAAGAAAAGTAAAAAGCATAGACTAGAGTTTTTCTTGGATGGTGGTCAGGATGTGTTCTAAGGTAAGATATGTTTTTTTCAGTACCATATCTCGAGGTTCTTGAATCACCCTCTCAATACCGTCAACGGTTTCAAGGTTGGTGAGGATGATGATGGGAGTCTCTTTAAGAGCTTCTTTTTCACGCATTTGTTTGATCATGGCCACGCCATCAAGTACCGGCAGGAGGATATCGGTAACAACTAACTGAGGCTCTTGCTCTTCAACTTGTCGAAGACCTTCCTCGCCGTCAACGGCGCGAATTACCGTGTATCCAGCTTGAGAAAGTCGCTCCTCAAGGATGCCGGCTAATAGGGCTTCATCTTCTACTAAAAGGATTTTCTTTGCTGTGGTCATGGTAAGTTTGGTTCTTGTTTACGATCATTTCTTCCTTGCGTAAATAAAGAGGATGCCCATTGTACTGCTTTTTTAGGGTGATCGCCAATTGCTGTCTCAGCTGAGAGTAGTATACCAGTTGCACCAATGTATCCGTGCATCCAGGCATCATTTGCTTCTGCCCTGGTTGGTGTTTCTTGAATACGCATTGATTCAAGTATTTCGGTGCCAATAATTACTGGGGTTTGATGTTTACGGCAAGCAGTCACGATGTGTAGTGTTGCCTTGGGTAACTCTGCCAATCCGAGCGCATTTCCAAGATCACCACGACCAATCAGGATGGCATCGCTTGCATCAATGATATCCTCCAGATTCTGTAGGGCTTCTTTTCTTTCAATTTTCGCCATGACCTTTTGGTCCCCTCCAGTCTGGCGGATTTCCCTGCGAAGGCGGAGTATGTGTTCTGGGTGACTCACATATGAAAGTGCGAACCAGCTTGCGTTCAAGCTAACGCCAAACGTGATGTCGTGGAGGTCTTTGCTCGTAATAGCTTCTTGGTTTTGGTCAAAAGCGTGGCTTCCCTGACTGGTGGTATTTCGAGGTCCGGCCAGATCAACAATGATGGGTGTATGAGTGGCTTGAATCATTTCGGCGTATCCTCGGTGTGCACTTTGGGTTCCATGAGACATATTGAGTCGCGCCATGGTCATGCCAGCTTCTTTGAGTGATTGAATATCGCCACTTTCAGGCCCAATGGTGGCAATGACATGCTGTTCGTTATATTTCATGACTGCTGCTCACTAATAGCTCGTAATCTATTGTATTTTGCCACTCGCTCGCCGCGCTGTAGTGCGCCAAGTTTCATTCCAAAACATTGTGCGCCCCAAGCTAGATCAACGATGAAGGTGTCATTTGTTTCGCCACTTCGGTGGCTCGCAATACACTTGATATTGTTTTGCTTGGCAATGCGAATCACGGTCAGAGTTTCAGACAGGGTTCCAATTTGATTGGGTTTAATAATCACTCCTCCAACACTTTTACTCTCAATAGCTTTTTGTAGGCGGTTGGCGTTGGTGGCGACCAAGTCGTCCCCTACTACGATCGTATCTCGGTCTTTGGCTTGGAGTCGTGCAAAGGCGGCAAATTCATGTTCTGCGAATGGATCTTCAACAGCAAAGATGTGATAGCTTTTAATCATGTCTTGAATCATGTCTTCATAGAGTGAAGGCTTAAGGTGTTGTCCATCAATGTGGTAATAGGAGTCATGTAAAAACTCATTGGCGGCAATATCTAAAGCAAAAGCAATTTGCCCACCAATACGCATGCCGGCTTTAATGTTGTGCAGCATGTCGAGCACCTCAGTACTGCTCTTGTTGCTGATTACATAGCCACCTTCGTCTCCAATACCAAGTGCACAGCTACCGTGTTCAATCAGGTGATCCTTCAGATGATTCTGAAACATGTGAATGGCTGATAATTTTTCACTAATGGTTTCATGCATTGGGACAATATGAAATTCTTGAATGGTTGTACTGTGTGGTGCATGGGCTCCGCCATTAATAATATTTGCAAAAATATGAGGCGTGTATGTTGTGGATCGTTCAAGATCAAGGAGTTGTCTGATGTATTCATGGAGTTCAATCTCCATGCTGGCGGCACTTAATTTTGCATACACCATACTCACTGCCAAGAGCGCATTTGCACCGAGGTGAGACTTGTTCTGGGTACTGTCTAGTTCTTGTAGTACTTGGTCAATTTGACTTTGATTTCCAAGCTTTGCGCCGCGAAGGGCTGGGCTAATGATGGTGTCTATGTGGTGAATTGCTTGGAGTACTCCCTTTCCCGAATAGTACCCAGCGTTACCGTCTCGGAGTTCTAACGCTTCGTATGAGCCAGTGCTTGCGCCGGATGGAACTGCACAGGATGCCGTATATGGATCACTGGTCATCGTGATCTCAATGGTTGGATTACCTCGAGAATCAAATATTTCTCGAGCCTTGATGTCAGTAATCGTTTTGTCCATATAGTGTGATTGTACCAACTTCTTTCTTATTTCTCGTGAAGGAGAATGTATAAGTCAGAAACATTTGTTTCTGTTGGTCCAGTAATGATTGTGTCGCCAATGCCGTGAAGTGCGGTGTAGCTGTCGAATGTTTCTAGTGCGGTTTTTAAGTTTTCTCTTGAGATCCTATCCACGCTCGAGTGATCAACGATCGCTCCAGCTGCTCGGCAGTTGTCGATTCCGTCTGATGAAAATGAACAGAATACTTGCTGGCTGTTGAGTTTGGTTGAGGTGTGTAGGGTCATGTGGGTATTCCTTCCCCCAGCTCCTGGGGTAATATCTGCTGGAATCATTAAACGCCCTTCACCTCCTCCTAGCACCACTGTTCCTTCGGTGCTGTGGTCGAGTAAGCTGTTGGCTATGTCTCCCAAGTCGTCATAAAAATCGTGTCCAGCAATGATGGCGTTGTACCCCATAGTTTCTGCTTTGGTTTTCATGGCAGTGAGTGCGTGCTGGTTTGATACTAGTGGAATATTAGTTACCCGCTTAAACCATTTGTGATCTTTCGGGGTTTCGTGAAGATCGTAATCTCCCAGATTGTAGGTTTGAATAATCTTTTGTGCGTCTGCTACGGTTGAGTGGTCGTAATAAGTAGGGCCAGATGCAATGAGTTCATAGTTACCACCTGGGACATCAGAAAAGACCAAGCCAACTACTTCTGCAGGGTGTAGCAGCTTTGCCAGCCCTCCACCTTTGAGTTTTGAGATGTGTTTGCGGACCGTATTGAGTTCGTGAATTGTTGCCCCGCTAGTTAAGAACTGATCATAGAGTTGTTGCCCTTGTGTGCATTCAGAGGCGGGCCAGCACAACAACGCTGAGCCACCTCCAGACACAATGACGATGACGAGATCTCGTTCACTGAGGTTTTCAGAAAGGTGTACGAGTTTTTCGGTGGCGGATACATTTGTGGTGCTGGGCCTGGGGTGTGACCCATGGTACGTATCAATGATTTCACACGTGCTCTCGACATTGCTAATAACAACACCACCATCAATGTTGTTGGTTAGTACCTGTTCTAGAGTTGCGGCGGCACGACACGATGCCTTACCAAAACCAACAATATAGAGATTATCTATTTCAGAGAGATCGTACGTGTGACCACTAATTAGGAGTTCACTGTCCTGAATGCGTACATGTTGTGTGATCACAAGCTCAGTATCGATGGCAGATAAACCAGCTTTCATGATCTCAAGCACAGCTTCTCTTTCTGGTGATCGTGCTAGATCTTTTTCATTTAAGATCTGAGATGCTTGGTGCATACCTACTCTTCTATTGGTGTTTCTTCAGACTCTTCAGGAGTCAGACTTTTTAGCTGCACGGTGCTTTGTCCCTGTGTTTTTGTGCTGAGTTCTGTAGGAGTTTCTATAAAGGTAATCTTGTTAACACCGTTCAGTTCGGTTTGGAGCGCTTCTGGCGATCCTAGTGCAATTGTGTGTGAGCCATTCGCTTTTATGGTGACAAGATCAGTGTTGAGGTCTTCCACCATAAAGGTGCCGTTACCGCTTGCGCTGAGGGCAGTTTCTTCGAGTACTGTTCCGCCAATGGTTAGCGTACCTTGTCCACCAAAGCTCATACCTAAATTATTGGTATAGATTGTGAGGTCGCCATCAAGCCGGCCGGTACTGGAGAGAATAATTTCGTCACTTGTCACTTCACCGTCTGTTTCCAGCGCAAAGGTTCCTGAAAGCGTTAGGGATTCAATATTAGGTGTGGTTAGTTCAAAAGCAATGTCTTCACGTTCTAATTTGAGAGAGCGCACGAAGTCGATTCGCTCAAAGGCAACCGTAACATCTTCCCCTTCCTGGTCTACGTTAATTTTCTCTAATAAATTTTTGTCGGTAGTAATCCGCAATGAACGCTCATTTCCTGTTTTTAGTGTTAGTGTCCCTGCACCTGAAAATGAAATGGACTCATATTGTTCAAGTTCAAAAACTTTACTGGTTTCTTCGCCAGTAAGTTGGAAGGTTCCAATATCAGTTAGAAAAAAGACTGCAATAACTCCACCCACCGCTAATACAATGAGCAAGAGTAAGCGCATGAAGCCAGAGTTTCTCATACTTGTATCGTATCACGAAAAAACCCGCCGGTTGGGCGGGTTTCTGCGTTAGCGGCTGATTACTTTCGTATAGCGCGCGTCTAGACTGCGGTCATCAGAAGCATTATCTCGAAAGATGGTGATAGCGAGTTCGCCCTCTAGGTCTTCCGGTAATTCTTCTGGTTCAAGGGTTCCGGTGAAGGTTTCTTCTTCAAAACCTTGGGTTGCGTAGTGGAGAAGCACTTCTTCTCCAGCCAGCATGACCTGTGCTGGAAAATCTCCTTCAAATACCCAGCCGGCTGGTACGGTTCCCGTAATAGTGATTGGAAATACTGTTTCAGCGGTAAGTGATGCTGACATTTCAATGTCATCAGGGTCTACGTTTACAAATGTTTCCGTGTGCTGGAGTCCGGTTGATTGGAATAGGAAGCGGTTAATCACAGGCGTGGTTGGATCTTCAGCCATTGCTTGTCCTTCGTATCGATCAAGTGTTTCTACAGTTACGATGTTCTTTTCAACCAAAAGGGTTTCAAAGCCAACACGATCACCAAGGAATTGTGAATCAACGTGTGCTGTTGATTCGTCAGTGGTGTTTAGAAGAGCCAGGTACATAAATGTTCCTGTTCCTCCATTATTAACCACAAACGGTACGACAAAGTTAGTTTCATTTACCGCTGTGAGCTGATTATCAACCACTGTCACAGTTCCTTCAGACTCTTCATCGATGGTGAAGTTACCGGTGAATATTTCTCCATCAAGCATGATGGTGGTGGTCACACCTTCTTGTTCTGGAACTTGAAAAATAACGTTTTCAAGTGTTGGTAAAACAGGCTCTTCCTTTTCAGGAATTTCTACCACTACAGAAGTTTCTTCTTCAACAGCTACTTCTTCTTCATTTTCTAGGGTTACAAGGTCTTGCTGTCCCACATACCATCCAGCGGCGAGTGCAATCAAGGCAACCAATACAATCGTGATTAAACTATTACTTTTTCCCATAACATGACGTAATTACTCAGTAAGTGTCCATACTATACCGAGGAATAAGACTTGCTTCAAACGATTATGTATTGCCGAGTGGTTGCTGGAAGACTGCATAGTGTTCCTGTGTTTGTGTGCGAAGCACCTCTTTGAGTGTTCCAGGTTCTTGGCTCGCATGCGTCATGATTGCTTGCGTCTTCCGATCGATTTCTTGCTGTGTCAGGGTGATGCTGGTATTACCTGTTTGATAGCTTGTGAGGGGATGATGATGGTTGCGGTGGTTTTTTGTAATGTTTCGCTGACCCAATCGAAGTGTTTGTAAGTCTTTAAGATCATCATGGTGATACGCTCGCTTTATTAAAAGCGGTACGCGACTCAGTTTCCAGACGTGCTCCACTATCGCTTCGGTGGTTAGGTGGTCCAGATGATTATAAAAAGGCTCATCGCCAAAGGTTACCAAAGCAGTTGGCTTTAGGTATCGAATGGTTGAAAGTAGTTTATTTACAAGATCTTCTTTTGGAATGGTGTGTAGCGCTCCGTCTGGGTAACCATATATAGATGCACTATCGGCGCCAAGTATCGTGGTGGCTTGCTGGAATTCCCGTTCTCTTGTGTTGCCAATGGTGATCGGAGAATCAGTTGAGCGTTTTATACCCTTTTCTCCTTTGGTTACGCTAATGACGTGCGCCGTCGCTACACGTTGAATGAGTCCTCCGGCATAGAAGGACTCGTCATCGGGGTGGGCAAAAATAAACAGATAGATTGGTTGAGACATAAAAATAACCCCGTCCGGGGTAAGTTACGATGGATTAATACAATAACTAAAAGCCCAGACAACAGGGGTGTATTGCTCCACAGCACGTAGTGTTATGACTCATTGTCTTCATTCTGCGCAAATTCAACAATAATTTCAAGCGCTCGGTCGTTTTCAGGAAGTCCTGATGGATTAGCTGCCTGGATGATAAAGTGACCAGTTTGGCCGTATTGCGGCGTGGTGAAGGTAAGCTCTCCAGAAAACGAAACAAATTCTTCTGTCATCCAATCATCTTCTGCCTCGAGCACCGTTTCTCCAATAATCTCTCCGTTCCAATTGGTGAGCACGGCATCCATTTTGCCTTCAAAGAACCAGGAGCCACGAGCAGATCCTGTAATAGCTAGCGGTGAAGATACGGGTCCGCCGGTCTTAGGGTACTCTAGCTTAATTTCCTCATCGAGGCACGTGCTATCTGTTTCTAGATATATCAGTTCGTGAACAATTACAGCGCTGCTGTACTCTGCACCAAATCCTTCCGTGGGTGGATTAATTGCCTCTACGCTAAGTTTCGCAAAGACGGGGGTGTATGGAATGCGATCGTCAGTAATCAGCTCATATTTTTCACGGACAATTGCTCCTGTACTTGGATTGGCAAATACCATCCAGGCTGCGTCTTGTTCTGCTTTGCCGCATGGAAGAAAAGATCGGACCTCATTTCCATAGGTCAACATTCCAGAAACTTCTTCAAACACCTGTTCAGGTGTCTGTGTCTGAAGCTCCTTTTCGGCCAAGGGTGCTCGGGTTGCTCGGTATACCATGCCGGTTACCGCAAGAATAATAAGTGTTGGGACAATGAGTTTTTCCAGATTCATGTCATAAGCGTACCATAGGTGGTTTTGAATAATTTCTTTGACAATATTGTTTTTGAGTGGTATTACAACAAAAAAAGAACAAGCCAATGAAATACTTAATTTTACTAGTTTCGCTCGGGTTAGCCGCTTTTTTTGCTGCAACCCCGACTGAGCACAAACCCACCCCTCAAAAGGTGGCAACGTCTTGTGCTCCATTGGGGTACGAGATTGAGTATCTTCCTGTGTCTGAGCACATGTCTGTCAAGAGACAGTATTGTTTGAATGGAGAAAGCATTAATGCCTACCAATACGAAATGGGCGTGGTTGGGGTTGAGACACCGATTATCGACTTCTTTCGTTTAACAGACTATAAGGCAGAAATGCTTGATGCTGTTGGTGAGTGGGCGATCTTTGCAAGGTCATATGCTTATAACTACCAGAACAGAAACGGATGCTTGAAGGTGTCTGCTCGTTCTTGTCAGGCGTACAAGGCAAATTGGCAGAAAGATTTATCTGACTATCAATTAAGGCAGCTACGTCAGGCCTATGACGAGACTAAAAATTGGATTCTATGGGATCCACTACTGAACGGTCCAGCTCAGGCGTCTTATGCCGATGAGACATGCGACGAAGATGGTCGTCGGATTCTTTCTCCAATGGGAAGAGATGGCGGATTTCGGTCAGCCTCGATGCCGTTTGGGGCCCTTGAAAAAGATCCGATGTATGTCAATAATCCCGCTGGTTCGTATCGCAGAGCCAAAACAGGCGCATCGCAGGTTGGATACTTGCAAGCTATTACTCGAAAAGAGGTCGACTACCGTTCTGGTGGTGGATATCGAATTTCAGAGAAGTCACTTGATAAGAGTGATAGCTGGGAAGGCTGGAGTCGCATTGAGCGTATCGCTTGGTATTATCCGCATTTTTATCTGGTGACAGATGAAGGTGTGATAGATTTAGCGCCGATCGCTCAATATCTAGCACAATCTTGTGTATCTGATGTCCCACTTCTAGACACAGCAACTCTGGTAGTTGGATCTCAGCTTGCGGGGGTGTCGGTTAATAATGGGTTTCACCCAGAGTATTCTTCTTATGACCAGGTCGTGGGTAAGCCGATAAAGATTGATCATGGCATATCCGTGAAGCCTCGATACCGAGGTGTTGGCGCAGAAGTCGCACTCCGTTTTCAAATTGTAGAGCCTGGAACATATCAGGTTTCGCTTAATTCAATTCGGAGGCAACGGCAGAAAGGTTCGTATAATCTTGCCGCATACGTGTATGGAGCAGATGGTTCAGGTTTTAGTCAGGATGCACAGGCTGTGGTCTGTGATGGTGGTTTTCAGAAAGAAAATCGCCCCACTGCAAAGGAGTTTCACTTCCCTGTCGGAGAGTATCTCCTGGTTGTGGATGTTGGCCCTACCGATGCGACACCTGGTATCATTCCGCCATTTCGGTGGAGTATTCAGAAAAAATAGTCTAAGCCTCCTTCGGGAGGCTTTTTTAATGAATTGGTATGTGCATTGCTCGCAGTTCTTTCACATGATCTCTGTAGTCTGGAATTTGTTGTTCAACTAGTTTCCAAAAAGCAGCAGAGTGATTGAGCTCTTCAAGGTGGCAGAGTTCATGCACGACAATATAGTCTTGTAAGTGTTCTGGGAGGAATAAGATTTTGTAGTTAAAGTTCAAGTTCTTTTTTGAAGAACAACTTCCCCATCTGGTTTTCACATTTTTAATCCGTACTTGCCCAACAGGAAAATTATAAAAACCATTCCAATGGTTAATTTTATTTTGGATTAATATCCGTGCCTGTTCTTTGTGTTCTAGGTAGTGACGACGCTGCTTTGTCATGCGGGGAGGTTTCCGCTTCGGTTTCTTTTTCCAAAACATGTTTTGTATTGTAAACCAAAGAAAAAAGCCGCCACGATCTGGGTCGAATTGGCGACCTTTGTGCTTGATATCAAAAACTCTTTTCCTCCTATGAACACGATTTCGCATGTTCACGTTTCTTTGGTCTGCAGGAATCCTGGGGACCACTTGTGTTGTAGAGGTTTTACGCTTCTTGCGCTTGCCTCCTTTTTTAGGTTTTGCCATCGTGATTTGTTTTTTGAATAGTGCAATATTTATACTTTTTAGTCAAATAAAAAGCCACCATGCTGGTGGCTGTGGCTTAGACTATTCCGTTTCCTCCGCTTCCTGTGAAGCCGGAACGTATTCGTTGTCTGTTCAGGTTCTTCACATCTTCAGCTGTGAAGCTGATTTTTCTGGGTCTCTGATATTTCACAACTGCAGCACCAGACATCACTGCTGTTATGGTGCTGGAGAGCCAGAATAGAACGATTAACACCTGGTTTTCGGCCAGGTAGCTATTAATGGTCGCAATCATAAGCGCGACCGTGATGGAAAGGAAAATGATTATTTTTCTCATAGATAAGTAATTTATTTAGAAACTACCTACTCTATTTTGGAAAGTCAATAATTATTCTAAATCAATCAAATCAAGAGATCGAATGAGGAGTTTGTGTTCAGTTGGAATAATCCAGTACGTAGTGAGTTCATCACGAGTGATAGCGAGATCAGAAACACTGTGGTTTACGCTATATAGTACGTGTTCCTTTTTAGTATTCAGATTAGCCAGAATTACTTCAGTTTCTGTCTGGCTACTGAGCATGTCTTGTCTTAGGTAGACAGCATAATCCATATCAACAAGGTGTACGGCGTACCGGCGATATCGATCATCAAAAATGAGTCGCTTGGATACGTCACCAAAGTATGAAGTGTTTTCAATCACTCTTCTAAATCGATTGTTACTGCTCCTTAAATGGTGTGTTCCCAGTCTCCGTAGGGCTGACTGGTGATGAATTGATCCTTCGCCAGAAGTTTCTCCTAAATAGTGAACACCACCGGTGGTAACGTTAACGACGTAGTCAAAAGAACCATCGTCCCAGCCTGTATTTACCTGGGCAATGGTGTCTGGAACCAGCCAAGAGACGTAATTGATGGTGCTAGTTGGGAATACGAGATCAGGAATAAAGTTATATTCACCGTTTTGTGTATTCCAGTATACGAGCTCGTGCTGGGTTTCGTTGATTGGTCTAAAACCAAGCATGGTATTACCGTCATTAAACCAAGTATAGGCACCATTTTGTCCCCCGTCGATAATCTTTCTTTTGGTTCCACTGGCGCGATCAGCTAGATACACGCCATCGCTTGTATTGATAGCCAAGGTGGTTCGGTCTGGTGAAGGGATAGCGTCAAAAATAATCTCTCCCATTTCGTAGCTTTCAAGAGGGCTATCTGGACTTACGGTATCAAACAGGTGGAGAGTCGTTCCGTCTACCGTCAAGAGAACGTCATCATCAAGCCAAGTCTTGGTGGGTTCACCAATAATCTCTTTCCTGGCTCCTGTTACGAGGTCTCCAAGATACAGACGTCTAAAAAATCCTTCCCCATTGTCATTTGGTGGGTTAATGGCATCAAATAATACGTAGCGTCCACTTGGTGAGGTGCGGATAAGTCCTCCGGTGTCTGGGGTCTCATCGTAGGTCATTTCTGAAAGGGTTTGCACGAACAGGCCAGAATTTTCGTTAATAACAAAGGTGTTAGGATTTTGGTCGGTGTGCACTTCAGAGCTAATGGCATGACGGCGCTGCATCTGAATTACCGCCAAGAGTGACCAAAGAATAATCATTCCTCCCAGAAAGCCGGCGAGGAAAAAGATAAAAGCGCGATGTAATCTCATGTGATTATGATCGCATATTTAATCTTATTGGTTTGAGGCGGCTGGGGATGAAAAGTCTATTGAGTAAGAGGAATTCTTAGCTCGTCCATGCCTTGTTTTGTCGTGACGGTAAAAATAAACAAGTAATCTTCTGGTGCGATAGCTCTGTTGGAGTATCGATTTGGTTCGGCGTACTTCAGTCGAACTTCTTTATTTTTGATCACAAGTTCCTTGTTCCAAGATATCTCAACATCTTTTTTCCCAAATATATCTGCTCGCACTTTAAGTTCTCCTTGCCAAAAACAAGCAATACCTTCATCTGCTGGGCAACGACTGTCCTCTAAGACCTCACGTACAACAATATTCTGAGTCTCAAGAGTGTTTTTGGTCAAGGTTGTGAGCGTGAGCATGACAACACTAAAAATACCTAAAGCTATAATGAGTTTCTTTTTCATATACGTAAGCATAACACTGTGTCTACACCATCGGTATACATTGACATATTGCAATAATGTAGTATTATAGCGCTAGCTTTTGATACTTGTGTGGGGCTCTTGAGCTGACATAATCAAATCTCTATTTGATTCCTTTATTACCTGCACGCCCCCGAAAGACAGTCTTGTTTTTCACCTAACGAATATAATAATTATGCCTACCCAAACTCGCCATCGAGGTCATTCATCTCGTGGTTCAAAATTTAGTAATCGTCGTCGTTCATATGGTGGCGGACATAAGCGTCGTCGCAGTAAAGCAAAACGACCTTCTTTTAATCCGGCTCAATTTATCAACAAGAACCCTGTTGAATTAAAAGAAGAGGTGTATACCCCAGAGCACATGTTTAACACCTTGGGTCTTTCAGATACCTTGGTTGAAAATTTGAGCCGTATGGGTATTACTGCCCCAACTCCAATTCAGGATCAGATTATTCCTGAAATTCTTGAAGAGAAAGATGTGGTTGCCTTGGCTGAAACCGGAACGGGGAAGACCGCTGCCTTCTTGGTGCCACTTATTGAGCGAACGTTGAATAATAAAAACCAGCAAACCCTTATTCTGGCTCCAACTCGTGAGCTTGCGATCCAGATTAATGACGAACTTCGTAAGTTGGCTCGTGGTATGCGACTCTTCTCTACTGTGTGTGTTGGCGGAACCAACATTCGTCCTCAGATTAAAGGACTCCGACTTCTGAACCATTTCATTATCGGAACCCCGGGTCGAATTATGGACCTGCAGGACCGAGGAGTATTTAAGCCGGAAGACATCAATAACGTTGTTCTTGATGAAGCAGATCGTATGCTTGATATGGGATTCATCCATGACATGCGTAAGATTATCTCTGCTGTGCCAGAACCACGAAATACACTCTTCTTCTCTGCAACCATGACCAAAGCAGCGCGAGGAATGGCTGATGAGTTCTTGAAAGATCCTGTAACTGTCTCAGTTAAGAAAAAGGATGTTACCAACAGTATTGAACAAGACATTGTTCCTCATGGTCATCATGACAAATTTGAAGTTCTTACAAACCTTCTTGCTAATGATGAGTTCTCACGCGTTATTATTTTTGGTGCCATGAAGCACAGCGTTGAGAAGTTATCTCGTGAGCTATCTCACAAGAACATTCCCGCTACTTCAATTCATGGAAACAAGACACACCCTCAGCGACAGCGCGCCCTGCGTGCTTTCAAGCACGGTGATGTGCGCGTTTTGGTTGCAACGGATGTTGCCGCTCGCGGTATTCATGTAAACGACGTGACTCACGTAATTAACTACGATCTTCCAAATACCTTTGAAGACTACGTTCACCGCATTGGCCGAACGGGTCGCGGAACCAAAAAAGGAAAAGCATTAACCTTTGTTTCTGCTAAAAACACCTCATAACAAAAACCACCTTCGGGTGGTTTTTATTTGTGGGTGGTGTTAGGGTTTTGCAAACAGGTCAAGAGAAGCCGTGCTACACTCTTAAATATGATCGGACACTCCCGTCGCTCGCTTCGTAACATTATGCGTTTTATCGCTGCTTTCTGTGGGGTGCTGGTTCTTCTCCTTGCACTTGGCGCCCGTAATAATCCAAAAGGTGTCCCTGTGAACTGCATGCCACCGTCTGGTATTTCAACACGCCTGCAGGCTCTTGGTGAAGCACCATTGCAGTATATTTTGCATGGCACCCACTGCGCCTCATTTTAGGTAGAGATGGTTGTGTGAAGTATTTTGTTAGCAAGGTTTGGTGCTTCGAAGGCTTAATAAATGTCAGTGTAGATTAAAATTCTAGCTGTTTTTGTAGATAAGAAGCCATTTGAGACATAACTTCGTCATCGTTGTCGAGAGCTTCAATATTAATGTAATCTTGTTCAGCTTGAGTGCAAAATTGAGACAATGATCCATCATCGTCTTCAGATTTTTCGAGGACTACTGCGTATGGGCCGTCAGCAAGTTTGTCATAAATAGGTTTAGAGTTTGTTAAAAAGAAATAATCATTTCCCTGCTGTTTGTTTATGTTTGCGACGAGTGCTTGTCCAAACATCTCACTCTTTCTGTATGAGTTCACTCCGTACCTGCCTGGCGTGTTTGTGTGTAAAGCAACAACCAGCTTGGTATTCTGATCGGTCACTGTTTCTAGAATATGGTCTCTTATTTTTTGTATTTCCACAGTAACCTCTTCGGCAACTTGTTTTGGGAGGTGTCTATTCAGGGTGTGCAGCGTTCTTTCTATGCCCTTGTTTGTATAGATTCGATTCGGGTCGAAAAAGATTGGCTGGTTATGGTTGTTATGCTGAAGACGTAGGTTGCGCTTTTCCAAGCTGGAGGTGACGGTTATGCCAACGCTCTCGGCTGTTTCTTTAACTTGGTTAGGCAGTAATGAATGAGCCGCCAGCTCGTCTGGGTGTGGCGCGATAAAAACTGTCTTCTTTATAGATTCATCAATATATTCGTTGATATATTTTGTGATAGTAATATCACCGCTAATTGCTTCATTTTCAAAAACCCAGTGTGTTTCAATTGTTTGAAATCCGGAAGATTCCATTTCCTGAGCTGCTTGTATTTCTGCTGTGTTGAGAGGTAGATGCAAAAAAGTACCTGTCGCAAATACGGCAAGTTTTTTAATAAACTCTCTTCTTGATTCACGGGGACGTTCTTGGTTGCTTGGTAGAGATTCCATTGATTTCTTTTTTAGTGTTAAGGAGTAAGAGTGATTTGAGTTAGGTAGCAAACTCGCCTCGATTTTTGCCAATTGTTTGCATGAGGTTATGATACCAAAAGTTCGATACCGAGTAACTGGTGTCTGAAATTGTGTTGCAGAGAGGGCTTGAATTTTTTGCTGGCAAGGCTGGACGAAACTCGAACCTGGTTGCAACTGAAGAGGATTAGTAGGATGACATAGAAAACATATAATTGGCTTTATTAGGCGTCGAAGCATCCAACACAGTGATTATTTTACAATATTGACAGATCTACATTAGTCATGGTATAATAATAAAAATAACAAATTCCTCTCCTCAACCCCGAACCGCAACAGCGGTTATTTTTGTAATTAAAGACATTGCACCCAACTTTTAATCAGTTGATCATGCTCTAACATGATTTCAAGTGGGGTTTTGAAGTTCAGAAT
>Ga0075476_10000183_pt1 | contig 26515 bp, 22 predicted proteins | sample DEB08_DNA_5_FD_76339 | JGI IMG/M metagenome (GOLD analysis project Ga0075476, IMG submission 76339) | Aqueous microbial communities from the Delaware River and Bay under freshwater to marine salinity gradient to study organic matter... | ecosystem: Environmental > Aquatic > Marine > Coastal ...
AGATCGACGGTGTGAGCGATCAGATTCCACACAGCAAACTCGGGCAGCGATGTCTGCGCCTTGGCCACGTAGTACGCGAGGCGATGAATCACTGCTTCGGCCGTATGCGCATGAATGGTGGCGAGGGACCCACGCGAGCACATCGATGCCACATCAAGCATGTCGAGTGCCTCGTCCTCGACGAGCTCGCCGATGACAACCCGGTCCGGATTCAACCGTCGCGTCAGCTCGACGAGTTGACGCGTCCCCACCTCGCCAAGACCTTCAGCATTCGCACCCCGCGTATGTAATGCCACTGAATCACGGTGACGGCCACCGACCTCCAGACCCAGTTCCAGAAGATGCTTCTCAACGGTGATGATGCGCTCGTTGGGGTCAACCTCTCCGAGTAGCTCGGTTAACAACGTCGTCTTTCCCGCGCCGGGTGGCCCCGAGATCAAGATGGTGCACCCCGCCCGCACCGCCGCCGAGAGGAAGTCCGCTGCGGCGGGAACCATGAGACCTCGCTGAACCAGACCAGAGAGCCCCGTCCGACGGATGACATACCGCCGGATCGACAATCGCGGATGAGGTGACAGTCCGTGTTCGGACTCTCCGCCCAGCACCATGACCACCCGGTCGCCTGCTCTGGTCTGCAATGTCAGGGTCGGCGATGCGGTATCGAGTCGCCCCTCGCCAGTCGCCGACATGCGCCGGGCAAGCCGCTTTTGGAACTGGGTCAATGCCACATCGTCAGGCCACAGTCGTCCGACATCAATCTTGCGCCCATCGCCCCATGTCACCCAGGTACACGCGGCGGAATTCACATCGATCTCTTCAACATCGGGATCTGAGAGATATGGGTCGAGCGGACCAGTGCCGATAATTTCGGCCATCGCCGCCGATTCGACGTGCTCTCGAACACCGAACGGCAGCGGTGATTGCCCCTGCCGGACGCGCACACGATCTGCCTCATCGACCGCTGCGACGATCAGGCTGTGCAACTCGACCGATGATGCATCGAACCCTGCACCGGCACCCCGCGGAGATACCCCACGATCGACGAGTCGGGCCATGACCGAGTCGGCGATGTCGACGATCAATTCGGGCGCAGCCTCGGCCGTGTTGCCAGCGATCGTGCTCGCCGATGCACCGTCGACGTTGACAATGTCATCACCGCTCAGAATCGGTTGATCCGCCTGACCGCCTGGGGTGTTCTCGGTGTCGTGATGGCCGTGACCGACCACGCCCCGACGTGACCGATCATCGATGCGCATCACCTCATGGCCAACCACATCCTCGGGTTCAACCACGGTCCACGATGTCGTCACGTCACTGGTTGACACGGGGCCCTCCAAGGAATTCCGAGTTCGTGTCCGACGATCCGTTGGATACCGCTTCGGCCTGGTTCTCTGGCGGCATCTCATAGTGTGAGACCGGTTGCTGACCCTGATCAGGTGCCGGGTACTGCGCCGACGACACCGCGGTCGATACATCGGACGGCGGTGCGGCCTCACTGGGGAGGGTGGCGCAGATGAACCGTGCGACATCGCGAACCGACGAACGAAGCCGCGAGCGTCGCCACCGGCGACCCGTCAGTTCGGGGCGGCCCGCCAGCAGGGCCGCGGTGCGCGGGTCGTCATCGATCAACACACACATCGGTTCGGTCGATGAGGTGCTCGTCGGACGACCGACGACAGCGTGCTCGGATTCCGCCGTCATGGTCCCCACTGTCGCGATAGCCATTGGGTTCATGACCGCCTGATTCTGAGCCACCATCGGGGCCGTGGCCGCCTCAAGTTCGCGAGCGACTGCATCGGCTGTGAACGGCCGATGACCAACCACCGCCAGAACCACCCGTTGACCATGCCCATGGTCGATGTCGCGCGCCGCTGCAACGCGCGCAATTGCGCGATGCACCCCCACCGAGGCTGCGGCAACAGATCGTTGATCTTGGCGGACCGTCTCAACTCGAACAGATGTTGCGCTCTGCGGCAAGCGGTGACGCCAAGCGTCCGGGAGCGAGTCCTCCCACCCAATGTCAATCACCAGGTCGTGGCCATCGTCGATCAGGTCGATGACCCGCGAGATGTAATCGAGGGAGGTGCTCACGTGAAGTGCCTCCGCAGGATGTGACGGGAGCGCCAGAACGAGTACCCCTGACCCGGTCATCACTGGCCGATTCGCAGTGATGTTCTGCAGTTCATGTCCTCGTTCATGAGTTGAGTTGGTTGGCATGCCGAACACGTGCCTGTGGCCGCAGTGACCCGTGCACGCACCGACGGGGCAGCCAGAAGTTGACGAATCAACAACACCCCACCATGTCGTGACCGCACCACCGCGCGGATCTGCTTCGACGAGGGCAGCTGGCCGTCCGCGAACCTCGGGGAGCACCGCTGTCAACGCGGCTGCTGTTGTCGTGGCAGCCCCGCCGGCGACGACCACCACCAGAGATTCCGTCGCAGCCGACTCGCCCGCTCCGTTGCCACGATCGAGACTGGCTGCCGGAGTGGTCGCTGCAGCGGCCGCACCAGATGGAACTCCCGGCACCACAGGGGCGACGGCCGTCGCTGGGGTACGGCTCGCTCGGCTCATGTCACGTCTCATCGCTCATCCTCCGATGCAACGACGTCGATCACCGCCGGTGCTGCGCGACCCGAGTCATCGTCTGGCGCCGTATCGCTGGCCGAGGGTGACTCCACCGACAGTGGGGGCAACAGAACAATGCTTGGGTCTGAGTGCGTGACGACCAGATGGGCATCGTCTGCGAGTACCTCGAGCGACAGGGCCACCGTGTCACCGATTGTGGAGACCGGCTGAGGTGGCGCAACGACGATGCCCGGCACGACGACGGTGACTGGGTTCTCGCCATCACGTCCCGCGTTCAGGTGTGCAGGTTCAGGGGGCAGCACAACGTCAACCCGCGATCGTTCCCGGATGCCGTGTGGGATCCGAGCGGTGCGGACATCAATTGCAACGATCGAGTGACCCGGGTTCACGATTGGGTGCGGCTGTGTCGACGAACGCACAATCAGCGAGCCCGCGGTGATCCGTCCCACCGCGTACTCACCCACGAGCCCTGCCCATTCGTCTGGACCGATCACCGACACCGACGGGTCGATCCCTCCAATTTCAACCACCCGTAGGTCACCAGCCGTGATCTGCGCTCCCGCAGGGACATCTCGCACCGCTTGCACAACCGGCGTCGTGGACGTCGATGAGGCGTAGATGATGAGGTTTCCGGCAACGGCGATGGCGATGAGTGCCAGACCGAATGTGATTCGCGACCGCGACATCGTCCGAGCGTGGAAACCACCACGTCGGTGCTGGCCGCCGGTAGCTGAGTGCCCCACCGACGCCCCATCAATATTCGGCAGCATCGGGTGGGACATCGCCGAAGGACCCGCCAACGACCCGGACTGCGCACGACGGCCCCGGCGCATCATGACAGCCATCCCAGGGGCGACCCCGCAACCATGCCGGGAGCTACAACAGCCACCGTCGCCCCAACAAGCGCAGGACCAAAGGCGATCGAATTCACTCGACGGGCAACGGCAATAACCGACGCTGCAGCAGCAGCGGTGAGGAGCGCCACCAGCGACAACCGCCAGTCGACAAGGCCACATGCCGCGCCAAGTACAAGTGCGATCTTGACGTCACCGAAACCCATTGCCGCGGGGTCGACGAGATGCACCAACAACAGCGGCAGGGTGAACGCCACGGCCCCGAGCACTGGTTCTGTCGTTGCTGCCACCACGGCCGCGCCCGTCACCGCTACACCCGCTGCGATGGTGAACCGGTCGGGAAGTCGCCGGTATCGCGCATCGACGATTGCCGCAGCGACCAGAACCACGGCCGCTGACATGAGAAGTGCCGACGTGGCAACCGATGTCCACCAAGCCGGCAGGTTGTTCCACCGACCGAGTAGTCCGATCAGCGTCATGGCCATGCTTGCCGTTGTCATCGCCCACACGAGCCGCGGCGACACCCGTTGTACCTCGCCACGAGCCCGGTCCGAGCCGGTTGTGTGCACATCAATTGACGAAGCGTGCGCGACAACGCACTCGCCACAACCCGTGTGATGAATAGCTGCGGCCCGCCGATATCGGCACACCGCTGCGGTGCCCCCCAGCACGTTCCCCATGTCGTCATCCCTCCTGTCGACCCCGTCCCCACGAGAAGGCCGCACCGTAGGGACGGACCGATGGGCGATGTCGGGGAATTTCCGATGCCGGCGATCACGGCACCGTGGGATCGGGGCCGATCGCAATGTTGCGAGTGTGGGTCGAAGGCCGTCCGAACCGGAAACGGCAGGACAGCAAAGGGCACCAATCAGTCTGGTTGGCCTATCAACGCCTGGCCGTCACGGCACATCGGCCAACGCGCACATATCGATGCCCGATCATCATCGCCCCGCATGACACACGACCTGCGGCGCGCACCTACAGGCCGACGAACATGGTTTCTGACGCAACGACTCGCGACATACCAGCACGGCGCAACATCGTGCCTACATCACACCGAGGGTCCAGCCTTCGTCGGTGAGGACCTGTGTGCGTTCCTGATCGGTGAGATCGGGAGCGAACCAGTCAGCCAAGGTGCCGCTTGCGTCGGCGTCCGCCAGAGCGTCCACGACCGTGAGCACCTGCGCCGCGTCGACGATGTCGTGGCGTGCACGATCGACATCGAACATCGACGGCCACACCTCGGCCACCAGCACGGTGCCAGGATCGACCGTGCCCGAGGCCACGCCCACGCCTGTGTCGAATGGCCACACCGTCACCCGGCCGTCGAGGCGGGCAGCGTGTCGCCATCGTTCGAGATGGTGCATACCGAGCATCATCTGGCTGCCGACGCTGCCCGGGTAGGCCAACTGCCACGCCGGAAACGGCCGATGACCACGGGCGCGCACCCGCGCTTCAGCAATGCGGTACTCGCGGGCCCCAAAACCCAGCGCTGCGGCCCGGTGGTGATCAGCTGCATCGTCACCACCCCAAATTGCCGGCCGGGTGCGGCTCAGCGCATCGGAGCGTTCACGGCCCGGATACCCCCAGAACGGTGCGACACCCGTGCGGCTCTCGATGTCGGCATTGAGTTGAGCGGCGACGTCGAAACGGTCATTGCGATTGTTCTCGTCGTCGGTGATGTGCTCGGCCATCCAGCGCCACACGTTGGCCCACGTCGCCCCCAGCTCTCCGCCGGTGATGAGATCCGCAGTGCCCGTTGGGTATCCGAAGGTGAAGTCGAACCCGATCAGCACTCGCTCGTCGCCAGTCGTCATGACCAGATCGGTGAGCGCAGCCATCGCGGCGGCACGGGTGGAAATATTCACCGGCGCAGTGGCGCGATTGTCGGGTGTGCGCTGGGCGATCCAAATCGAGTCGCGCCCGAGGCGCGGCGATGACGCGGCGCTCCAATCCACCATTACGTATCGATCGAACAGATGGTGGGTGGCGGCTGGTGAGCCAGAGCCGCCGGATACTGCAGCACTATCCGCCGGGTTGCTGTTCATCGCAGCCCTCTCCGCGCAGGAAGCGCATCGTCGTCGATGAGCACGTACTCGTTGGTGTGCACGCCGCACGCATGCCCGGCGCAGAGCCCATTGTGACCGTACGGGACCGTTGCCGATGATGCTGCGGACATCGCCGTGATCGTCACGACGCGGATCAACGGCCCAATGAAGATGACGCCACTCACCCTTGCACCAAGAGTCACGGGCGCGGTGGGCGTGCGTAATGCGGTGAGCACGCGCATGGACGTGCATCGTCGCAGGTGTTGGCCCGATCAGCATCACGCACGGAGAACGACTCACTGAAGCACGAACGTGACGAGCTGACACCAGCCACGGTCATCAACCGGTGTGACGTCTACTGTGCCCATATGAGCGCTGATGCGATCCGTGACACCGCCACCTTGCGCACGATGTTCCGCGAGCCGTCGGGGCGGGCCATCACCAAAGAGATCGACCACATCGATGACCTTGCAGCCGGCTTCATTGCCGCCGCCCCACTATTCGTGTTGGCCACCGCTGCTCATGACCGTGTGGATGCATCACCGCGCGGTGGCGACCCGGGATTCGTGAAGGTGATCTCCCCCACCCGCCTGGCATTCGGTGACCTTGCCGGCAATAACCGCATCGACTCCTACCGAAATCTGGTGGACACACCGGCGGTGGCGATGCTGTTCATGGTGCCCGGCAGTATCGAAACCCTTCGCGTGAACGGCCAAGCCGCGGTGACGACGGACGCACACATTCGCGAACTGTGCACCATCGACGACCGCATACCGAACATCGCCATCACCGTCGATGTCGACACGTGCTTCATGCACTGCGGCAAGGCACTACGGCGCAGCGCCACGTGGGAACCCGACACATGGCCGGCCGCAGGCTCCTACCCGAGTGGAGCCGAACTGTTGCATGGCCACACCAACTCAACGACCCCCGTGTGCGACATAGCCGAGGGCCTCAACGCCGGATACCAGGCAACGATGTGGGAACCAGGCGGTGTCGACACATCGCCGTCGTGAACGACTGCTCGGGGATCACACAACGTCACCGAGATGACCGGTTGCACGGCGCAGTGACAGCCCGGTCCCGAGTCCATGATGCGAGTTGCAACAGCGATGTACGTCGATAGCGGATGTCGATCCGGCGCCAACGTTCGCGAGGCCAGGACGAATAACTCCCGCACAGACGACAACAACCGGCGTGCTACACGATGAGATCATGGTGCCGCTCGGTCGATGGCAGCGCGTGATCTACGCATCGGCATGGTGCACGGCGACACAACCGTGATGAGTTGGGAGAGCAATGAACAGTGAGAAGGATGAATCGGGAGAGGCGAAGCCAACATGAGTGATGACACCCATAACAACGATGCATCCGACGAGACCGCCGACGATGATCTGCCTGATGACGTCACCGACCTGTTGACAGCAATCGCCGACATGGCGGGGATGGACGCCGACGACAGTTCGGAACTGAGCCACGTCGAGGTGCAGATCACCTGTGGCAGCGATGACGAAGCGCACCGCATCGCCAGCACGTTGGTCGATGAACGTCTCGCCGCCTGTGTGCAACGTCTGCCAATTCATTCCGTCTACAACTGGGACGGGGAAGTACAGAACGAACCGGAGATCCTGTTGCTGGCCAAGACCACCAGCGACCGCATCGGCGACCTCGTCGACATGGTGGTGGATCTGCACTCCTACGACGTACCCGCAATCACCGCCGTGCCGATCGTGGCCGGCACCACTGACTACCTCGACTGGGTGACGGACATGACCCGACCAGTCATTCCGGACGACTGACTCCGGCGCCGCACCCCGGGCTGGGCGGCATCGCGTCACCGAGCAGGTGACCGTCGCGTATCCGGTCCACAGGTGCGCAGCGGTTATGGTCTGCGATCGGGGACACATTCACAAGGGGGAATTTCAATGGCCCACAGCTATCACGCACATCTCACTCAGGTTCCACTGTTCAGCGACCTTGACTCTGACGACCTCGACGTCGTTGCCAAGGCAACAACCGAGCTCGATCTGAAGGCCGGATACACACTGATCCGTGAGGGCGAGACCGCTCATGAGATGTTCGTCGTGGCCTCTGGCACCCTTGAAGTGAGCCGTGGCGGAGAGCACGTGGCCGATATCGGTCCTGGTGGCTTCGCCGGTGAAATGGCGCTGCTCACCCATGCTCGCCGCGACGCCACCGTGACGGCGAAGACCGACGTCACCGTGTTGCACATCGACGGCCGTTCATTCGCTGGGGTCCTCGAAGAAGCTCCGATGATCGCCGTGAAGATGCTGCCGATCGTCGCGTCGCGTGTGATCGACAACAGCACCGAACACACGCACTGAACGCTGCGGGTCAGCCCTCGCACGTATCGTGCTCGCGGTTCATGCGACTGGTCTCGCCGAAGGTGTTCAGTGGCGAAAGCGATCAGTGGCGGAAGCGTCGGTCGATCGCTACGAACGATCCGGCGACAGCGATCGCAAGTGCCAACACCATCCACGGCACCACGGACGCCCCAGCCGCGTCGAACACCGCACCCGTGGCGAACGGGAACACCGCACCGCCCACACCTGCCGATGCGATGAATAACGACGTGTCTGATCCGGTGAAATGCACCCGACGCTCGAGATAGGCAAACATCACCGGGAACTGCGGTGCGAGAGCAAGACCCAGCAGCATCGTGCCCGGCCACACCGCCCACGCAGCACCGTCGCCGATCACGAGCAGCACCGCAGCAACAACGGCAAGTCCGATCGATGACACCATGACCGTGCGCGGTCGCACACGTCCAACCACCACAGCCGACAGCAGACGCCCACCGGTGAACAACACCCAGAACATGGTGACCAGAACCGTTGGCGCCGCACCCGCGAGGCCGGTCGCCTCGCCATAGGTGAACACCCACCCGGCAAACGTCACCTCGTATCCCACATACAACAAGAAGAACACCGACGCCACGATGAGCACGGCGCGTGTGGCATCGCCTTGCTCATCACGTGCTAACTCGGCCCGACGTGGCGATGGCACCATCACAGCCCACACCGCCAGGACAATCGCCACCAGCGATGTCCCCAGCGAGACCACTGCAAGCCCGGCAGCCACGATCGCCGGACCGGCGAGTGCACCGATGCCGAACGAGAAGTGCATCAGATTCATCGAACGCCCAACGTCGGCACCCTTATGCCACATCAGCAAGGTGTTGTCGACCACATCAATGGCCGCCGCGGCGCCGCCGAGCAACGCGAATACCGCGAGCGCAGGAAGCAACGAACCGAGATGGGGCATCACCAACATGCCGGCCGCGATCGCGAGCAAGCACCCAGCGTGTACGAGGTGCCCCGGCATTCGATCGACGAGACGACCTGCCAGCAACGACGCAAGGATGCTGCCGATCGCCATCGCAGCGAAGAGCGACCCGGCCGCGCTCACCGAGGTACCCGTCCGCTCTCGGATCTCGCCCAATGCCGGCCCGAGGAAGGTCAATGTCACGCCGATCACCACGAAACTCGCGAGATACACGGGCACCGGTCGACGCACGGCCGACACGCTACGGCGCGCAATGACAATGAGCGTCGGCAGTGCACGACGAGATGACCACGTGGCGATCAGTTGGCGACGTCGGTTCTCGGCATGTCATGCCGTTCTCACCGCGACATCCACCACCGTCGCGGCACGACGACGCACGACCACCACGCACAACCACAACGTCACAACGCACGACCACCACGCGACGCCACTCAACACCACCGCACACAACCACAACGACACGCCACGGTGCGGAACACAGCGCCAACACCACAACGGCGTTATCGCATCACTACGGTCGCACCATGAGCATTGACGAGGTCGTGAACCGCCGCGAGGGATCAATCCTGGGCACCCGAGTGACCCGCACCGAAGACCCGCGTCTGCTCACCGGCAGCGCCCGCTACATGGCCGACCTCATCGGTGTGCACCTCGACGGTTCCCCACGTGACACACCGGTACTGCACGCGGTTCACGTCCCCTCGCCCGTGGCGAGCGGGCGGATCATTGCGGTGCACACCGGCGATGCAGCTGCAGTTCCCGGCGTCCACGCAGTGTGGACCGCCTCCGATCTCGCGATGGCACCTCAACAGGGTTTCGTACCGATCCACGCCGACTTTGCGCGCCCCCCAATCGCCGACGAACGAGTGCGTTTCGTCGGTGAAACGATCGCGGTGGTGTTCGCCACCGACCGTGCCGTGGCTGCCGATGCCGCCCAACTGGTGTGGGCCGATATCGAGCCGGACCCGGCCGTGGTCGACTGCGAAGCCGCCCTCGCCGATGATGCCCCGCTCATTCATGCGCATCGCCGCGACAACCTTGCGCTCTCGGACACCAGCGACACCCCGGTGAACCTTGACGCCATCTCAGCCACGGTGGTGCGCGGTCGCTACGTGAACCAGCGTGTAGCAGTCGTACCGATGGAGACCGACGGGTGTCTTGCCGAATGGGATGGCGACCACCTCACGTTGTGGGCGTCCACGCAAATGCCGCACCTCCTGCACGGACAGATGGCTGCGGCACTCGAGATGGCACCGGACAACATCCGGGTACGCACGCCGCAGGTAGGCGGTGGGTTCGGTGGTAAAGCTGGCCTCCATGTCGCCTACGTGGTGGCCGCGGTCGCTGCCCAGCGTCTCGGTATGCCGGTGATGTGGACGCCATGGCGCAGTGAAGACCTGCTGGAGTTGCCCCACGGACGCGGGCAGGTGCAGTACGCCGAAGCTGGCTTCGACACCGATGGCCGCCTTACCGGTTTCCGCTTTCACATCGTCGGTGACGCAGGCGCTTACCCGGGGATCGGCGCGGCACTTCCTGGTGGAACCCGACGCATGGGGCCCGGTAACTACGCAGTTCCCGCCTACCAGTGCGATGTGGCCGTGGCCCTCACCACCACCACCCCGATTGGTGCATACCGGGGAGCAGGGCGTCCCGAGGCAACTGCGCTCGTCGAACGTCTGATGGATCAGGCAGCCCACGAGCTCGGTATCGACCCAATCGAACTGCGCCGCCGCAACCTGCTGGCCGACGACGTGTTCCCGCACACCACACCAACCGGCAACGTCTACGACTCGGGGGCGTACACCACCGCCCTCGACACCGCCGCAGCGGCTGCCGACTACGACGCGCTGCGCGCCGAACAAGCCGACCGCCGCGCACGCGGCGACCGCTGGCAGCTCGGTATCGGAGTGGCGTGCTACGTCGAGATCACCGCCGGCGGAGCCGGAGAGGAGTACGCCGAGGTCACCATTCACGCCGACGGCACCGCCACCATCGTGGCGGGCACGGCTGCACACGGCCAGGGCCATGCCACGAGCTACGCGATGATCGTGTCGGAGATGACCGGTATCGCCGTAGAGAACATTTCCTTGGTCGACGGTGACACGGCGCGCGTACCGCGCGGTGGCGGCACCGGAGGCTCACGGTCGCTGCAACTGGCGGGGTCGGCCACCCTGCGCGCCACTGAGGGCGTCATCGAGCGCGCCCGCGAACTGGCCGCTGCGCATCTCGAAGCTGACGTCGCCGACATCGTCGTCGATACCGCGACCGCCACCGTGGGTGTGGCGGGCGTGCCCTCGTCGGCGCTTGGTTGGGGTGACATCGCTCGACTCGCGCTCGACGCACACACGGATGCCAACACCAGCAACGATGCCAACACCAGCGACGATGCCGATGTCGGCCTCGCGGTCAGTGACGTATTCGCCCAAGAGGGCGCCACGTTCCCCTTCGGTGCCCATATCGCTGTTGTCGAAGTCGACACCGAGACCGGCCGGGTGCGGCCGTTGCGCCACATCGCCGTCGACGACTGCGGCACCGTGCTCGCGCCACTGATCGTGGAAGGCCAACAACATGGTGGCATTGCGTCCGGGCTCGGCCAGGCCCTCTACGAACAGGTGGTGTTCGACAACGATGGCAACCCGCTTACCGGCAACTTGGCGGACTATGCGCTGCCCTCGGCTGCGGAAATGACCTCGTTCGACACGATCTCCACCCAGACGCCGTCGCCGCTGAACCCGCTGGGTGCCAAAGGCATCGGTGAGGCCGCCACCATCGGCAGCACTCCCGCCATTCAGAACGCGGTGATCGATGCGGTCGCACATCTCGGCGTGCGTCACATCGACATGCCCTGCACCTCCGAACGGGTGTGGCGTGCCATCGACGAGTCCGCACGAGGCGAGCACGACCCGTGGCGTGCACCCCCTGCGGTATTCGCCCGGCTGCGCGCCGCCGCATCGGCAACCTCCGATGTCGCCAGCGGTGACGATCCTGATCTCGCCGGCGCAGCCGACGGCATCTGACCCACGGCACACGCACTGGGTGGTTGACACCGGTGTAACTGCGGTGGTGGCGGCGGCCTGTGCCGTATCCGCCCGTCGATGTCGTCTGCTCCGTAATCTGCCCGCCGGACATCATCGGTCATCGTGGAACAACTCCGCGGCAGTGGTGGTCGTCTGGCAGCGGTCTCACTCATCAGCGATGACGAGCCGCCGTTGAACCGAAACCTGTTGGACACCACGCTCAACAGGCGTCACCCCCTAAGGAGTCACAGTGAACGACATCATCTTCCTCATCGGCCGAATCCTGCTGGTCCTCGTCTTCATCTGGTCGGGCATCAACCACCTCACCAATGACACATTGATCGGTTACGCCCAGTTCAAGAAAATTCCGAATGCGATACTCGCCGTGCGACTGTCGGGTGTGCTGATGCTCGCCGGCGCACTCGGCATTCTGTTCGGTGTGTGGGGCGACCTCGCCGCCCTTCTCAGCGCACTGCTGGTGCTGCTGATGACCATCCCGATGCACAACTACTGGACCCTCGATGATGCGACGGCCAAGCAGACCGATCAGATCATGTTCATGAAGAACATCTCGATCATCGGCGGGCTGCTGGCAGTGGCCTGGGCGTTCAGCACCGTGGGTGAGGGCGGCTACACCATCACCAACAGCGTGTTCTGATCGCTCGATCAGCATCCCACTCACTGCGCTTCGGCTGCTGAACCCTCGCGGAACACGGCGGGAATACATGCGCACTTCGTTCGGTTGTGATCGATCGACAAGGCTGCGTGCGTCGTCCCCCACGAGCACACAGGTCACAGAACGCGGTCGGTCCCGAGACGCCCCCCAACCCCCGGGACCGACCGCCCTTGTGTTTTTCGACCACTCCGCGTCACGATGCAACGCGCGGTGACGTGCGATATATCACGGCGTCATCAGCCCCACATCGGCTGGTGCCGGCCACATCAGCCATGATCGGTATGTGGAACCCAGCAACACTCCCGGCCTCCGACCGCTTGATGACATCGTCGTCTTGGACTTCTCGCGCGTACTCGCAGGCCCACACTGCGGTCGTGCCCTAGCCGATCTCGGTGCGCGCGTTATAAAGATCGAACCGCCCGCAGGAGACCTCACCCGTTTCTGCCAGCCGCGACGCAACTCGATTTCCAGTTACTACGCCCAACAGAACACCGGCAAAGAAAACCTAAGCCTTGACCTGCAGCACCCCGAAGCGCGAGATCTCGTGCTCGAGCTGGTGCGCAGCGCCGACATCGTGGTGGAGAACTTCCGCCCCGATGTGATGGACCGATTGGGCCTTGGCTATGACGACCTCGCAGCGGTGCGACCCGAACTGATCTATGCCTCGGCCAACGGCTACGGCGCCGGCACATCGTGGGCGAACCGGCGCGCCTATGCACCGGTGATCGGCGCTGAGTCGGGCCTCACCCGTTCCCAAGGTGATGCCCGTGACGGCCGATACTTCAATGATCGTCACTCCCATGCCGACGTCTACACCGCTCTTGAATTGACCGTTGGCATCTTGGCGGCGCTTCATCAACGCACCCGTACGGGTCGAGGTCAACGAGTGGAGATCACCATGGCCCAAACCATGCTCTACGTGAACGAGCACGCCCATGACGCCCTGTGGGATGCACCCGTGCCCGAGGGCGTGGTGCGCTCATTCCAACCCGGCGACTACCAGGTGCTCACCCTCGCGGACGGCACCGCCATGATCGTCAGCGGCCACCCCGCCGAGTCGGGCACCTTTGAATTTTTCATGCGAGCGATCGGCCGCGATGACCTCATCGGCGTCGAACGTTTTGCCGATGTCGCCAACCGGCTGGGGAACCTTGACGAGATCAACGATCTGCTCCGCGAACATGCGCGTGGCATTCCCGATGCCACCACCTACGAGTCCATCCTGTCCCAGCACAACTTGGCCGTGGGCACCTTGCGGACCGTCGCCGAGTTCGCCGCCACCGACTGGGCCGCCGAAACCGGCGCTGTGGTCGAGGTGAGCGATCGGGGTACCGGCACCATTCGGCTCCCCCAGGCGCCATGGACGTTCAGCGATGCCCCCGACGTCGGTGTGCGTGGCGAGCCCCGCTACCGCGGTGAGGACAACCGCGCTGTATTCGCCGAACTCGCCGGAGTCGATGAGGCCACGCTCGATCGTCTCGCCACCGATGGGGTGCTGAGCGAGCACCGCCCCCGATGATGACGCCGCCCGCAGCAGCACCGACCGAAGCACCACTTCCCACAGCACCACGGGCCACGATCGCCCAACCGGTAGCGCCGACATCCACTCCTCGCGCATGAGCACGAACGACGACCTGCTCGACCACGCCCGCCAGCTCGATACGGCGGACCCCCTCGCACATTGGCGTGACGAGTTCGTGATCGATGACCCCGATCTGGCCTACCTCGACGGTAACTCACTGGGCATGACACCTCGCCGGACCGTGCACCGCCTGCACGAGGTTGTCAACGACGAATGGGCCGGCGGGCTGATTTCGTCATGGGGCCACTGGCTCGACCTGCCGATGGTCATCGGTGATGAGCTGGCACCCCTGATCGGTGCAGTGGCCGGCGAGGTCGTGGTGCACGATTCCACCAGTGTCAACCTCTACCAACTGCTGCATATCGCTGTGGCCGTGGTGGAGGGCTGCACCACCATCGTGGTGCCCACCGGCGAGTTCCCAACCGATCGCTACCTCGTCGATGCGGTTGCGGAGACGCACAATCTGAATGTCAGCCATGCCGTGGACGATGCCATTGCCGGGCGCCTCGGGCCGGTGGTTGTGGTCATGTCACTCGTCGACTACCGCAGCGCCGAGGTGGCCGACATGGCGGCTATCACCGCTGCAGTGCAGAACGCCGGTGGGACGGTGATCTGGGATCTCTCACACGCCGTTGGGGTGCTCGAGGTGAACCTGAACCGCTGCAGTGTCGACTTCGCCGTTGGGTGCACCTACAAGTTCTTGAATGGCGGGCCGGGCGCACCCGGCTTCTCCTACATGTCGACCCGCGCCCTCGATGCAACGCGCAACGGGCCTCAACAACCGATACCAGGGTGGTTTGCGCAAGCCGACCAGTTCCGCATGGATGAACCCCGCCGTCCCCGCGATGACATCGGTCGCCTGCTCATCGGCACACCAGGCATTCTCGGCCTGACCGCCACTCGTTGCGGTGTGGAGCTCACCGCGACCGCGGGTATCAGCGCGATTGCAGCCAAGGCCCGCGCCATCACCGATTTCGTGATCGAGATTGCCGATGCGCACGGCCTCGACGTCGCCTCGCCCCGCGATGCACAGCGCCGTGGGGGCCACGTCTCGATCAGGCATGCATCTGCCGAACAGATCACCGCCGATCTGGCCGCCGCACACAGCGTGCTGGCCGATTACCGCGACCCGGACCTCATCCGGCTCGGCTGTTCGCCACTGACCACGCGCTACGTGGATGTGGCCCGCGCCGTCAACGCCATCGCCGCACTAACAGCGTGACGCCACGGTGTGATGTAGCGCGTCGTGTGTGGTGATCACACAGCGAACTGGGCGGCGACCCGCACCGGGCCACCATCAACGGTGTGCACGCGGCCGTCATCCACAAGTTCGATGAGGTGACCCATCACCGAGCGTGCTGCCGGACGGTGCAATTTGGGATGCACTGCCGTATACAGCACCCGCACGATCTCGGGCACGGTGTGGGGCCCGGATGCGCGCAACAGATCAACGATTTGGGCCGTGCGAGCCAGGCGATGATCGACGAGGGCCTGCACATAGGTTGGGGCATCATCACGACATGGGCCATGGGTGGGCCACAGCAATGCGTCATCGCGAGCAGCCACCTTGCGCAGCGAATCGATATACGACCGCATATCCCCATCGGGTGGTGACACGACCGTGGTCGACCACCCCATCACATGGTCACCGGTGAACAAGGTCCGTTCCTCTTCGAAGGAGAAACAACAGTGGTTCGAGGTGTGCCCCGGTGTGGTGACCGCGCGCATCGTGAGGCCGGGCCCCTCAAGGGCCACCTCACCGTCGGACACCGCCACATCAGGAGCGAAGCCGGTGTCGACGGATTCCTCCATCTTCACTTCCGGCTCGGCATCGTCACCTGACGATGCCGCATCGTCGGATGACTCGGCGGGTTCATCGGGCACCGACAATTCCTCTTCGCCGTCGAACATTCCCTCAGGCTCGTCCACCACGAGATGTGGCCCGACCGCGAACGTCGGTGCACCGGTCTCGGCCGCCAACCATGCCGCGAGCGGCGAATGGTCACTATGACAATGCGTGATCAAAATGCCCCGCACCGTTTCCCCGGCGAGAGCAGCCGCGAGAGCATCCCGATGTGAATCGATGACCGGACCCGGGTCGATCACCACCACATCACCACGGCCCACGATGTAGGTGCCGGTGCCGGTGTAGGTGAACTTCGATGGGTTCTTCGCAATCACCCGGCGCACACCGGGGCTCACATCATCGACGCGTCCGTAGACAACATCATCGAGGGTACGGAACTCGGGGCCACTCACACGAGCGACCGTACCCGACCGACCGGCGCGCCAGCCCCTCGGGCCGGTGGCGCGAGATCAGAGTCGAGGTCGGTCGGCACCGCAACACCAGCACGGCGCAACAACGACGCCGCGACCGGCGCTCCGGCGCGTACGGCCCCATCGGCCACCTTCACCACCACCGTGGCCACACCGGGCAGCGACGCGATGAATACCCCTTCGGCGCCGTCCTTGGCGATCAGGCCGGGCACCGCGGTCATCAACATGGTGGCCGGCCGGGTGGGTCCCGCCACCAACACCGGGTGTGACGTCATCGCAGTACGCACCTCGTCGACATCACGGGCAACGGTGTGCAACGCCCGCGCTAAACCCACCAGTGCCATCGCATGAGTCGGCGCGCCACACCCGTCGACACCAACATGGCGCACGCCACCGTCGGCGGCACACAACTCATCGATCACCGCGGTGATGTGTTGCTGCAGCGGATGGGTGGGCGTGAGGTGCCCGTCGACATCCCAGCCTTCGGCCACACAGGTGGCGATGAACGCGGCGTGTTTACCTGAGCAGTTCATCGCCAGTGCGCTCGGACCGCCGCCATCGAGCAATACCCGGTCGGCCTCAACGCGGTCATAGGGCAGATCGGGGGTGGTGGCGAGTACTCGTTCATCGAGTCCTGCAGCAGCCAACGTCGACCGCACCACATCGAGATGTACGGGCGATCCGTCGTGGCTGGCACAGGCCAGCGCCCATTGACGCACCTCAAGGCGTACCGAGGTGCGTGCCATTGCCGCGGCCTGCAGTGGCTTCAGACACGACCGGCCGAACACGACCTGGGTGTGGTCACCAACCGCGCGCAGCACCTCACCCGAGGCACCCAGCACCACCGCACATCCGTGATGCACCGACTCGTCGAGGCCGTTGCGATCGACGACGGCGATGGGGACGTGACCCTCAGGAGTCACTGCCGACCGCTGCGCCAGCGCATGAGCCAACCCTGACGCGGACCCACATCGTCGGTGGCGGCTTCCAGCATCGTTAGTTCGGAATCGATCACGTCATGACGACGGCCCCATTCGCTGGCCAGCGCCTGGAACATCGCCGAGAACGGCAGGGCCAAAATGGCACCGGCCGGCCCCAGCAGAGCCAGTCCGGCCAGCGCCGCGCCGAATGCCACCGCCGGGTGCAGATCCATCGTGCGTGCGGTGATGCGCGGCGAGATCAAGTAGTTCTCCAACTGCTGATACACGATGATGATGCCGAGGATGACCGCCGCGCGTACCGGTGAATCCAAGAAGGTGATCAGCACCGGCAGCACAGCGGCGATGTAGGTGCCGATCACCGGCAAGAACTGCGAGACCAAACCAACCCACAGCGCCAGCGCCACGGGCGAGCGCACATCGGCGGAAGTGAACACAATGCCGTGGAAGACCGCCGATACCGTCGACAGCAGGAGCCGCGAATACAGGTAGCCGCCGGTTTTTGAAATTGCCAATTCCCACGCCCCGAGCACGGCGACCTGCGCTTCAGGTCGCAGACGCGAGCAGATCACCCGCCGCAGTCGCGGCCCGTCAGCAACCAGGTAATAGGCGAAGAGCAGAATCGAGAACGCCGCCACCAATCCCTGCAAGGCCTGGCCCGACAAACGAATCGCTTCGCCCTGCTGAGAATCGATGAACTGCTGCACTGCACCGTTCGGATCGTTGAACTCGGCCACGACCTGCTCGGCGTCGATTGACGTGCCGAACAAGTTGTTGATCCGATCGACCGTGTCGGAGATGTAGCGGTCCGAGTTCGACAACAGATCGGCGATCTGCGTGCCGATCATCGTTCCCATCACCCCGAGGAACAACCCCACCGCGGCCATCACCGCGAGCAGCACCGACAATGTGGCGCGGCCACGACGCCACCCACGACGCGCCAGCCGGTTCACCGCTGGTTCCACAGCCAGCGCAATGAACAACGCAATCACCAGCCACATCACCAGGCCCGAGATGCGCAGCCATGCATCGGCGACCACACCGGTGAGCAGATAACCCAGCCAGAACAAGATGATCGCGCCCACGATCCACCTCGGCGGTGTCGACCGAGAATTCACCGCTGCAGCGTCCTTTCCCGCAGCACTATCAGGGCGAGAGCCGTCGACCGGTGGGTCGCTTGGGGCCGGATGTTCGGGCACAAGCGTGATCGTAGTGATCTGCCATGCGACGATGGTCCCATGGCGACATCCACCGGCAGCGGCAACGACGACGCCTCATCAGACGACAGCGCCGTCGAACCAGCCGAGACCGTGCGTGCTTGGTTGGCCGACCGGATCCGCGACCGGGTGATTGGCCCCGATGCCACCGAACGCACCGACGCGCTCTTCGACGCACCCGGGCCACGCAGATTCGATGAGAGCGCGCCGATCCGACGGGTGCACGCCGACGCCGCAATGTTCATCGGCGGACTTCGCGCGCTACTGCTCCAGTCGCTGCACCCGCTGGCCATGGCTGGTGTCGCCGACCACAGCGACTACCGCAACGACCCGTGGGGTCGCCTGCAACGCACCGCTGATTTCTTAGCCACCACCAGTTTCGGCACCGTGGAGATGGGTGATGCATCGATTGCCGCCGTGCGCCGAATCCACGACCGTGTCACCGGCACCGCGCCCGATGGACGCGCCTACGCGGCAAACGACCCGCACTTGCTCGCATGGGTGCATGTTGCCGAGGTCGACAGTTTCCTCAGCGCCTACGACCGCTATGGCGCCGAGCCACTCGCCGGCGACGACCGCGATACGTACATTGCGCAGTCGGGTGAGATCGCCCGAGCACTCGGCGCCGATCCGGTACCCACCACCGAGTCCGAGGTGGCTGAGGTGTTGCGCTCGTATCGACCCGAACTGCGATCCACGCCCGCAGCGCGCGAGGCCGCGCGTTACTTGCTCCTCCAGCCACCACTACCGCTGTCATCGCGGCCGGCCTACGGGTTGTTGGCCGCCGCGGCATCATCGCTGCTGCCATTGTGGGCCCGACGCCAATTGTTGATTCCATTTTTGCCGCTCACGGAGAACATCGCCGTGCGACCCGCTGGTGCGTTCATTACCGGCACCATCAGGTGGGCTTTGGCGCCCGAGCAGCGGCTCTGACCCGCAGCCGATCCGCCAGATCACCCACCGCTTCGGCGACATCGACCCCCTCGTCGAGTTCCAGCCACTGCGCCATCGACTCGAGTTCGGCGAGTAACTCCGCTGCGATCTCATCTCGGCGCGGTGCAACGTCATGCATTGCTTCAATCCATGCGGCACGCACGAGTAACCGCCGATTGGCGCGATCGGCTTTGAGATCCACGCGGCCCACCAGTTCGCCATCGAGCAAGAACGGCAACACGTAGTAGCCGAAACGCCGACGTGGTGCGGGTGTGTAGATCTCGAGGCGATATGAGAAGTCGAACAGACGCTCAGCACGTGGGCGGTGCCACACCACCGGGTCGAACGGGCTGAGCAATGCACGCGCACGCTTCTTCCGCGGCACCGTCACCCCCGATGAGCAGTACGCGATGCGGTTCCAGTTCTCGACCTGCACCGGGGTGATCTCACCGGACGACACCAGATCGGCGATCGCGTCGCGCACCTCCACGGTGCGCAGACGGTGATAGTCGGCAATGTCGTCCAGGGTGCCCACACCCAGGTGACCAACGGCGCGGCGCACCAGTTCACGGTGCGCGTCGGCGCGTGACGGCGTCGGCGCGTTCACCACGGCGTCAGGCAGTGCCCGCTCGGTGATGTCGTACACCCGTGCGAAGTCACGTGGCCGACGACGAGCCGTGAGACGCCCACACCAGAACAGATGCTCAAGCGCTGCTTTGGTGTCGTCCCAATCCCACCACGACCCGCCCCGTCGTGGACGGGTCCGCAGATCGCCCACCGTGACCGGGCCGTCATCGCGCACTCGCCGGTAGACATTCTCGACGAGTTGCGGCGCGCGTTCAGCCACCGAACGTGGGCCCGACCAGCGATGCGGGCTCGCCATCCGCCAGCGCCACAGCGGATGATCCGTCGCGGGAATGTGGCTGGCCTCGTGCACCCAGTACTCGATGAGGTCACCGGCTGCGGTCGCGCGATTGATCAGGTCGCGACGATGTGGACCCAACCGCGCGAACAGCGGCAGTTCCTGGCTCCGGACGAGAACATTGACCGAATCGATCTGGATGACACCCATCTGCCCCATGACGGCGCGCAGATGACGTCGATCGACTCGCGATGGCGTCGGCGCGGGCACCACTGAGTGCGACATCGTGTGGTCTGTGGCAAGCGGTTGCTCACGCCGACCGAAACCCTGGGCCGCGAGGGCGACGCGGCGGGCCTGGTCGACTCGGAATCGGCGCTCGGAAACCACGACCGCGAGTATCGCGCACCCGTCGTCGGTGCGCAGGATCGCCATGCCCGATGCAGCGCACCAAGTTGAGCAGAGCGCCAACGTGGGCAACAGGCCAACCCAGGGAGCGCCCAACCTGGCGACGCAAAACCGGCAACAGGCCAACCCAGGGAGCGCCCAACCTGGCGACGCGGAACCGGCAGTACACCAGAGTGGGCAGCGCACCAACGTGGCGATGCAGAACTGGCAGCGCACTTGGCCACGTGGACCCACGACGTGCGGCACTCGGCACTCAGTCGATCAATGCACTCCAGCGGAGCGCATCATCTCGGCGCGACAACCACCGTGTGTCGAACGCCGGTGTGCTGTCGCGCAACGCAGCGCCGTGCGTGCACCACCAACGATGCATGCACGCGAGGCGACCGGTGGATCAGTCAGCTTCGGTGATGGTGACCGATTCGATGACCACCGGTGTGGTCGGTCGGTCGCCGGCGCCGGTCGGCACGTTCTGCATCCGGTCGACGAGTTCGACGCCCTTCACCGTCTGGCCGAAGAGGCTGTAGGCGGGGGGAAGACGCACACCGTCGGGGCCGGAGATCAAGAAGAACTGGCTGCCATTGGTGTTCGGCCCGGCGTTGGCCATGGCCAACGACCCGATGTCGTATTGGCCGGGCTGGGGCAGTTCGTCCTCGAAGCGGTAGCCGGGGCCGCCACGGCCGTCACCGCCGGGATCGCCGCCCTGGCACACGAAGTTCTTGATGATGCGGTGGAAGATGATGCCGTCGTAGTAGTGGTTCAGCGCGAGGAACACGAAGTTGTTGACCGTCTTCGGTGCACGCGCAGCATCGAGAGCAATGACGAGATCACCGATGACCTCACCGCCGATCGACACGGTCATCGTGGCCGAGTAGCGCTTGGCCGGGTCGATGCCCATCTCTGGGGGTTCGGAGAACTGGGTGCTGCGGGGGGCGGATCCGTCAAATGGGGGGAAAGTACTGGCCATGCGGCGACCCTAGCGGTGCGGTGTTGCGGTCGGCACCCGCTACTCATCACAACAGGCACACCCGACCGGCAGTCGGTTCGCATCTGTCGGGGTGGCGGATCAGCAGACCACAGACATGGCCGGTTCAGGAACAGGCCACGAGACCGCGGTTGTCACATCGCACTGCCACACTGTGCTCGTGGCATCTGCGCGCACCTCACACGTCTGCAGCGACTGTGGCACCCATCATCCGAAATGGCTTGGCCAATGCTCGGGATGCGGTGCCTACGGCACGCTCACCGAGGAGGTGCTGTCGAGCGGTTTGCCGACTGAGGCACACCCCGGCTCCCCACGACCCGTCAGCAGCGATGCGCGGCCGCCCGTCGCCATCGCCGATGTGGTCACCGCCGCCGAGGCCGCGTGTGCCACCGGCATCGCCGAGTTCGACCGCACACTGAGCGGCGGTCTGGTCCCTGGTTCGGTCACGCTGCTCGGTGGCGAACCAGGCATCGGCAAGAGCACTCTCGCTCTGCAGATCGCCGGCACGTGGCCGGGAACCGTGCTGTACGTGAGCGCGGAGGAAAGCGCCCAACAAGTGCGACGACGGGCCGAACGCTTGGGGGTGGTGCGCGACGGTCTGTTCCTTCTCGCCGAAACCGGTCTCGGCGACATCGACGCCGCCGTCAGCCAGATCGGCCCGAGCCTCATGGTGATCGACTCGGTGCAAACCGTGGCTGACCCCGCCGTATCGTCCGCTCCGGGTTCGGTCAGCCAGGTGCGTGCCGTGGCCCAGCACCTCACGCATATCGCCAAGCGACACGATCTGCCCACGGTGCTCATCGGTCATGTCACCAAAGACGGCGACCTCGCCGGTCCGCGCGCCCTCGAACATCTCGTCGACACGGTTCTCACCTTCGAGGGCGACCGGCATCACGCCCTGCGCATGGTGCGCGCCGTGAAACATCGCTACGGCTCCACCAACGAGTTGAGTCTGTTCGAGATGACCGGCGACGGTCTGCGTGGGGTGGCCGACCCCAGCGCGTTGTTCCTGGCCGATCGTCGCCCCGGCACCCCGGGGTCGGCGGTTGTCCCCACCCTTGAGGGCCGCCGCCCGCTGGTGTTGGAGGTGCAGGCCTTAACCACCGCGGCACCCGACAACGTGCCGGCACGACGCACCACCCAGCACATCGATCACAACCGCCTCTCGCTGCTGCTCGCGGTGATGGAGCGCCATGCGGGTCTGCCGGTGCGCCGTCACGACGTGTACGCCTCCACCGTCGGCGGGGTGCGCGTATCCGAGCCGGGAATGGACCTCGCCGTCTGCGTGGCCGTGGCCAGCGCGCTCGCCGATCGGCCGCTGTCGACCGACATTGCTGTGGTTGGCGAGGTCGGCCTCGGTGGCGAGATCCGCCAGGTGGGACACACCGAGCGTCGCTTCGCCGAAGCAGCTCGATTGGGGTTCACCGCGGTCATCGCTCCCGAACGATCGCCCGAGCCGCCGGCCGGGTTGACGGTGTGGCGCGCAGGCGACATTCGCGAGGCGCTTCGTTTGGCCGGCGTGTCAGTGCCATCTGGTAACAGTCATACCGATGATTCGTTCTGACGGCGGTTCCCACGCTCCCATAACGACACCGGGTCGCGGGGTATCGCGGATGTAGGGCGCAGAAGTTGTGGGGCCGCAACGTGTGTGTCGGCGATGTCCGCAGAACGTCCCGCGCGCCACCTCCCCTACAATCACCACATGTCACGCCCCACCACCCTCAGCGAGGCTCTTCGCCGCGCCCTCGGTCGTGTGGCACCTGGAACACCGCTGCGGGACGGCATCGATCGTGTGGTTCGTTCGAAAGCCGGCGCACTGCTGGTTCTCGGAGACGACCCTGAAGTGCTGGCCATCTGCACCGGTGGGTTCTTGGTCGACGCCCCCTACTCGCCACAGCGACTGTCGGAGTTGGCGAAGATGGACGGCGCCATCATCATTTCAAGTGACGGCACCCGGATCGCGCGCGCCAATGTCCACCTGGTCCCCGACCCGAGCGTGCCCACGAGCGAGACCGGCACTCGACACCGCACCGCCGAACGGGTGGCTCGCTCGATCGGCGTGCCCGTCATCAGCGCCTCTGAGGAGATGGGTGTGATCAACGTCTACGCCGGTGGCCAAAAGCACCAGCTACAAGACACCAGCCGCCTACTCGACCGATCGAATCAGGCATTGCAGACCTTGGAGCGCTACACCGAACGCGTCAACAATTCTCTCGGTGGCCTCACCGCATCAGAGGTGGAAGACGTGGTCACCCTCCGCGATGTCGCCATCGTGATGCAACGCCACGAGATGGTGAATCGCATCGCCGAGGAGATCGAGACGATGATCGTGGAGTTGGGTGTGGATGCCCGACTTCTGCGACTACAGCTCGACGAGCTCTACGCCGAAGTCGATGATCGCATCGACCTCGTCATCACCGACTATCTCCCCGCGGCACGTGACACCGACGACACCATGACGGAACTTGCCACTCTGACCGACGATGAGCTGCGCGATCTCCGACGGGTTGCGGCCACTCTTCATCACGGTGGCGACCCCGATGACCTCGATCTCGAGTTGGCCCCGAAAGGCACCCGCCTACTGCGGCGGGTGAACCGCCTCCCAGATGAGATTGCTGTGCGGGTTGCTGCACATTTCGGAGACCTTGCACGACTGCAGCGGGCCTCGGTGGCCGAACTATCGACGATCGATGGTGTGGACAGCGCCCTGGCCACTCAGATTCGCGACACCCTCACCAAAGTGACCGAATCGGCAATTCTCGATCAGTACCACTGAACGTTGCAGGTGCGTGCCGCGCCAACAGCACGTGGATGCGACATAGCCGCGATTCCCGCGATCACATGCCTCCCGACCTTGGCGCGACAGGGCAGCCGTCGCCATGGTTAGCCTGAGCCGGTGCCCGACGCTGTGCCAGACGCGCCAACGGCTGCCGCGCCCGATGCGCCATCGGGCCGCCCCGGCAGCCAGCTCCGAGTTGCGATTGCGCAACTGAACCCCACCGTCGGCGACCTCGAGGGCAACGTCGAACGACTGATGGCTGCGTACCGGCGCGCCGACCTCGCCGGAGCCGACGTCATGGCGGCCGGTGAACTCGCGATCAGCGGCTACCCACCTGAGGACCTTCTGTTGAAGCCACGCTTCGTGGACGACAACCTCGCCGCCCTCGACCGTTTCGCTGCAGCCACCGGCGAGACCGTTGCCATCATCGGTGTTGCCACCCGCGTGCGCAACGATCCCACCCGGCTGCACAACTCTGCCGCGGTCTGCGCCCACGGCCGTGTCGTCGGTGTGTTCCACAAGCGGCTGCTGCCGAATTACGAGGTGTTCGACGAGAAGCGTTACTTCACGCCAGGCAGTGGCACCATGCCCATGTTCAGCATCGCCGGCGTGCCGGTGGCGGTAGTGGTCTGCGAAGACGCGTGGCACGACGACGGCCCGCACGCGGCGATGGTGGCCGCTGGCGCTCGTGCGGTGATCGTGGTGAATGGCTCGCCGTATCACCTTGACAAGGACGCCGAGCGTGAGTCGCTGTTCGCGCGGCGCGCGAACGAACTCGGTGTGCCCTTCGTCTACGCCAACCAGGTCGGTGGCCAGGACGAGCTGGTCTTCGACGGTGGGTCATTCACGGTCGATGCCACCGGCGAGGTAATCGCCCGATCACCACTGTTCACAGAGGACCTCGCCATCGTGGAGGTGCCCGTTCCGTCTGATGCCACAGCACCTGATGATGTGCAGACCGCCGCAGCAACGTCGAGCGACACCGATGAGCTCACCGCCATGGTGGACCATGTGATCGAAGATGTGATCGACGGCGTGCTCGACCCCACCATTGATGCCTCCCGCGAGGATGTGGCGATGATCGACGTGACCGCGACGCGGCGCAGCCCCGCAGGAGCACCCGGTGGCGACATCGCACCAGAGGTGTCGGGAGATGCCGAGCTGTATGACGCGCTCGTGGCGGCCACCCGCGACTACTGCCACAAGAACGGATTCCGTGATGTGGTGATTGGCCTGTCGGGGGGCATCGACTCCACGATCGTGGCGTGTATTGCCGTCGATGCCCTGGGCGCTGACCACGTGCATGGTGTTGCGATGCCATCGCGCTACTCGTCGGATCACTCGATCAGCGATGCTGAGGCCCTCGCCGACAACCTCGGCATCGAGTGCCGCACCATCGCCATCGAGCCCGCGGTGAGCGCCTTCGAAGAGATGCTGGCCACATCGTTTGTGGGCCGAGATGTCGGTTTGGCATGGGAGAACATGCAGTCGCGGTGTCGCGGCCAGATCCTGATGGCCCTGTCGAATGAGATGGGTTGGATGGTGCTCACCACCGGCAACAAGAGCGAGGTCGCGGTCGGCTATTTCACGATCTACGGCGATGCGGTCGGCGGGTATGGCCCGATCAAGGATGTGCTGAAGACTCGGGTGTACGACCTGTGCCGTTTCGTCAACGATCGCGCTGGTCGAGAGGTCGTGCCGAACAACGTGCTGGTGAAACCCCCATCGGCTGAGTTGCGTCCCGATCAGCGCGACGACCAAAGCCTGCCGGCCTACGAGGTGCTCGACCCGATTCTTGCGGCCTACGTGGAACAGGACCGTACCGCTGCCGAGATCATTGCCGACGGTCATGACGCCGAGATGGTGCAGCGCGTCACTCGGCTGGTGGACATCGCGGAGTACAAACGACGTCAGACACCACTCGGTGTGCGGGTAACTCGGAAGGCGTTTGGGCGCGATCGGCGTCTGCCCGTCACCAACCGCTACAGCTGACGCCCACCACCGTGACATCGGTGGTGGCCACACGCCGACAAGCGCTCATTTGGCTCAA
>Ga0075476_10000187_pt1 | contig 26371 bp, 29 predicted proteins | sample DEB08_DNA_5_FD_76339 | JGI IMG/M metagenome (GOLD analysis project Ga0075476, IMG submission 76339) | Aqueous microbial communities from the Delaware River and Bay under freshwater to marine salinity gradient to study organic matter... | ecosystem: Environmental > Aquatic > Marine > Coastal ...
TGAAGATTGATGGCGTAAAGATTGTTCTGACGTATCAAAAGGGGGAGCTTGTGCGGGCTGCGACACGCGGCGATGGTGAAGTGGGGGAAGATATTACGCACATCGCACGTGTTATAACTTCAATCCCTAATCGGTTGTCAGAGCTATTAACGGTGATGGTGGTGGGTGAGGTCTGGATGGACCAAGCAGATTTAGAACGAGTGAATACAGAACGAGATAAGGCTGGGTTGTCGCTGTATGCAAACACGAGAAACCTAACTGCCGGATCACTGCGTCAGCTTGATAGCGCTGTCACAAAGGACCGCAACTTGCAGACTTTTATGTATGACTTGATTGACCTAGAAACAAAAGAGTCGCTCGAAGAGACATGTGTAGCTGAGTTAGCACGTCTCCAGCAGTTAGGTTTTTCAATCAACCCTCATGCTGAATTATGTACAGATCTTGAGGCTGTGCAGGATTATTATGATCGCTGGAAAGAGGTAGGGAGACAGCAGTCTTATGGTGTGGATGGGGTGGTTGTGAAGGTTAATGAACATAACCTTTCCAATCGTTTGGGTTATACCGCTAAGGCGCCCAGGTTTGCGGTGGCGTATAAGTTCCCAGCTGAAGAAACTACCACCAAGGTTCTGGGGATTACCGTGCAGATTGGTCGCACTGGCGCCCTCACACCAGTGGCAGAGCTAGAACCTGTGCGATTAGCGGAGACTACCGTGTCTCGGGCTTCCCTTCATAATTTTGATGAGATTGAGCGACTAGACGTGCGCATTGGAGATACTGTCATTATTAAAAAGGCGGGAGATATTATTCCAAAAGTGATCAGATCTCTTCCCAAGCTTCGCGATGGCAGTGAGATTGTATTTTCATTAGAAGCATATACTCAGGATCACGGTTGGGAGATTGCTAAAAAACAAACCAGTACTGGTGATGAAACGGCAAATTGGTACCTTGTTGGTGGTGAGACGGAAGAACTCATGACGCAGCGTTTAGTTCACTTTGTGAGTAAGGGCGCAATGAATATTGTTGGCCTCGGAGAACAGATTGTTAGAACACTAATCAAGGAAGGACTGCTGACTAGTCCAGCTGATTTGTATACGCTTAGAAAAGAAGATTTGATTGGTCTTGAAGGTTTTCAGGAAAAATCCGTTGATAATTTGCTGGCTTCTATTGAGGCGAGTAAGAAACCCGCACTCGATCGTTTTATCGTTTCGCTTGGTATTCCTCATGTTGGGGCTGAAACAGCAAGAATCCTATCTGAAGAATATGGTGAGATGGGTGCTTTGCAGCAAACAACTGCTGCTGAGCTTGATGGTATTCCTGGTATTGGCGAAACGGTTTCAAGAGCAATTACCACCTGGTTTACAGAGGTTCGTAATGTAACCATGTTGGAGCAACTTTTGAGTCACGTGCGTCCGGTCGCAGAAAGTATTGCGACAAGTCAGCTTCTTGCTGGTAAAACGTTTGTATTTACGGGAACCTTGCCAACCCTATCTCGTGAAGAGGCGGGAGGAATGGTTCGTGCTCATGGGGGGAAGGTTTCGAGTAGTATTTCTGCCGCAACAACGTATCTTGTGGCGGGCGACAAGGCTGGTTCGAAGTTGACTCAGGCGGAAAAACTAGGGGTTCAGGTGTTATCTGAGGAAGATTTTTTAAAGTTGTTTTAAAATGATTGACTTCAACTTTTACCAATGCATACTGACTGCAAAGAACAAAAAAACATGAAAATACTATTTTTACCTGGCTGGGATCATCGTTATTACGCGGATGCCAGCAAGAACACATCAGAATACCGTTCTCCGTTTTTGACGCCCTTAAGGGAGCAGCACGAGGTAACTTTCGTGGCTTGGCCTGGCTTTTTTCACGAGCCAGAGCCTGATGCAAAAAAATGGACCCTGGATGACTATGCTGAGTTTGTTGAAGATCGGTATGGTCAAGAAGATTACGATGTTGTAATTGGCTACTCTTTTGGCGGAGCTGTTGCTTTGCGTTGGAAGAAGTATTTTGCGCAGGACGCAAAACTCTTCTTGGTGGCACCGGCTTTGGTCCGGAAGTACCAGATTGAAGGCCGGGGAATCATGCGGCGCATAGCTTCCGTTGTGAAGCGTGTCAGCCCAGCTCTCTTGAGTTTCCTGAGGGGTTTATATTTACGGTATGTGGTCAAGAATCCTTACTATAAAACAACTCCTTTTCTGCAGCTCAGCTATTTGGAGATTGTGAAAACAGTATCCATTGATGATTTGCATGAGGTGAATCCCGAAGATGTCTTGCTGGTCTATGGCGAACAAGACACTGCTACGCCACCGGCATTAGCGCTGGATAGTATTGATGATCCAAGGGTGCGTGAACGTGTTGTCGTGTTGGGTGATGGAGATCATGATGTGGGCGAGACTCACATTGATGAGGTTGTGAACTTACTTGTTACATTTCTTTCCAAAAAATAATCACTGATGAAACTTGAATTATTACGTAAGCTTTGGGGTGCTATGGCTATCTATAACATTCCTGAGGATACGTCGTTTGATTATGTTGACATGGTTGGTTTTTCTGCCAAGCGTGTTGACGCTCGCACACTAGAAACAGTCTTGTGGTGTGCCACATACGAGCATGATGATGATAGTCATGGCTGGTATGGTTGTAGCTTTGACCGGCATGAGAAGGTTTCTCGGCTTGCAAAGCAATATCCTAATTGGGTTTTTCTCGTTGAGAGACGACCGGCAGATAGAAGCATTCGCTGCATTGTGGTTGAAGATATATTTGTTGCGCTTGAGTCCCTGTATCGATATCAGCTGCTTCAGGCTGAGCCTAAGGTGGTTGGGGTTACTGGTAGTGTTGGAAAGACCACCACTGTGAGTATGCTCGAAGATGCACTGGCTTCTGTTGGCAAGGTGTTTCGTGTGTATGCAAAACGGATCACGCCACTTAGTTTGTTTGAACTCGTAGTTAATCACTTGGAGGCTGATACAGAATATGTAGTTATGGAATATGCAATGTATTATCGACACCATATTCCAGAGCTTATGAGGCTACTACCTGTTCACGTTGGCATATTTTTAAACCTCGGCACATGTCATATTGGAACTGATGGTATTAGAAATGTGAAGGACATCTATGCTTGCAAGGTGAAATTGCTTGAGGGGGCCACGTACGCAATTACGACCCAGCAAGTTGTTGATCATGCGGGTCAGATGCCCGCAGGTGCATTGATTGCAAGTCTTGATAAAAATCTTGCCTCAAGCGCATACGTTACCTCTCGAAGAGGTGGCCTGGTGCAAGTTGGTGACGTTGAGGAGAGAGTAAGGCCTTTTGTTGACACTGATTTGTCTTGGTATCAACTCATGGTCACCATGCTCGCTGTTAAGAGCTTGGTTGGTATTGTTGATTTCAAGGTTCTCCTGGCGCTTGCAAGCTTTGTTCCCAAAGAGAACAGGCTATATAAGGTTTCCGACGCGCCACTAGTCTTTTTTGACGGGGAGGTGATGAATGAGTCCCGTATGCTTGAGATGAGTCGCGGCAATCTCCATCTTCTGGTTTGGAGAGAGGGATTTACTGGTGATGATACGCATAGTAGCGCTCAGGCAAAGCAAAAATACTTTGCAAAGCATGAGTATGTGTATGTGGAGGCTCTAAGACTATTCAAGAGTGTTGCGCTGATGGATTTTGTGCCAGAAAGTTACATTGAGTTTCTGGCTCACGAATATGACATCCCAGTCGTCAGATTGGGTGAAGGTGAGGTTTTAAATTATCTTTATCAAAATTCTGGCACCGTAGTACATGCGGGTAGCTATTGGAGGAGTGTGTCTGGCGCCAGTCAGGATCAGGTGCGCACCATGCTGCACTTGTCATAAAAGTAACCGCCCTGTAGGGGCGGTTTTGTTTTACACCACACGTCCTCTCGTTTATACTGGGCAGCATGGATACACAAGATATACAACACCTGGCACACCTGGCTCGCCTGTCTGTTGATGAAAAAGAGATCGAGCAATTGAAGATAGATTTCACTGCTATTTTGGCATATATCGACCAGCTTAAGGAGGTTGCCGAAGATGGCGGAGAGTCATTGTATATGGTTACGAATCAAATGAGAGAGGATGTTGTGGTTCCTGAGGCGGATGTGGATGCACTTTTGGAGCAAATGCCGCAGCGACATGATCGATACACTAAAGTTCAGAAGATAATTAGCACGAGTGATGAATAACGAAACCATACTACAGCTTTCAATACATGAAGCACATGAAAAGCTTACCAGCAAGGAGCTCACCGTTGCTGAGCTGTGTGGCGCGTACCGCAGTAACGCGGAGGCAAAAAATACTGAGCTCAATGCATATTTAGAGCTTTTTGATATCGAAGCGTCTATTGAACGGGCACAGTCAATGTATGACAATGGCACGGCGACACTTTTGACGGGTATGCCGATTGCCCTAAAAGACAATATGCTGGTGAAGGGCGAGCGAGCTTCTGCATCTTCTCGGATTCTTGAAAACTATGTTGCCACCTATGATGGTGATGTCGTTTCTAGGCTGAAGAAGCAGGGGGTGGTGATCATGGGCCGCACCAATATGGATGAATTCGCCATGGGATCCTCTACTGAAAATTCTGCTTTTGGGGTAACTAAAAACCCACTAGATCCAGAGCGAGTGCCTGGTGGTTCGTCTGGAGGTTCAGCCGCGGCCGTAGCAATGCAGGGTGCCATTGCTGCCTTTGGTACCGATACTGGTGGTTCAATTCGTCAGCCGGCTTCTTTTTGTGGTTTGGTTGGAATGTATCCAACGTATGGCACCGTGTCTCGGTATGGAATTATTGCCATGGGTTCTTCACTTGATCAGATTGGACCCTTCGCAAAAACTGTTGGAGATGCTGAGGCGCTTTTCAAGACCTCTTCTGATTACACAAAGCGAGACGCTCAGTCGGTTCCACTAAAAACCCGCAAAGAACATGAGGCACCAATGGAAAATAAAAGAATTGGAGTGCCGCGAGCCTTTTTGGAAAGTGATGGGATTGATCCTGATGTAATCAAAAGTTTTGAAGCTGCGCTTGAGATCATGAGGGGAAAAGGGTACGAAGTGGTTGATATTGAACTTCCCCACGTGCAGTATTCACTCCCTGTGTATTACGTGATTATGCCAGCGGAGGTATCTTCAAATCTCGCTCGTTTTGACGGTATTCGATACGGAGCTCGAGTATCTGGTAAAAATCTTGAAGAAACATATAAAAATTCCCGAGGAGAAGGATTCGGTGAAGAAACACGACGTCGTATTATGCTTGGAACGTATGTGCTTTCTTCTGGTTACTATGACGCATATTATGGACAAGCACAGCGCGTGCGACAAATCATTCGTGATGAGTTTGTAAATATCTTTAAAACAGTCGATCTGATCGCAACCCCAACGACACCAACTGGAGCATTTAAGATTGGAGAGAAGGCAGATCCGCTTTCAATGTACATGGCCGATATTTTCACGGTGCCTGCTAACATTGCCGGGATTCCAGCGATAACGGTGCCACATGGAGCTGATGCAAATGACATGCCGCTTGGAGTACAGTTCTTTGCTCCTCATTTCAACGAAGCTCGTCTTTTCGAAGCCGGAAAGGACCTTGAGGCTGGGGTATAATATATCCTGATGAATGAAAACGGCTCGATTGATAATTTGGGTACCCAAGAATTTCCTGCACTGAACCCTTTTCCGCAGGTAACCTACCAAGGGGATGTGACCCTGAATGATATCAGTGGTTTCTTTCGCCGTCTGGCGGATTGGTTTCAGCCTGACATGATTCTCCTGGCTCTTAAAGTGCTTTTGGTGGTTTTTACGTTGATCACGATTGCTATCGGGGTGTACTTTTTTATCCTCCAGCAGGAAGAGCGTGGTAAGCGGTATGAATGGCTAAAGAAATATATTGGAAATCCAGATGATGGATATCAAAAAAAACCAAAGACACGTTGGGACTATGTTGCCACGCTTTTTCGTTCAAAGAACGAAGCAGATTGGCGTATGGGGATTATTGAGGCAGATGCCATGCTCGATGACCTTCTGATCCGATTGGGGTATCAAGGTAACTCGCTTGGGGAGCGATTGCGGTCTGTAAATCCAGCAGATTTTCCAAAGCGTAATGTGGCTTGGAAAGCGCACTTAATCCGAAATAAGATTGCTCACGAAGGGGCATCATTTCAGCTTTCACACATGCAAGCACTCCGCGTGATGCGTTGGTATGAAGAAGTGTTCCGTCATGCGCAGTACATTCGATAAAATTGACCGTTTTTCTAAATTGTGTTAAAAAGTGTAGACCCATCGCGGGATGGAGTAATGGCAGCTCATCAGGCTCATAACCTGAAGGTGTAGGTTCGAGTCCTACTCCCGCAACACGTTTAATCTTGCAGTGAAGTACGCTGCATGGTATCTTTTTTCAAGCCCATCCAGGCCGACGTAGCTCAGTTGGTTAGAGCGTAGGACTCATAAACCTAAGGTCGGAGGTTCAATTCCTCCCGTCGGCACACTTGTGTAAGTTTTGGTTTTTCCCTATACTTACGCGGTATTAAATTACGTTGCTGCGGTAGCTCAATTTGGTTAGAGCACCCGCCTGTCACGCGGGAGGTTGCGAGTTCGAGTCTCGTCCGCAGCGCACCTGAAAAAGTCCTTATCTCATTGAGTAAGGGCTTTTTCTTGCGGGAAGGGTGAGGGTCGCGTTTGTGTAGGTGTAACAAATATGTTACAGTTTTGCTATGAATAAACCATCAGCAAAAAAAAGGATATATGTGTCTGTTTCAGAAGAGGTTGAGAAGGCTTTAAATACCATCTCATCTAGAGACAAGAAGCCTGTGGCAAGTACGGCTAGCGAGCTTCTGCAGATGGCGATTGAGATTGAAGAGGATGCTATTTGGGATAACATTGCGGCCGAGAGAAAGGCAACAAATAATAGGCTATATTCTCACGATGAGGCTTGGGCGTAGTCTGGTATGGTCTATCTAATACAATACGGTGAGAAAGTGGTGAAAGATGATATTCCTGGGATAGCTAAAACACATAAGGAGAGGATCAGAAAAGCAATTGGTGAGAAGCTTACAAAAGGGCCGGAGCTCTTTGGGAAGCCCTTACGTAAATCATTGATTGGTTTTCGCAAGTTACGTGTTGGCGATTATAGGGTCATTTTTGAAATCGATGGCGAGAATGTGATCATTTGGGCAATAGGTCATAGGCGAGATATTTATGATATTGCAACTAAGCGCCTCTGATTGCTAGAAGGGTTCTCGATAATTGTGCTTCTCGCAAGTTTCGCTAATGTGTAAAAACTTGATACGATTAGGTGCACATGGTGTACGGAAGTGTTCCTGTTGGTTTGGAAAAAGGTCTCGCTATTCCCGAGGGGGAGGATAAGCTGGCGGAGCAAGGTTATTCACGCTTGGAAATTTCACAGTTTGAATCTATCAAGCATGACAAAGAGCTTAATGTGACCATGGCTCGTTATTCTCCTGAAGAATCACAAGAGAGATTGGCGATCATGGAGGAAAACCCTGCAGAATATTTTGCGGTTAGCCACGTATCTGAAATTTTAAATAAACTTGGTATTTTTTGGTGTTACTTTGGTTCGTTTTCATACCAAATTGAAACGCAAAGTGGTGCCGTAAAACCAGATGATCGAGACATCATCTTCGATGCTGTCGCTGCAGAAGATATTTTACTTGAGCTGATTCGTTCGGAGCACATATACCTACCGATTCCTCGTGTGCTTGAACATCCAGAAACAAAATCTAATGTATTGCAGTTTTTTGTTAAGACACCCTCTGGTGAGTCGATACCTTTTGAAATGTTTGGACAAAATATGCGAGTGGAAGATAAGAAAGATGAGAACGGTATCATCAACGTCGGGTCTGGAACCGAATCTTGGGTTGTGAAGCAGTATCTTGATAAGAATGGAGCAGTCCATAATCACATCGATCGTTTTGGTAACGGAAGAATTTATTTAGATCGTTTTGTTCATGAATATCAGGCAGATTTGGCGGACATGATCGAAGATCCTCACTTGAAGATTAAGTCTGCCGGTAGAATCCATAAAGCCCAGGCACTGCTCCCGGAAGGTGCAGATTTTCAAAAAGTATATAACCAGGTGGCTGGTGATCTGAATGAAGATGAGTTGAACAGTTTGAATACTGTGTTGGGTCAGTCATACCAGCGATTTTTGGAGGAGGTTGAGATTGGGGACTCAGTGGAGGATGATCGGGAGCGTTATACCCAGATCGTGGCGTTGTTAACAGGTTGGGCAAAAGATTTTGATCGTATCTCTGATCAGCGTGAATACACAGTTGATCGGCTTACTGACTGGGTAAAATATGACGCAGCTGAAATTCGGCGGATGTATACCGAAACCCATACTAAAGCAAAGCAATTGATTACGAATCTTGGTCTTGGTGATGTGAAGTTGTCAGATCCATCTTTCGGTCAACGTGCGGAAGATAGTGTCCGTAATATTCCCGCTGAAGATCAGGCTGAAGTACTTGAAGATTTACAAGACGTTTTGTATCAGCTTGGTGAGGAGATTGAATACGTGAGAAAGCGACGAAAAACCTACGCTATGGTTTTTGAGAAACTCACCCATCAGGACTATCCTTTGTTTGTTGCGTTAGACCACGCCCATGAGCGATTTTTGAAACGAGTTGAACCTGTGCTACGGTATGATGAAATTGTATTAATAACATTGGAAAAAATTATGAACACCATTCAAGATGGCGATGAGCCGCAGGTAATTCCGCTGGAAGAAGCGCAAGAGGCTGAAAAAGAGCTTGGGAGTATTGATCCAGAAAAGTTGAAGGAAGCTGAGGAGAGGCGCAGAGAGCGGGAAAAACCTAAAGAAGGAGAGAGGTAAAAGCTGGTAGACTACCAGCTTTTTTTATGTTGCGTTGGAAATTTTTATTGACAGTGGGTGGTATTTTGGGGATAAACCTAAAAAAGAAAATACCATGTCAGATTTTTTTAAAGCAGTACACACCAGTGGGTACCCAGTTGCTCACTATGAGAAGATCTTGAAAAGAACTCCGTCTTTGGTGAGCGGTCTCGTGGGCTTGCTCGAGCAAATCAATGATTTAACAATCAAAGAAGGAGATGATGGAGTCTTCAAGCTTACTATTTCTAAGATTTTCAGTAAGGGCAGGTCCTCAGAAATAGAGGTGAGGTCTGGTTTTGAGCTCCAAACCGAAACAGACTACATCTTGTACCGAGTTAAAGGGTATTGTCATGTAAAAGTGCCAATGACGCATCCAATGATTCAAGTTGTATTGTCAAAGGCTTAAAAATTCAAGGCCTCATTCGAGGCCTTTTTTGTTGCGCTTTTTTTAGTAATCTTTTACAATCCGAACACCAAGCCGCCTTAGCTCAGTTGGTAGAGCGCATCCATGGTAAGGATGAGGTCGTCGGTTCAATCCCGACAGGTGGCTCCGAGTTTGTCCTGCCTGGATGAGCCAGCGGCCAGCGTAGCTCAGTTGGTAGAGCAATCCCTTCGTAAGGGAGAGGTCGGCAGTTCGAATCTGCCCGTTGGCTCCATGGATATAGACCCAATTCCAATGAAAGATGCCTGGGAGCTTGAATATCAATCTCCTCAGCTATTAACCAAAGACCAAGAGCCAACGAAGGCTTTTCGGTCTTTTGTGTCTTGGCTCACAAAAGAGCAGGGGATAGATCTTTCTGTTGCCAGAGTGTTAGATATTGGCTGCGGGACTGGACGGAATCTTCTCTATTTGTCTGAGCATTATGGCACCGAGGGGGTGGGGCTCGATATTTCTGATACGGCGCTTTCGTTGGCAAAAGAGCGGGCGCCACAGATTACTTGGTTGCAGCATGATTTAGAGCAAGGACTGCCAAGTTTCGATCAGTCTTTTGATATTGTGATCGATAGCACCACTTCACACCTTGTGTCTGAAACTGCTCGTGAATCACTAGTTCGTGACGTGTTAGAGGTGTTGGGTCCAGGTGGTTTTCTATACGTGCGCACTCTAACCAAAGACGGGGATAGGAATGCTCATAATTTAATGAAGCATATGCCTGGTCCAGAATTTGATAGCTACATTCACCCCAAGCTTGGGGTGGTGGAGCATGTCTGGAGCTCTGAACGTATCCGTGATTTGTATGAGGATTTTGAGGTTGTGTATGAAAAGAAATATACTGGGTACCAGAAGTGGGGTGCGCAGTCATATAAGCGACGGTATTTAAATTTGTATCTCCAAAAGCATGAATAAAGAAGAGCTCAAGCAAGAACTGAAAGATATTGAAACCCGGATGATGCAGGGTGATTTTTGGTCTGATAAAGATAAGGCGCAAGCAGATATTAAGCGCATGCAAGATATTAAGGATGAACTGGAGGGGTTTGGTAAGTATGACCGTGGTGATGCGGTCATGACCATCTTTGCTGGTGCCGGCGGAGACGACGCTGAGGATTTTGTGCGTATGCTCTTTGAAATGTATCTCAAGTTTTTTGATACCAAAGGGTGGCAGGTATTAAAGCTTCATGATCACCCTACGGAACATGGCGGGTATCGGAATATCTCAGTAGAGATCTCAGGGAAACAAGTGTATGGAAATATGCAGTATGAATCTGGTGTGCATCGTCTGGTGCGTGTTTCCCCTTTTAATGCACAAAGTAAACGTCACACCTCATTTGCAATGGTGGAGGTAATACCAAAACTCCCTAACCCAAAAGATTTGGAGATTCCAGACGAAGACGTGAAGCTTGAATTTACCAAATCTTCTGGTCCTGGTGGGCAGAATGTAAACAAGCGAGAGACGGCGGTGCGGGCTACTCATATTCCCACTGGTATCACAACGTATGCAGAATCTGAGCGCACTCAGGAAAGAAATCGCGATAAAGCAATGGAGCTCTTGCGGGGTAAATTAGCTGCTAAGCAGGAAGAAGATCGAAAGAAAAAAGAGGCTGGTCTACACGTGAGTAAGACCACGGATAATGAATGGGGAAGTCAGATTCGTTCATACGTATTGCATCCATATCAAATGGTAAAAGATCACCGTAGTGATGTTGAGATTCGAAATGTGCAAAAGGTTTTAGAAGACGGAGACCTGCAAGAATTTATTGATGCAATGAAAAACCGCCCGTAGGCGGTTGGGGGACTATTATTTAAATAGCCTGCTAAGGAGTAATCCAACAAGAAGACCCAGTGCAATATATACAATTGTGCATTGCTCAAGCGCGGACATGATTTCTTGATGTGATTCGGTCGGGTTGAGAGTTCTGAGCCACTCTCCCCACTGGTTCGTGTATGTGTTGTTCTGGATGGTTCCCATTACGATGCCAGCGATACCAATTACAGCTGCACTTATCTTATCTTTTATTTTTGACAACACTGATACCGTCACAATTAGTCCGGTGTACCACAATAGCATGCTGGACATGTGTAAAACCGCTCCCGTTATGAGTTTTGTGGTTGTTGGTCCTGCGCATAGGTAGCTGGTGCAGCCGGTAACAATCGCAAGCCCGAATAAGATGCATAAAGAAGTAGTCACTCTTTTTCTATTCATATCTACATTAATTTTGCTCTACCTTAGCAATTTAGATACAATGTGCAAGATATATGATTTATTTTGATGATGTGACCATGGTGTACCGTGGTGGTACCAAGTCTTTGGATAAAGTCACCTTTACGGTATCCGCCGGAGAGTTTGTTTCTATTGTTGGTCCATCAGGGGCAGGAAAGACTACGCTCATTAAACTCCTTTTGGCAGAAGAGGCGCCTACCTCTGGAAAAGTAATGTTTGAAGAGGTGGACTTAAATTCACTTCATCGATATGAAGTTCCAGCCTACCGTCGTCGTATTGGGGTGGTGTTTCAAGATTTCCGCCTCCTTCCTAATAAAACAGCCTATGAGAACATTGCGTTTGCCATGGAAGCAGCTGGGCAGAGTGATACTGATATCGCGGCTGATGTGCCCTACGTATTAGATCTCGTAGATCTTTCCGATATGAAATTCCGTTTTCCTCGTGAGCTCTCTGGTGGTGAGCGACAGCGACTCGCCATTGCGCGTGCGATTATTAATCAGCCGGAGGTAGTGGTTGCAGATGAGCCAACCGGTAATTTGGATCCAGTGGCAACCGAAGAAGTGATTCAGATTTTGAAGAAGATTAATGATCTAGGGACTACGGTAATTTTAGCCAGCCATGATAAGCAGGTGGTAGATAAATTAAAGAAACGAGTAATCACTCTTGAGAAAGGGAAGATGATTCGTGACGAAGAGAAGGGTAAGTATATAATTGAGTAATATGCGAGCAGGAGATTTTTTCAAACGAGTACTACGAACAGGATTCCAGGGTTTTTGGCGTAATGGGGTAGTTTCCTTGGCTGCGGTCTTGATGATGACCGTTACGCTGTCCATTGTTTCATTTCTACTTTTCTTAAATGCCGTATTGAACTTTTCGGTGGGACAGGTTTCTGAGCGTGTTGACGTGACGGTGTATTTTTATCCTGAGGCGGAAGAAGTAGAAATTGCCAATTTGAATCAGAAGATTGAAGAATTACCGCTCGTAGAAGAAACTGTTTATATTTCTCGCGATGAGGCATTGGTTCGGTTTATGGAGCGTCATCAGAATGATGCACTAACTTTGCGTGCTCTGGAAGAGCTGGGTGAGAATCCATTAGGAGCATCGCTGTCTATTAAAGCAGCAGAACCAAGCCATTACGCCACCATTATTGGTGATCTTGAAGAAGACGGACTTCTTGATCCAGAAGTAGAAGGGGCGATTGTTGAGCGAGTAAACTATCAGCAGAACAGAGAGTTGTTGGGGCGATTGCAGGACACGATTGTCACTGTGCAGGCGTTGGGGCTTGGCCTTACCTTGTTCTTCATGGTGATCTCTATTTTGATTACCTTTAATACCATCCGGCTTGCAATCTACTCATCTCGTGAAGAGGTTGAGATTATGCGATTGGTTGGAGCTGAGAATCAATACATTCGTGGACCGTTTGTTGTGCAGGGGGTGCTCTATGGTTTTGTTTCAGCTGTGCTGACACTTGCACTCTTGTATCCAGGAACACTTTGGGTGAGTCAAAAGACCTCCGGCTTCTTTGGTGGTATGGACGTCTATGTCTACTATGCTAATAATTTTGCCCAACTCTTTGTCATCACGGTGGTGCTTGGAGTAATCCTCGGTGTTATTGCTAGTCTGTTTGCGATTCGACGCTACCTGAGAAAATAGGCATATGGCTAAGCGAGTCAGAAAGTACATCTTTGTTGTTGGAGGTGTAATGTCTGGCGTTGGAAAAGGGGTGACCACATCCTCGATTGGCACTATCATGCAGGCTAAGGGTTATAACGTTAGTCTGATTAAGGCTGACCCGTATTTAAATGTTGATGCCGGCACCATGAATCCCACCGAGCATGGTGAGGTGTTCGTGCTGGATAATGGTCTGGAGACGGATCAAGACATGGGGAACTATGAGCGGTTTTTAAATACCAGCTTGCCGCCCGAAAACTATATGACCAACGGCATGGTGTTTAAGCATGTTATTGATAAAGAGCGTGCCCTTGAGTACGGGGGAAAATGTGTGGAGCCAACGTATCATATTACGGAAGAGATTCTGCGTCGGATTCAGGTGTCAGTGAAAAAGATGGATGCCGACGTTACCATTTTTGAGATTGGGGGAACGGTTGGGGAGTATCAGAATGCGATTTTCCTAGAAGCTGCTCGGCAGCTGAAAATTAAACACCCCAATGATGTCTTGTTCGTCATGGTGTCATTCCTTCCTATCCCTTCAAAACTAGGAGAGATGAAAACGAAGCCAACGCAGAATGCAGTGCGGCAATTAAACTCATACGGAATTACCCCCAATGTGATTGTTGGGCGCGCATCCGTTCCAATTGATAAAAAACGGAAACAAAAGATTGCCATGATGTCTGGTGTTCCGGTGGAGTATGTGATTTCTGCTCCAGACGTATCGAGTATTTATGATGTGCCACTTAATTTCGCGAAAGAAAAGTTGGGTGACAAAATTAGTGATTTATTAAAACTGCCGAAGAAGCGAAACAATCTTACGAAGTGGAACACATTCGTTAGAAAAGCTCATACGGCCAAGAAGCCCGTTAAGATTGCAGTGGTGGGTAAATACTTCCAAACGGGTGATTTCGTGCTCTCAGACGTCTATATTTCGGTTCTAGAGGCCATTAAATTCTCTGCCTATCACGTGGGGGTGAAGCCAGAGATTGATTACCTGGATTCAACCACTTTTGAAAAAGATCCAAAGTCTCTTAAGCAGCTCGAAGATTATGATGGTGTTCTCATTCCGGGTGGTTTCGGAGCTCGTGGTATTGAAGGGAAGATTGCCGTCGTGCAATATGCTCGAACGCATGGGATTCCATATTTTGGCTTGTGCTACGGTATGCAGCTTCTGGTGATTGAATATGCTCGCAATGTGGTTGGGTTGAAGCGAGCACATACCAAAGAGATTGATCCCAAATCTCCACACTTGGTGATCCATGTGATGGAAGACCAAAAAGAAAGACTGAAGCGGGGAGATCTTGGTGGCACCATGCGACTCGGGTCATATGATGCGAAACTAAAGTCTGGCACCATTGCCCGGAAGGCGTATAAAAAAGCGACAGCAAGTGAGCGGCATCGTCATCGGTATGAAGTGAACCCGGAATATATTGAAATCTTGGAGGATCACGGTCTAGTGTTCTCGGGCACATCCCCGGACGGACTTTTGATGGAAATCGCCGAGCTACCTTTAGATACTCATCCATTTTTTGTGGGGGCACAATTCCATCCAGAATTTAAAGCAAGACCACTGTCTCCTCATCCACTCTTTACTGCTTTTTTGCAAGCTGCAAAAAACCGTGCAAAGTAGTGTTCGTGTGCTAAGGTGATGACTAAATAAAAAAGAATATGGGATATCCTCAAAAAACTACCACACAATCGCTGTGGGACTTCTTTGCGGCATCGGGCAAATTCTTATTGCTTGGATTGCTCGGGGCGAGTGCCGCTGCAGCATTGGTGATTTCTGACGCTCTAGGCTATATCGTGGCGCCGAAACACCTACTACGCAGTGCAATTATGTGCGGCGCAATCGTTGCTGCTGCGGCCTTGTTGCACAAGCTTGCAGCCGTCTGTGTATTATTTGCACTGTCTCTATTGTTCTTTGTTCGTCTTGTCCAGCAGTGGCAAGAAGAAGACAGTGCCCAAGATTAATTTGAAAAGCCTCGAAAAGAGGCTTTTTGTTTGAGAAATTTTTAAAAATCCGCTACAGTACGTTCACATCCTTTGCCGGATCGTCTAATGGTAGGACGCTTGATTCTGGCTCAAGTAATCTAGGTTCGAGTCCTAGTCCGGCAGCAAACATAGACGCCTCGTAAAAAAGAGGTCATTTTCTAGGATATGAAGGCTTGGTTAAGCCATTTTGATAGGTTCGAGCCGAGGTCACTTCCGGAGTTTTTCTCGCGGAGTATTTTGAGTGACCAGATCCGTATAATACGTTGATGTGTAAAGGTTCTTACTTGTTATTTCTAGGTTCGAGCCAATTTGCTTCAGGGTCCTTAATATTTTACCTGTCACACCTGCGTGTCTTTGTGTGTTGGGAAAATTACGAAAATAAAAAGCCATAGCATTACACTACACTACGGCTTCATAACTTTTAGCATTTTTCTACGATAAAAGTCGTATCGAATATGCTAAGGGTCACCTTCTGGAGCTCTTCATTCCAATCAAGATCAATCGTAGTCGTTTCTTGATCTATGAGAACCTCTTCCGCCGGAATGTCTCCTGTTGGGATCCATTCTGTGTAAAGAGTTTCAAGCTCCATATCCGAACCTAGCTGAAGCATTACCTCAGCCATGTCTTCGTCAACCAAGAATTCCGCGTGAATCTTGTCTTTCTTGACGTACCCCTTCTTGCCCCTTTCGAGTAAGAGGGAGAATGCTGCTTCTGGGTTAAGATCCTTAAGGATCTCGTACCGCCTGTTTAGAAAAAGCCTTCTGATTTGATGAGGCCTCATGCCCTGTATGAGCTTCTCTATCTCGATTAGATTTTCCAGCGCAGCTAAGGGTGTAATCATTGAAATTTTTTCCATGGGTATAGTATTTTAATTTTTAAAATTATACAACATTATATTTTATATGTAAATAGTTAGGGCCAGACATTCTTGTGGCTGTGTGCGTGTTCAATTCTACTTTTCAATACACCTAATCAAGTCTTTTTGGACACCACCAGGTTCGAGTTTCGTCCAGCCTTGCCAGCAGAATGGAGCATCTCACACAAAAAAGGTGATTTTCGGAAACATAAAGGCTTAGTTAAGCTGTTTATGTGTATACTTGTTTGTGTGAAAGGTAATGAGGTCAAAATATTTTTTCTTTTATTGGGGGCTCTGCTCTTAACGTATGGAATAGTTTTATCTTACTGGGGAGATGGATTTGTAATTGCATTATTGCCCACGAACACGCTACTGGTCATCTTGGGATCAGTGCCCCTTATTGCGGGAGGAGCAATAACGGGACGGGTTTTTGTAGATAGATCGCGGGGAAGTATTAATCTTTTGAGACCCCATAAAAAATGGAGCAGGGTGGTTGTTGCTGACAATATCTCTTCTATAACATTAGATAGGCAAACAAACCTGCCCGACCCTAATTATAATGAGAATTCCGGCCTCTTTGTGGAGAATATCTTTACCTTTATCCTGATGCTTTTAGCTCTTCGCTCTACTGCGAAGCAGCAACAAAGAGATGAGAGAGTAATTTTGCTGGTGCGCAGTACAAAGGGGCTCTATTTTGCTCCTGAGAAAAACTTAAAAAATCCTGAGTTTGTACGGGATGTTTTGAGTCTGTTGCAGCAGAACAGCCACATTAGAATTCCAGATCATGACAAGGTTGCGCTAGGGCGCTTGTCTTGATCTAGAAAATACTTGGTTGTAGATGGTAAGATTCCTTTAATTATGACAACAAAGACACACACCACGGAAGCAGAAGCTGTTGAAGTTCTTCAGGATCATTTCAGCAAGGAAATAGACAACATCTTGCTTTTGCAGGGCGGTAAACACTCCACTGCTTATGCTTTTACATATGAAGGAAAAGAGCTTGTGATCCGCTTTAATATCTCAAGTGAAGGCTTTAAAAAAGACAAAGAAGCGCACGAGATTTTTAATGAAACAGATGTGCCAGTGGCTCAGGTTTTTGATATCAAAAAACTTCCCAACGGATCTTTTTACGCAATCTCTGACAAACTTCCTGGTGTGACCATAAAAAGTCAGTATCGAGAGGGGGATTTTTCTTCACTTCCCGCGCAGTTTGAAATGATCGAACGCATTGCAGAAAAATATGCCAGCTCATCAGTCGACCACCAAGCATATCTGGAGTCTTTCTTTGGGCATTTAGGGAATAAATTTGATTGGAGCACTATTTCATCCAGGCCATACTTTGATCAAGAGTTCTACGATTTCTTAATTAAAAAAGTAACTTACTACATGCAATTTATCCCAGATGATGTGCGAAGTCTGGTGCATGGTGATTTTGGGAATGAAAACGTGCTCATAAATACCGGCGGCGATATTGAAGGAGTTTTAGATTGGGCAAATTCATTTTACGGTGATCCTTTTTTGGATGTTGGACGAGTCGTTTTGTATTGCCCAAGTCGAGAAGCTACGGTGTCGGCGGCTTTTGCATTTTTCAAAGATTCCAGTCACGAAAATTGGTTAGAGCGGATCTATTTAGGGGTGTACTTCACGATGCTCACTAACTATCAACATGCAGCTCAAGATGACCACGAAGCATCTTGCTTGAATGCAAGAAAGAGAATTGAACAGTTTGAGGAACTTATGCGGGAGTTCATCAAGGGTTTGTAGCTATTCCTCGTGCCTGCTAGATAGTGGTGGAAAATTTTTCTCACCACCACTGTGTGATTTTGTGGAATTGCCCTTTGTTTGGTTCAAATTTTTACGCTCCCACGAGGTTCGAGTAGTGTGCCACCTTGCCAGCATTTTGGCACAATCAAACAAGCATTCCATTTCGCGTTGTAAAATAAGGGCCGTAGCGGAAGCTGGGTTCGAAGATTTTCGTCAATTTTCAACAAAATATTGATATTACGTTGTAAACAAAGGGGAAAAGTGGGCTCGAGTCTCACTCTGTCTCAAAAGCTCTTTACTCCGGCCGAGGTCTCTGGTGCGGTTGGAAAAAACTTTATCATGAACACACAACAGAAAAATAATAAGCTACTCTCTATCTTTGGGTGGAGAGCGGTTAAGAAATTTAGCCTTTTTGGGGTAACTGTGCTCCAGGTGACTAGTGGGTACAATGACCAAGAATTTCGTGCCGTTACTCCGTGGGCATGGTTGGCACGAATATTAAGACGGCCAGATATTGGTTACCCTAAGGTTGCAAGTCGAGTGCTTGAATACCGAGACCTGATTGAGGGTTCGGTAGAAATGCCCGGGGGCCACCTTCTCGTAATCCTTGGTGGTGAGGTGGATCACCCTCGTCATGTGCTCTATGATCCCAAAAAAAAGCGCACTATAAAGGAGTATGCTGAAGCGGTAATGGTCCGACCAGGTATCTATTACCTTCGGGAATGGACCCTCGGAAGACCTGCATCTACACCATGCCTCTATCGCGTGCCTGACGGTGCGCGCATGGAGCTTTATGACCATGTTACGCCGCAAGATGTCCGGAGTGCCGAAGAGTTCTCTGGGTTTCATATTATTCAGTGGAGAGGGCAATCTGTTGTAGTTGACTTCAAGAGCATGGAAAGAACTCCAATGTTCACCGAAATGATCTTGTTGAGCCCAGGTGTGTACCGAATGAAATGTTTTATTCCAATATCGTGGACAGACCCGATCGACTACACATTCTTGTTTGATGCCAAAGAATTTCATTTTTTACCGAACTGGAGTGTGAGGTCGGTGGTTCCCGTAGAGGCGGGAGGAAAACGATTCTTTGTTCTAAGTATCCGTGAGGACACTAGAGAACTAGGCTGGAAACGAGTCGTTGACATTTCAACAATGGAGACGTCTAAGCTTATCGAGTTTGCTGGTTGGCGTAGGCTCGATGATATACATCTAGAGCTCGACTCTGGTGTAGGCACCGTCGCCAGGCTAAATTTGCGTACCCTTAGGTGCGGCCCCTGGCAACAAGCGCTGTGAAATCATAAGCCCTCTATTATTAGGGGGTATTTTTCTGTATCAATTTCTGAGATCAGGGGGGTAAATAATTTAATCAGGCAAATAAAAACCGCAGCGGGTGCTGCGGTTGGCGGGGGTTATTTCTTGCGGAGGTTTTCCTGGTTCTCAAGAAACCACCGGTAGGTGTCTTGGAGGCCATCTGTAAGAGAGACGCTATGTTTCCAGCCGGTGTCATGAATTCTGGACACATCCAAAACCTTTCTTGGTGTTCCATCAGGTACGCTGCCATCAAACACAATTTCTCCTTCGTATCCAACAACTTTTGCGATCATTTCAATGACCTCACGCATAGAAAGGTCTTTACCCGTTCCAATATTTACATGCTGCAATCCATCATAGGTCTGCATTAGGTGTAGGCAGGCTTGGGCTAGGTCATCTACATGCAGGAATTCGCGTAGGGCGCGACCACTGGCAAAGCCTTCGACGCTGGTTTTACCAGCTTTTTTTGCGTTATGAATTTTCATCATAATCTGTGGAATCGCATGACTGTTCACCGGGTGGAAATTGTCTCCCGGTCCATACAGATTTGTTGGCATGGCGCTGATGAACTTGTCTCCGTACTGCATCTGGTATTTCTCGCATAACTTCAGTCCAGCAATTTTAGCAATAGCATATCCCTCATTAGTTGGTTCCAAGGGGCCGGTCAGAAGATATTCTTCTTTAATTGGCTGTTCTGCCATTTTGGGGTAGATACAAGAAGATCCCAGGAATAGAAGCTTGGTAACTTCATATTCATGCGCGGCATGAATCACATTGTTTTGGATGCGCAGATTTTCAAAGAGGAAATTTGCGGGATAGGTGTTGTTGGCAACAATGCCGCCTACTTTGGCTGCCGCCAGAAAAACATATACTGGTTTTTCGGTGGCAAAAAATGTATTCACTGCTTGGGTGTCCAACAGATCAAGCTCTTGTCTGGTGCGAGTGATGATGTTGGTGTGTCCGGCTTTTTTGAGAGCTCTTATGATTGCTGAGCCAACCAAGCCTCCGTGTCCAGCAACATAAATTTTTGAATCCTTGTTCATATTGTTTGCAGTGATCTTATGCAACGCATAGTAGCATATGAGCATTTTGGTTCATAAAAAAGAACCTTACTTATTACATAAGCAGGTTCTTACAATTTTTCTTGAAGAGGTGCCATAAGATGCACCCCAGTACGCCACCCCATGCAATAGCACTCAGGGGGCCATGGTCGTGATTACACATAACTGGTCCCATGGCGCCAGCTTTAATCGGAACAAAGACAGCGGTCGTTGCTAGGGCGGTCAGGCTTCCCAGAGTTGTTAACGTCCGCACCCATCGACCCCAGCGTTCTGGTAGCTGTGTCCAAAAGAACACAAGGTCAAGAGCAGCGTGCCCAGCAAAGATTTTGAGAAAATCATTTGATTTCGGCCAGCTTTGCCCTAGATCTACCCACTCTATGACCATGTGGCCAAGAATGAAACTAGTCGTAAGCCAGCTTCCTTTTTTTGCATAACGGTGTATGAGTATGGAGGTGGCTAATGCGCCGCACACATACGCCAATGTTTCTGGTGTGTGTGGTAGGTGATTCCACCCATGTCCCAGCCAGATTATCAGATAGATTGTGAAAAATAGCTTTTCCACGAGCCAGATGGCTAAGTTGATCATAAAGATGACTCGGATCATAATTTGATTTTTCTGGGTGAAAAAAAGCGCAACTCCCGAAAGAGTTGCGCATGGAAATTAGCTGAAGGTGTTACCCTCAGCGTCGACCTTAATGGCCGAATACTGAATGGCAATGACTTCTTTCGCATCCAGGCCGTTAAACACTGGACACGTGTCGCAACACACGGCTCCAACTTCAATGTTCTGACCGAACTGATTGGATAGGTGGCGCTTCAGGTGTATGAGGGCTGGCAGATTAGACAAAACTTCGTGTACAGTCTCTGTCAATGGATTTGTTGCCTCCATGTGGGCGGCAAAGAATCTTCCCTTGACCCCGGAGAGTTCTCTCACTTTATCGTCAAATGGTGTTTTGACCTTGTTGATAAAGTTTCGTGCTTGCTCAACGAGAAATTCAATAACACCAGGGGAGATGTTTTGAGTTTCTGTAACAAACACCTGTTCGTCTGTAGCTCCTCCGACCGCTACTCCGATTGAAACGATAGCGTCATCAGAGAGTTCGCGATACACAATCCAGGTGTCGTTACTTACGGCGCCAACCTTCAGATCTGTTTCAAACATTTTAGAGAAATACTCTGAAAGGATCATTGGTCCAGCCAGGTCCGACAGGACCGTGTGTAGCTTGTGTGACAAGTCTTTGTCTGGCAGCTGAAACGCAAGGAAGGGTTTTTCTACCCCAGACTCTTTTTGTACCACTCTGTGGAATGCTGTTGTCTGTCCCCCAAGGAAAAGTTCAACTTGCTCCTGGAGTGCTCGTGTTGACCCAGCGAAAGGGGTCTCAACATTTGATACAAAGTTTTGTGGCGTTGCTGCGCCTACGTACACTTTTTGTGCCTGTTCACAGGTCATGATAGTTTTGAATTTTAAGGTACAACGAAATTTAAAACATGATCAAAATACGATCATGTCATTACGCTCTGGTGGAGCGCAATAACATAAGCATATTGTTACGAACCGCTGAACTTCTCCCTTGTCCGTTCGTATCGTCGGGTTGGTAGCTGGGCAGTAGCATGTTGATGGATATTTGCTAGTTCTTCAAGCCAACCTTGCGCAAAAGCTTCAGGGTTTCGCTGGATTGAGAGACTGTGTCCAAATGTTGCTGCGACATTTTGTCCCTCGAGACTGTCTTTAATGAAATCAATATCATCCTCAGACTGTACTTTGTTTGCGATAAAGATGTGGGGGACGTTGAAACGACTTAAAAGTTCCGCAATTTGTTTGGCGGTTTTAATACTGTGCATTGCTGGCTCAGTCACGATAACACCAAGGTCGAATCCTGTTACAATTCCAGTTGAGGCTCCGTCTGCTCCTGCTTTTTCATCAACAACAACAGACTGGTTGTCTTCAAGTTCTAGGAGTGGGAGGTATACCTTGAGAGGAGCAGAGAGACTGTGACTGCAGGCGTTTCCAGCAAGGACTTTCTCAGTCTGCGGTCCCGCTGACATGATCATCATGCGGTCTTTAAGTTCGTGGATAAAAGTTTTTGAGAATTCATCGTCGTTAATACGAAAGCGCTGATTCTCTACCTGCAAAAAACCATCTCGGAATTTTGTCTTGGCTTCAAGGCCAAGCGTTGCAAAAAGATCTTCACGAGATGAACCGAGGTGGTTCATCTCCGGCAGGTTTCCACCTGTTAAGTTATACGCCAAGTCCATATTGTGGTCAGCATCAATTGCCAGCACTTCTTTGCCTTGGCTGTGTAGCCATAAAGCCATTTGTGTCGCCACAGTTGATTTACCACTTCCTCCTTTTCCTAAAAATCCTAAAATCATGATGTCTTGTTATTACAGCCTGTGCATGCTCCATGTGCAACAATATCTTGCACCTTGAAAGTTGTGTGCTTCGGTCTTGGCAGGTGGATCGCTTCTACGGCACCACAATCTGTGCACACTAGGTGATCATGCTCGTGACTTGATCGTTCATACATCACCTTGTTTTTTGCCACTGTGATTTGTTTTACATCACCTGTTTCAACCAAGTTTTTCACATTGCGAAAGAGGGTGGAGTGGTCTGCTTCTGGAATTAAGCGCTCTAGGTCACTAAGTGATAAGAGGTGGTGCTCATCAAGAAGAGATAGCATCTTGTCTCTGTACACAGGTTTTCGCATGTTCGGCATTATAGATGCTTGGTATTTTTATGCAAGCTGTTTGCATAAAAATGTAATATTTAAAAACTTCGAGTGTAGTAATAGATGAGCAGCAATGCTCAACCTTGCAGGGTGACGTTGTGCACCTCCATAAAGTTGATTGCCACTTTGTGCTTGGCCAGCTGGCTCTCTACGTTGATATGCTGCAAAAGTATTACCTGTATAAAGAGGGCGAGAATGCTTGGCGCTGGTTTATGCGGCGCCCAAATATGTTGTTAGCTCCGCCAGGAGCAAGTGACATAATAAAAATAAACAATTTCTCCTACCGCTGTCAGGTGGGGGAATGTGTAAGAATTCGATAAGGCCTCAACACGAGGTCTTTTGTTTTGGGTGAAAAGTCTTCTATAATGAATTCATGACTAAAATATTTGTTCCCATCCTAGCTTTATTAGCTTTTATTGGTGGAGGGGTACTCCTGTATAACGCAGCCGAAGAGGGTATTGAGCCTCGCGAGGCTATTGTGTACCCAGATATAGAGGTGCCGACCGGTACTGAGCAAATGCTTCCGGTACAGAAAGAAACAAAAACAGAAAAAAAGCAGCATTCAACTAGTCCTGAGTCAGCTTGTATTTATGTAGATATGGTTAATCGTAAATATGAGGCAAACAGTCCTCAGGAATGTTGGCTGGTTGATTTCATGTGTGATTTTGATGCTGGCGAGAAAGTCTTCCAGGATTCGACCGGGTGTGGTTGCTATACCCCGCCAGAAGGGGTGGCTGCAAAAGAGTGTATTGCGGTTGATTCAGTTCGTTATTACGGGAAAACAGCTGCCGAGTGTCGGGCGGCATCTGGTCCAATCACTGCTTGTGATGAAGGGCAGCTTCATTTTACGGGAGAGAGTGGCTGTGGTTGTTATACGCCAGCGGGACGTGATACTAGTGAATACGATGGTGCAAAAAAGAACCCAACAGATCCACTAGTGCATCGCATGCAGTTAGGTACCAAGGTGCGTATGGGTCAGTACGATAACGCGATTTTGCCGAACGGAGATACGCTTTCGATTGCTGAGTTTGTAAATGAACCATGTACCGAGGTGTGTGTTTGGAGTGGGCAGGAGGTGTATTTCAATTGGTATCCATCTGCAACGCCAGGTAAGGAGGTCCGCATGCCTCCGTTTGAAAATGGTTTTCCGTATCGGTTAGAAGTTGGTGGTACTGATTACGAAACATACGTCGAAATAACCGTATGGACCGTGGGGCAAGTTCCTTCTGTCGGACCAGAGGTGAGTCGTATCGAAGATGGTACTGCTTGGTATGTGTACGATGAACAGTTCTCCGAAGATGATTATCGTAACCATTGTTCTAGCTACTACGGTGGTTCGTTTAATGCTTGCCAGTCTTCGTTCTGTTCAGAGGACATGTGTACCGATGATTGTAATATGGTCTGCATGCTAGACCAGACTGATCAAGCGGGGCCAGCACCACAGGTGCGAGAGGTTTCTAATGGTGTGGCGTGGTATTCTCAAGACTTGTACGTGACTACTGCAGCGATGGAGAACCACTGTATCGAGACGTATCAAGGAACCTTTAATGCTTGTGCGTCTGCGCAGAATTGTACCGGTAATTGTTCCGCGGTGTGTTTGCCTGGTTGTTTTCTGCCTAACTAAACTCTGATTTCTGTGATTCCACGTTTCCACGACAAACAATATTTAATTGGCGGAACCCTCATTCTGCTTGGTGTGACCATCTTGGCTATTTTCTCTCCAGGTACTCCAGCAGAATATACTGCCGGGGATACCAGCTCTGATGCATCGGTGAGCGGGTATGACCTGTTTGAGAGCGGAGCAGATACGTTGGCGAACCAGCTTGCTGCTGCCAATAGGCAAGAAGCAGAGAATCGCTTTGGGCGACGGTATCTGAGTGAGTCGTATCTATCGTGTATTGATGTCACTTTTGTTTGCGGCGATGACGAGGAGTACTTTTTTGATCCGTATGGGTGTGGTTGTGAAAAGTTAGACTTTAGTCCTGAAGATGAAACAGAAGAGAGCGAGCCTGAGGGCGAGGCATTTCAGGTGCAATACGGGGAACCAATGCGTATCCGAGATATTGATAGCATTGCTTTAAATGGGGGAGATGCGCTTTGGATCCGATCTTTCAATACCGATGAAGCGCCACCAACAATCACCTTTGATGTATATATCTCTGGTGAGGATGTGACGTATCAATATCCGGAGGAGCAAGACAAGGTGCTCTACAGCATTGATCTCGTAGCTAGTGATTACCTTTCTTATGCAGATGTGGTGGTGACCAAGCCAGAGTTTGGTGGTTTGGGTGGTCCGGCGCCGACAGATACTGAAGTATTTTTGGAATAATAAAAGACCCGCCTGGTGTGGCGGGTCGTTCCTTTTGGGATGTTTTTAGCGTCGGAGTAGAATTTGTCGACTACTCTGGTGACCTTGGTCACTCTTAGCAGTTACAACATACACTCCTTCTGGAGCGGACTCTGGTATTTCCACGCGTGTTCCTGTGCCTGTAGCAATGAGATTTGCCTGCAGATCCCTGACCTCCCATTTTGTCTGGGAGTTTATCCAGTTTGCGGCAACATTCACATGGCCACTGGTTGGGTTGGGATAAGCAGTCATCTTCTCAAGTTTCCAGATACGATCTTCTTCTTGCTCAACAACGTATGTTGTCACGTCTTCTTGGTCTAGAACAGCACCACAGGTGCCGCTTATCCCAGATACATAGTTTCCACTTGTATCTTGGGTAAAACCAAAAGATGAGACACCTGGGTTCGTAGTTGACGGATCCATGTGTCCAGTATTGGCCACCATGAACGTATCTCCTCCTGCAATTGGAACCACCGGAAAGCTGTCTTGCGTAATCGTTGCGTTGTTGTTTACCGTCATTAAGACTTCAAATTCAACGATTTTTTTATACACAAGCTTATTGGCGGGCGTTCTTCTCAAGCTATCAACAACTATCTTATATATGATGTGTGGGTAGTTTGATGGTTTCGCCATGGCTAAGCAGAATCCATGATTGTTTGTAGGATAATCGAAAGTGCTTAGTTGCCCAGAGGCGGAAACACCGCCGGGGTTCCAATAAGTGCTTGGGCTCGGAAAGAGCCCCCCGATTGCAGCTGTATACGCTGGAGTATCCACCTCTACGGCAAATCCAATGCTGTAATAAGAGTTTGGTGAGTACCACTTGATGTCATACACACTGACAGTGGTTGCGGCTACAAATAGGAAGATAACAAGAGATGAAAGGGTAAAGATGATGATGCTTTTCTGCATGTTGATTGGGTATTTGTTTGTTGGTGAAAAGTTTTTCCACGTCGGAATTTGCATAATTATACAATACTTATATACATATTGTCAAACAATTACGATTTATATACAGAGGTTCGTCAAGATGGCCTAATGTTATAATTACGTCAACTAATGCGGAAACGCATGGTTGTGTTAGTAGGGTAAATAACTTGTACGAAGTATATATA
>Ga0075476_10000192_pt1 | contig 26193 bp, 25 predicted proteins | sample DEB08_DNA_5_FD_76339 | JGI IMG/M metagenome (GOLD analysis project Ga0075476, IMG submission 76339) | Aqueous microbial communities from the Delaware River and Bay under freshwater to marine salinity gradient to study organic matter... | ecosystem: Environmental > Aquatic > Marine > Coastal ...
ATATCAATACCTTTCATAATATCCGTAAAACTATTATCTAACTCGGTCAATTTTCCAACAATTTTGGTGTTTACAAACTCTTCTAATTGTTTTTTTGAATCTTTAATGGTTTCTACATTTCTCATTAAAGCTTCAACTTTGGATTTAACACCCTCAATACGAGTTCTTGTTTGTGCCAAAGCCTGAGTAGTTACACTTATAGCTCGTTGATTCTCCTGTGACGTTGTCTGTAAAGAACCTGTTTTATTCGTCAAACTAGCTAGTTTTTGATTAATCACTTGCATTAAATTATTGTCAACGGGTTGTGTCATAGTTATATATATTCAACAAAGAATATAATTTAATTGAAATTCTCCACGCTACTGGTCTCTCCTATATCATCGGATTCATATTCTGGATTTTTATTTTTGTCTTTGTCTTTGTCATCAGATTCTTCTCGTTTTTCGAATACCGTTATTTGTTGTTCCATCATATAAAGGAGTGTATCCAATTCCACAGTCTCTCTCAATTGTTTAAAATAGGTATTGCGAAGATTACTTATTCCATCTTTTGCCCGCTTAAATTCCTGGACCAGTCTAGGATAGTGAAGATTTCCTTTATATGTTTTCAATGAATCTAATCCACTCTCTATTATTTCTTTAATAATTTTCTTTTGGCTATCATAATTCTCATTGTAATAATAGCGACGCACACGCGTCGCCCAATCCGACCCTCTAAAATGAAGTTTTTCTTTGAAATATAATTTTTCTCCTTCCTGTGTTCGTGCTAAAAAAGAGAGATTATCAATTGTATTTTGTAATGGAGCAGGTATTCTATAATCTGATGTCATATAATTATAGAATACTATTATTTCCTATTTAAATTAAAAACTACTAAAATCAGTTAACATAGGCTTGGGTAAATACTCTTGATTAGATGAGCGATAATTTGGCACCTTTTTACACTCAAAGGCGGGTTCAGGACAACGTCCACAAGGAGGGCACGCAGGACAGGGTTCTTGACGAGGACATGCTGCAGGTTCGGGACATGCAGGACACACTGGTGGCACAACCTGTGATTTCAAGATGTAAAGATCCTCATCTCCTTCTGGTATCTGGGATTTAGGAATACCTCCACGTGTTGCGTCATCGTTATTTTCTCTCTCGGTCTTCTTATTTGTCAATCCCTCAACAACCCTACCTGTCATCATCCCTAAAAATAGAGAGACAATAATAATCAAAAAAAGTGAAAATAGTGTAAGTTTCATTTATATTAAAAATAGACAAAAAAATTGAATAAACTATTTACTACTACTCAAAGAGTATATTCTGAGAAGATGGAAACTGAAATCCCAAAAACTAAATATGGTCTCTCTATTTATAGGAATCCTGATTCAACATCACTTGAAATTGGTGTGGATGAGGCAGGAAAAGGTCCAATGTTCGGTCGCGTTTACGCAGCCGCGGTTGTTTTACCTAAAGACAGCACTCAGGAAAAATTCAATTACACGGATTTACGAGACAGTAAAAAAATAAAGTCGCTCAAGAAACTCAAAGGTATAGCAGAGTATATCAAAGAACACGCAGTAGCCTGGGCTATCTCTTACTGTGATGAAAAGGAAATCGATAACATAAATATTCGACAAGCCACATTCAAAGCAATGCACGACGCTATTGATAGTGTTATTAAACAACTTAATGAAAACAATCAAAGCAATAAAAGCAATAAAAATAACATAGAGCTCATGATAGACGGAAATGATTTTAAACCTTATATGTGTATGCACGGTTCTATGTTTCTTGCATTACCTCATACATGCTACGAAGGAGGAGACAATAAATTTACCGCAATCGCGGCAGCATCCATTTTAGCAAAAACAGAGCGAGATACTTATATTCTAGATTTATGCGAAAAACATCCCGAACTCAAAGAAAAATACAGCATTGATACTAATAAAGGATATGGAACAAAAAAACATCTAGAAGGTATTCAAGAATTCGGTATCACACAATGGCATCGTCGTTCTTATGGAATTTGTAAGAATTATTAATTATAATTTCCAATTACCAGTCACTTCTAAATATGTTTGGATACTTTTTTTGTTAGATATATTATCTTTTTAAAAATACATAGTAATGTCTAGTCGTATTTTAGTAATCAAAGAATCCCCTAAGATTATATCATTAATTATGAATAAACATAGCACTCGTTTAGCAAAAGTGAGATTTTCGCCTCCTCCTACTAATACTAATATAGATGATACAGTTGCCTATCTACACCACATCAATGTGAATCCGTTTCATCGTAATAAACAATTAGGTTCTCTCATGCTACGTCATATGAACACCTATTTAAAAGAAAATACACTAACGGAAACAGTTCGCGGGGTTTTATGGGATGATACGACCAATCCTTATCTCTCTTCTTTTTTTTGTAAGAATGGATATACTCTAAATTTAGAGGAACAGAGTATCTATGATGATGGTGAAAAAATCTTTGAAATTACCCCCATAGAGAGACATTTATAAAAATTGAACTTATTTAAGATTTTCATATAGAGATAAGAACAAAGACTGGTATATAAACCATGAAGGTTTTAGTTTTTGACACCGAAACCACTGGTCTACCAGAACGCAACAAATATGGAAAAAAGGCATCCATCTACGAGACAACCTATTGGCCGTATATTATCCAACTCAGTTATATATTATACGACACCGAAAAACATAAAATCATTATAGATCACGATCATATTATAAAAATTCCTGACCACTGCACGTTGACGGAAAAGAGTATTGAAATGCACGGAATTACACGAGAGCATTCACAACGCGAAGGCATTTCCATCAAAGATGCACTAGAACTCTTTCGTGTTTGCGTAGAAGCAGCAGATAGGATTATCGCCCATAATCTCTCCTTTGATCGTCAAATAGTTCTAGTGGAATCAATCCGTCATCGTATTAAAGGTCCATTTTATTTTAAAGACACATCTCAATTCTTCTGCACTATGAAAAATAGTGTAGAATTGTGTAAAATAAAAACTACAAATAAAACAACAGGTGAAACCTATTTAAAATATCCCAGATTAAGTGAGCTCCATAATCATATGTTTGGCGAAGAACCCCAAAACACTCATAACTCGTTTGTTGATATCCTTATTTGCCTTAGATGCTATATTATGTTAACAGACGGAGTGGATATACGCAAAAAAAGCCGAAAATTCAAAACATTCTACAAAACTATATGTCCTGGTTAGATTTTTAAATATTATCAATATCATCAATACTTACTGTTTCATCTATCCATTGCGGAGGTATTGTAAAAGTGTCGCTGTTGTTGATGTTATCATCATTTTTAACCAATATTTTTTTATAGCTACTAAATTTATTTAATGTTTCTGGTGTAATTTCAACAAAATATTTATTTTTATTATATTCACCTATGTCCTGATGAATATGATGTCCTCTATATTCCATTCCTTCTTCAATACTATAAATGAGTTTTTTTATTTTACTACTAGATCTAGAAGGATACCAAAAAAGTATTATTTTCTTTTTATCGCTTTTAAGAGTGTAATACGGAACCTCTCTATTATATGTTTCCTTTTTCTCTCTTTTTGCAAGTTTTAATTCCCATCGCTTATAATTATCCATAGTGTAAGTAGATACGTGTTTATCATTATCACGCACAACCTTAATATCTTTATTGATTCCAATAACTATATTCTTTTGTTTGATCCATCGCAACGCCCACTCGAATTCAAATTGAAACGGCCATTTATTACTCTCTATCGAAAAATATCCAACATTCAAAATATCGCTAACTTTATTTATCGATGGTGTCAATGAAAAAAAAGGCCACCATCCAACATCTTTCCATACACTCCAATCCATATCATTCATCTGCCAGTATTTAAACAATTCTATTAATTGGACCGATGGTTGCATTTTTTTGATTTCATTATTTATCAATTTACAGTGAATATGATTATTCTCTACTACAGGCATAGTATAAATAATCTCTCTTTGGGTTAATGAATAATGCGAAATATCCGTAGTTGTAATAATATTATATGCTTCCTGTAAAACTGGTCCAATGCTATACCAAGAGTCTTCCCAATGCATCCAGAACTCATAGTGTTCCAATTTATCAATTATCATATTCAAACTAAATGATTGCCCTTTTTGATATTCTTTCTTGTCTATGAATGTCATCATTGGATATTTTAATTCTAATTCATTTATATAATGTCTATTCAATGACGAATATTCCAGCACTATAAGATAATCATCTATCAAATAAAGATGATTTTTATTAAATTTTATAAAGGTATCTAGTGTTCTTAGTAATATATTATATTTTTTTTCATTACTGATAAATGTCGTGCATGAAAATAAAAGTCTTCCTTTTACATTTTCATTTCTTGGTATAGCATTATTATAAATCATATAGGACTGTTTCTCTGTAGTATTCATGTTTTCTGGAATAGAATAAAAATAATCACACGGAAATAAAGTTATATTCGATTTATTTAAATTATCAAAAAAGATCGTTCTTATTATATGACGTGCAGAATATTTCAGCCTTGCTTGCAAAAATATATCTCTATTTTCGCGCAATTTATCTAAAAACATCTTTAAATTACTATCTTTAGATGGACTACCAAGAACTCTATTTGAAATTATATCAGAAGTATGAGATTCATAGGAAGCAAAAAAACGATTTTGGGATTCATTCAGAATTGAATTCAATGAAGCATTAACATTAGCATTAGTCGTCCAAACACAATTGGTATCTATGTATATTCCTCCATAACAATATAATAGAACTAATTTCAAGATATCAACCTTACCACTTAGCGTCTCTTCAACATCATATATATATTTGGCACAACATATTAAATCATCATTTCGGTAAGCATACCAAAGTTTTTTAATTTTTTCTTCATCCCACAATGTGTATTCCCAATCTGAATTATTTGATATATATTCCTTTTTCCAACTATTTATATTGCTATAGGGTTGCATTCTTTCACCGATCCAGATTTGATGTATCTGTTTAGGTATTAGAGTTTTATTTTCAGTATATTGATCCATGCATTCAACATGTTTCCACGTTCCTACTGCCAAATGAGTTCCATAATTACCAAACGCATATTTTTTAAAAGGAACTGGTTCTATAACGTATATATCCTGTTTGTTTTCATATTCAGCATAACTTTTTGATATTAAAACGGGTCCTGTAGTATATAAAACATGATCGATATAGGACTCTACCTTTATGTATTGACTCATTGTATTAGGAGTATAGGAGCTATATCTATCATTATTATTAGGGATTGATGATAACTGAATAGTTTTATTGTAAATATGCTCCACACACGATTTCAGAAAAGCATTGCCCTTTGATGCTCCAAAAGCATAATTACCAAGTAACACAGTAATTCCAAGGTTTTCAAAATTTACACCTTTGCAATTTTTATCATCACCGTATTCTTTTGGAAATACACAATCATAGTCACACAGCGGAATGAGCGATTTGTCTATATCCATATCCAAATCAAAATAGAACCCACCGTAATGATAAATAGCTAAATATCTGAAAAAATCTATCTTTTGTATAGTATACTCAAAATTACAATATAGATCGTAATACTTTGGATATTCTTTTTTTATAAATACATCTATATCATTATCTGTAAAAAACATATATTCAAAATCAGGATTATTTGACTTCAGTTTTTCAACTAAAATTCTAGCTTCTTTTTTCAGTTCTTCGGTCTTCCATGTTTGTATTATTCGTTTTGGAATTTTGGATACAGATGTTTCCATTATATCCAATAATAATCAATATATATTAATATTGCTTTATTGTGAAATATTAGTATAAAATTATCCAGAACACATAGTGCATTCAGGTTCAATGGTAAACTGTTGGACTTGGTGTTTTGGTTTTCGTCGCAAATAGTAAATGCCTGTTTTCAGCCCGCGTTTCCAAGCATGAAAATGCATTGCTGTCAACTGATTATAATCTGGATCCTCCAACCAAAGATTCATGCTCTGACTTTGACAAATAAATGCACCTCGATCAGCAGCCATATCAATAATATCGCGCATTTGCATTTCCCAGACAATCTTGTATTTTTCTTTAAAAGCATCACTGAGACCTTCAATGTGTTGGACGCTACCACGATTTCGTATAATGTTATTCTTTAGTTCTTCATTCCATAATCCCATATCAATAAGTTCGCGCATCAGATATTTATTGATTACCGTGAATTCACCTGCGTTCGTTCTGCGCGAATAAATATTGCTCGTCATAGGCTCGAACGCTTCGTTATTCCCCAAAATTTGGCTTGTGCTTGCTGTTGGCATCGGAGCTATAAGTAGCGAGTTTCGCATCCCATAATTCATAACCGATTCTCTTAACACATTCCAATCGTAACGATCTGATGGAATAACTCCCCACAGATCAAATTGAAGTTCTCCACGACTAGCAGGACTATCAGTAAATGTTGAGTAAGATCCTAGATGATCTTCGCGCAAATTCAGCGTCTCGTGATAAATCGGTCTATACTCATCTATCAATTGTTTCATGATTTTTGAGATACTTTTACCATTTAAATTTATGATAGTATCACAACATTTATCATCGTAATCACTAAATGTAATATAGTCATTATCGAGAGCCTGACGTATCGTCTTCATCGCTGATACACGTTTCAATGCCAATTCATTCGACATTTCCACAGCAGCGTGATAAATCGTTTCAAAAATCAGTTTATTTACACGTTTTGCTTCGTCACTAGTAAAGGCAAGATCCATTTTGAAAAAGGCATCAGCCAATCCTTGGATTCCGATTCCAATAGGACGATGAAGCATATTAGATTTCTTAGTTTTTTGTGTAGGATAGTAATTAATATCAATAACACGATTGAGATTTTCAGTGACTATTTTTACAACTTTGTGAAGCGCATCGTAATCATATGTTTTATCTTCCTTCACAAACTGTGATACTGCAATACTAGCCAAATTACAGACAGCACTTTCGTCAGGCGATGTAAACTCTACAATTTCGGTGCAAAGATTACTGGATTTAATAATACCCAGATTTTGTTGGTTTGATTTACGATTACATGCATCTTTATACAACATATACGGTGTTCCTGTTTCCATCTGACCGTCCAAGATTTGGAACCATAGATCACGAGCTTTCATTTTTTTAGTCCATTTTTTCTGAGCTACATATGATTTAAAAAGTGCCTCATATTTATCGCCATAGACATCCGAAAGTCCTTTGGCTACATTAGGACAAAAAAGATACCAATCATCGTCTTCTTGAACACACTTCATAAAATAGTCGGAAATCCACAGTCCATAGAACAAGTCACGTGCCTTCAATTCTTCATCTCCGTGGTTCTTACGCAATTCAAGAAAGTCTTCGATGTCACCGTGATGTGGTTCAATATAAATGGCGAATGAACCTTGACGCTTTCCACCACCTTGGTCGACATAGCGAGCAGTGGAGTTGAAAACGCGTAACATAGGAACAATACCATTACTACTACCATTTGTTCCCTTAATATGTGACCCTTGACATCGAATTTTATTGATATCCAAACCAATACCGCCAGCCCATTTTGAAATCATAGCACAGTCTTTGAGTGTATTGTAAATACCTTCAATACTGTCATCCTCCATAGTAAGCAAAAAACATGAACTGAGTTGAGGGCGCAAAGTTCCAGCATTGAAGAGGGTTGGAGTTGCGTGGGTAAAAACCAATCTAGACATATGGTGATATGTTTCCAATGCCTTGATGATATCATTAAAATGGATACCGATCGCTACCCGCATCCACATATGTTGCGGTCGTTCTTGTATAACACCACCAACACGCATCAAATATGCGCGTTCAAGTGTTTTGAATCCAAAATAATCAATGTAGTAGTCACGATTATAATCAATACTCTTTTCAATAAGATCTTTATTTTTTTGGATACATTCCCATACAGGTGGAGCTAAGAGCTGGTTATTAAAGAGGATTTCTGCAACTGAAAAAAAAGAAGCTTCTGTATTTTTTTGGAGATTTGAAATACTAATACGCGATGCAAGTATCCCGTAATCATAATGAGTAGTATTCATAGAAGCACACTGTTCCGATGCTAATTCATCCAATTTATATGTAGGAATACCATCATAGAGCTGATCGATGACTTTTAATGAAAGAGATGAATAGTTGATGGCATTTAGATTTGCCTCTTTTCCTAACGTTTTGAGACGTCTCAATATTTTATCAAATGAAATCTCTTGTTTTTCTCCGTTTCGTTTAATAACATACATTTCATTTGAATCATTGGCATTGGCATTGGCACTGGTACTCGCAGTCGCAGTCATAGCTATTAAAATGACTAAATGAAATGTATTTATATAGATTTAACATCCATAACAATCGGATGCAAAAATACAACTATCGGGTGTATTTGTAGGATTGATGCAACCCACTACCCCATTTCCTAAAACTCCACATCCTTTACGACACCGCGCAGTATATAACCACGAAGGATAATAATCGTATATATAAGGAGTAAGTGTAGGACGCCAACCACCCCAGTAGTAATGGTCTCGGACATCATATAACCGCGTCCTAGGTCCTCTTACCCAACCACGGAATCGTTTTCTATGTCTTCTTGGTAAACGTTTTCTCTCTCTTCCACGAAATCCCTCAACTACATCCATGGTTAACGATAAAATTAGAATCAAAAATATTATACTAAACAACAAAACTTGCATCTATTTTACTTTATAATCAACAAAGATTATAATAATTAACCCGTATTCCTTTATTAAAACCAGGCATCTCTGCCTCTGTGGGTAGGGTTACTTTACGATAATCATAAACATCTCCACACATCTCGGCTCTGCTACATGTTCCATTATTGGGTTTGCGCCACTGACGAAGATTGTTAATATGAACTGAACGTGCATTAAATATAGGATAATTTACATACTGATCGGATGACTCTAAATCAGATACACTAGGGATTGGTTTATGTAATGGATACCAATCGGTTAATAATAGTTTAGATGGATATACTCCATAGCTACTTCCAGTTTGAGTAGTAAATGCTTCTTTAATAGAATACATAGAAAGAGCGAAAATGGCTATTATAATAAATGTGATTTCTAGATATCGTGTTGTCATATTCATTATAATAGAGAGAGAAAAAGAGTTTCGATGTATTTTATTTATTGATTATACAGTCCAAAGAGTTGGCTCTTATTATTATAAATTGGACGATGAATATTGAAATTGTAATTCCTTGGATTAGAACGTTTCGTAAAAACATTTTTGGGTTTAAATATAGGGTTATACGGAAAGTTATTTATCTCACACCATTTCATTGATTTTTCTATATTATTTTTTCGTAATTTCTCAATTTTATCGACCCGTTTTTCTTGAATCATCATCAAAGTCGTATGAATTGTTGACAATTGTTTTTTTCCGAAAATGACATTTAGTTCCTCAATTTCTTTACTAAAGAGCAACGGAATATCTATATTTAAAATGGATTCAATCATTGTATTATTATTTTCAAAATCCACTAAATTTTTTAAAAAAACTGAAATCAGCATTTCCGTATTTTTATACAGAAAGCCTTTGCACACTATATATTTTTCAGAATTAGCAAAACGACTTGTTTTGGGTTTACAAACGCTAACCGTTTCATAAAAGGAGTTCAGAATATAGAGTATCTCGATTGATGGTTTATAAAAAATATCGAAAATTTTGAGAACAAAAGTTCCTCCTTCCTTTTGTAATGTTAAGGCATACATTACTTGAGCGAATACCAATTTTAATGAATGCAACTCTTGTTTATCATAGTCTAATGAAAAATCAAACCCACCATCTCCAGTTATAAAATCCATTGAATTTTTATATAATTTAGAACAATGTAAATAATTATCTGGATCCAAAATATCTCCGTTATTTTTTATGCCGTGTTCAATATGGATTGATGTAATAAAACGAAATTTTTCCAATAATTTTTTCCACTTGGGTATATTTTTATTACTTGATTGAAGTGTCATTCCATAATAATTATCATTTGCATAATATCCCCTTCTCAAATAGATCATAGCTTCTATAAAACCACCTGGACCCTCTGCTAAATGAAAAGATTGAAGCGGTTTATCTTTATAAACATCTAGTAAATCAAAAAAATTAATAATTTCGATAAGTTTATAAAATGACCTAGAAATAGCATTATAGTTTGCAATTGATTGTTGATTATAACCATTTTGGAAAGGTGGAGTATGTATAAACTCATATGGATTTATGATTTTTTTATATATATCCCATTCATGAACGTTATAATCGATGCATTTTTTTGCCTTTGATATAAAATGCAATAGTGAATGAGATACATAGACCTGTATAGCTTCACTTGTGTTTAGTTTCAAACTAAAATTATTCAGCGAAAGTTTATTTTTAATTATTTCAAACGTATAAATAATCATTAAAGTATTATAAAGTATACTATAATGATTGTTTAGATTCATTTATTATTATTGTTGATACAGACTATTCCTTTTTAATGACTAACTTCTTTCGTGTTTTTTTAGGTTTTCGTATTTTTAGCGTGTCCGCTTTATTTAATTCGGCTTCAACAATACTCTCATCACTTTTTTCTAATTTTACCTTCTCAGCATCCAATGTTCTTACCTTTTTAAACGCAAAATATGTATTGTAAAAGGAAATGGTTCGTTCATCTGGTGTCAATTTATATTTTGAGTCATACAATTGTTTAAAGTTTCCTATACCAGACGGTAATCCGTGTTCTTTAGCTTCGCTTTGTGTAAGAGGTTTAAATCCGTAGTTTTCCATAACTCGCACTAAATAATCCACATTTACCAGATATTCACGGAAATATTTGTTGATAGTTTCTTGATATACATTTATAGCGTAACCTAGTGATGTTTCATCTCCGATAAAGACAGACGAATCATATTCTTTAATAATATCCCATACCTTAACATCTCCTTTTTCAGTAATAGTCATATGATCTCCGCGTTTTTTATCTTTCAATGCATCAAAAATCTTACTTCCATCATAACACGTTCCTATAAAATAGCCACCTAGTTTCACACACTCTGTAACATTTCGCATAAATCCTTGAAGAATATCATTATTCTCGAAAAAGTAATGAAGGGCAAATTGACACGATGCAATATCAAATCCATCACTAGCTTTACCATACTGACGAACAACAGCAGACCCTAATTTATCATTTTTAGGAATTTCACCAAATATCGATTGTGTTATTTCTTTTCCCTTCTCGGTAAACATGGCTATTCCAGAGCGGACGTTAAGAGCACTATTGCCATTTACAAACAAACAATAGGGGACACGACGATTATCGCGCCGCGCCTTTAAATAACGCGCACAAGCGCCATCGTGTTTATTTTCGATATTATCCCGCGAAAGATCTATTCCAAAAACAAACCCTAGATGAGCGTTCGTCCATTTCGATAAATCACCTGCTTTTCCTACTGAAAAATCTATCAGCGTATTCCCGCGTTTAGATACAGCTTCAATTAATCGTTTTTTAACACCGATATTGTGAAAATGCCGTAAATTATGTGTGAAATTTCGTGCCATTTTACGATTATAATAAACTTCATCATTGACATCTTCTGGAATATCTTGACCCGTTGATAACATTTTTGATGTAACTGGTGCATGAATACTATGCCAGTTACCATTTGCAACGTGATAAGCATTTCCATAATTTTTTTGTCCTGCCTTTAATTCAGCAGTTTTATCGTAGCGGACACGTAAAGGCTTCCATCGGTATTCTTTCTCTTCATCAATATCATAACTGAATTCTACTATGGTATTATCTTCCATAACATCGCCATTTTCACATAACATACTATAGGCTCCAGTTGCATCTTTTTGTAATAGCTGATGACATATATGTGCCTTGTTGTCATATGGATTTGTTGGATAGAAAGCAACAGGCTTGTATCCTTCGTTATTATCAATACCCTCTGGTTGAGGAAATACATCATTATTGACATCTTGACAAGGATTTAAGAATCCGTGTTTTGCTGGGTCAAAACCACATCGTAACGTGAGAATTTTATATTGGAGTATTTGATCTTGGGTTCGTGCATCTGTTCCATTTTTAAAGATATTACCAATAGTCTCAGCCCCAGATGCATTTTTTTTAACGCTTACCAAAAAGTCAATAGTATTGTATTTCGCAGGTTTCCACTTGAACGAATGTATCCACGTAGTTTTAATCGGTTTACTCGTATCACCCACTTTATTTCCACCCACACCAAAAGTAGCTGGTGTAAAAATTAATCCGTCCGTTTCGTATGGAAAAAGTCCATCTTCTTCTTTTTGAAGCAATGTATTACAACCTGCAAATATAGAGATATCTTTTGTCCCCAAGTAGAATTTTTTTGCAACTATCTTCATCGAAACAGATTTTTTTGATATCAACTCCATAGATTTTGTAATTTCTTTCACAGCATTATTAAGAAGTGGAAGACGAAACTTACTTGGCTCATCTGTTGGATTAATAGGAACAAAACTCTTTTCTCTGACCGATTCACCACCAATGTAATAGATATCAAATGCCGCATAAGTATCAAAATACCCTCCATTCTTATCATGAAGAATATGTTCGCCATCTAGAATGGTGTTGAAGAGACTTTTATCTTTAATAACAATACCTGTAAACTCAATACTCATAGTTGTGGGTATAAAATACACTTTGCCTTCTTTTGTGATAAACATTAATTTACGGATTCCATCTGCCTTCTCTGTCACTGTATAGTCGTTTCTAATATTAGGAACATCAGAGTCTTCACTTAAGGGCTGGATGTTCTTCAATTCCAGTGTTAGAGGTTGTGGACCACAAAAATCACGGGGAATTAGAGTATCCTTTACTTTTTCTTCACCATGAAGGAGTGTATGATACTCCCTAATAACTGATTTTACTTCATTAAGACCTACAGGATAACTTGTATTCTGTAATCCAGCTAATGCAATTTTTATTGCACTTTTGAGTTGCTTTTCTACATCCAACACACCAGCATCTCCCCACACTCTATCAGTCATGAGTTCAATTTCAATCTCGTAATGTTCTATATTCTGAAATACACCCGAATCTTGGATATTATACTGTTTATTGTTTATACTTGATTTAACGACACTCATATCAAAACGGACGGGATATTTGCTATTTGTAAAACTAACACGATTAATAAACCTAAAGTTTTTTTTTACATTAGCCCACTCACTCATTAATTGTTTAATCGCAGGCATTTTTGGTGTCATTAATGCCTCTTTTTGATAAGAAATTCGAAACTGAAAATCATCATTATTTATAGGATACACTGGTTCATCATCTATCTTTGCATAACTTTTCATCATATAACTGACGGTAGAATCCTTCTCATCAATAGTGTTGGTATTACAATACTTTTGGATAGCTGAAATTCCCGTAACTTGGGTTCTTATATTAGACATTTTTGTTCTACCTGTTTTAACATCTGTAAACTCAGTTTGTATCTTAAGTTGATATTCCCCCTGATCGTTTGGAGAAACAAAATTAAGAGATTTTAACTTACGTATAACGTTATCAAAATCAATTTTAGTTAAACGTGTCTTTGATGTCGTGTGAAAACGCACTTCTAATTCATTCTCATTTTTTGCTCCAGGTCTCTCTAAAAGATCTTTCAGTATATCACTAAGGGCAAAATCCTTTTTATCCATTTTGGTACTTGCCATTACCAATTATATATATACTATCTATCGATATATTTTTAATCAATTTTGCTATTAATTTCTTCATATAAAACTTGCTTGGTTTTCTTTTTATCTAGAAAAATACCTAAAGTTTCAGCCATTGTTTTCAAATCACTCAATTTATAACTAGATACCGATTTTAGTTGTGTTCGTGTATCTTCCATAAAGAGTTTGCCTTCTAGCCTATTTTTGTGGATATAGTCTTTAGCTAAATCATGCTCTATAGTATATGAATTGTGTTTACTTCGTGTTCGTTGAATAATATCAAATTTATTATTATCATCATTCCCTTCAAAAATATAATATTTGTTATTCCATATGTAAACAACATTCAGTTTGTTAAATAATACCAATGCTTTAAATGTTGTTAACGAAATATCTTGATCGTATAAAAGCGATGCTTCTATATCGTGAAAACGAAGTTTGTGTTCTTTCAAAAAACTTTTACTCTTTTTAATCTTTTCAATAAATGCCATACCAAAATCATTTTTTAATTTAAATCCGTGTTGTTCTTTCATCTCTGGTGTATAATCACTATTTACTAATGAGTAGAAACTCCAAAATAATGTATTGAATGACTGTGGTGACGACTGTGATGACAATTGCATTGCCGATTGCATTGCCGATTGCATTGCAGATTGCGATGATTGTACCGATTGCATCGATGTGTGCGTTTTTACACGCGATTCACCCAGTTTAGATGTTGAATGTCTAAACTCTTCAAAAAAATTCTTAGTAATAGAATATTTTTGAAGATTACGAAGATTCATGAGCGCTTACTGTATTATCAGTGCTATCTTTAATAACCTTTTTCTTTTCATTAAAGAACGCTTGAGTAAGCTCATTTTTTACATTCTCGACTTCAAGTAATGTTTCCTCTTGATCGCTAACATAGTCAATATATTTATTTAAATGACTTAATTGTTCCTCATTTAGAGATGACAAATTAAAAAAAATCCCATTATTATTTTCACTAACATAAATACCGTGTTTAACAAGTATTTTAAGAACATCTACTTGTTGTTTTTTATTTAATTGCTCTATCTTTGTTTTTAGTGTAACTAATTCTATCATATTTTCTATTAACTAACTGTTAATATTTAAATGATTTATTCATTACGTTGTTTAACTAATTCGCCAATGACTGAAATAAAAGGATCATTGAGTTCAAAACGTTGTCCTATAACTCTTACTACAATACTATCTCCTTCCTGTATACTTTGAAAATAATCATTCATATGGTAATGGTCCCGCGATATAAAGATAACCAGAGGTTCTGGTTCTACATCTTTTATAACTGCTCTTATTCCTGCCTTTGTGACATTCTTGGCTTGAGCTTCTATAAGCATTCCTTCAACAGGATGCGCAAAAAGGCCTTCAAGAACCACCTCAAATTGAACGGAATCACCATTGCGAATACGTCCAGATGAAAATGTAATTATTTGAATACTACCAGGTTTACAAAATCCGTCTTTACTGCACTTCCCCTCTAGTTTAAGCTTCACCTTTTTCTCAAGGATTTCCTTGAGATTTCTACCAACTTCAGTTATCAATAAAACACACTGTTCTGTAATAACACCCTTTGTGTATATATCAGCAAGAGACATCGTTGATATATATATATATATAGAAGAGTAATATTATATCAATTTTTTAAATGGTCTATAATCTTTTGGGAATATTCTGGAGAAACAAACCAAACCTTCCCTTTTACTCTATGTAAATTATAACATCGTAGCACAAGTTCTGTGTAGCAACACAATTCGACATTCCCTATATCTTTCACAACATCGTCACTAAATACCGACGTGGGACAGTTTACATCATCGCGTTTCACGCTTTCTAAGATACTATTCAATGTTTTAATAGTCTCTTTTTTACTCGCTTGGTCGCATCTAGCACCACTCTGACGTTTTTGATCTCTCACTTTTGTTTTAAAAATAAGCTCATTTGTTCCCTTAAATGGAATTATAAACCCATAGACTTCATTCAGATTAATAATCAATTCACGAATTCTTTTTACGTAAAGAGGCATAAAATCATCATTATCTGTTTTTTCTCCCTTATTCCAAACATTTTTGTTTAGCACATACAAAACAAAATTATCCCCCTCTTGAAGATAAACCCCCCTTCTCTCTCCTTTTTCAAAGAGAGAAGCATCAATAATTTTATTTAGCTTATATTCAAAACCTTCCAATTTTCGCCTATCTTTACTATAAAGATAATCTAAAACCGCCAATTTTTCTGGAGTAGGCGCTAATTCCCAAATATGTGCCACAATGAATTCCTCGGTTTTACTGCGCTTCATTCCTGCATTTTCTAAACGCACTATGGCTTTTGCTACATTTTTATACCAGTTTTTTTCACTTTTCTTAGGAGTTACATCTATAACAAAAGCACTGGCGTAAAGCTTCTCCATCTCGTTGATGATATGTGTAGTGGAACTAGTAGCTACATTATCTGCATCATCATCAAAAACCCCAAATCCACTATTGCTTATATCTACAGAAATAGTATCCTGTTTGTAATCAATCGGTCTAGAGCGTGCAAAGAGAGAACTGTGGGGATTATCTAACTCTAATGGTTGATATAAATAATACTCGCCAATATTGATAAGATGACCTGCTCTCTTATAACGATCCTCAATAATTTCGGTTTTATCTTCTACTAATTGATTGAGGGCAACATCGATTTGGGCCATCGAATAAGGTCTATCATATTGGAGATGTCTTACAATATTCTCCTTTTTATAAAAGTAATGCTCCTTGAATAAGTCTTTTATTTTAGCTACCAGTGACATATTCACATCAACAAAATAGGTATCTTTTGTAATATCAGCTGAAGTAATAGTGGCATATGGTTTACAGGTATAGGAACATTTTTCCATATAATCACATTGTTGAGTATAGGGTTTATCACCAATGGTATACATAATGCTCTCTCCATTTGCTAAAAGCAATTTGTGTTTTTGTTTCATAGTTTCTTGACTCGAATTTTGCTGTGCTTTATTTAATAAACAATCAATTGAACCCTCTTTTAATGCACGTGTCACTTGTCCTATAAGAACAGCTTTCAGTTCTGCAATACGGTAGACATACATATCGGCAGCCTCATGATCGTTTTTCAATAATGTAGTATACAAAAAAATCATCACGTTTCTCTTTTTAAAAGGCAAAAGTTTATGACTACAATTTCTCACAGCACGCCCGATTGTTTGTTCGATTCGATTCGTATTATACCATGGTTCTAAAATATGAACTTGACGGATATTGGCAAAATCGAGACCTTCAGAACCTGCTCGTGAAATAATGATAATTTTTATAAGAGAACCGTCTACATTTTCTTTGCTCGATGCTATTTTTACCGCTAATTTATTATTGGGCGATAAATCGTCATTGCCCGTAATCATTGTATACACTATATTTTTTTTCTGCTTTGGTCGCGTTTTAAGAAGATTGGGGGCACCATAACGTTGACATCCCATTTCCTCGAGGGCAAGCGCTAGGGGAATAACTCCACCATCCAAAAATTGCGAATAAACCAGACAAATTCCATCACTCTCAGTTATCGCCTTTGTTATATTTTTCAATTTGATACTGTATTTTCCCAAGTGTTTTTGCGAAAATATATTTCCATATTTCTCTTTTATAGAACTTTTATATTCATATTCCGCTTTATTTTTTGTAAAGGTCATTATTCTTTCAAGACCTTCTATACCGACCATTCCTGATACACCTATTTCGCGCATTTCTGTTATGTCTTCACAAGGATATGTCATATTCAACGCTTCTAATGGTTTTTGAAGCATGGTATATCCAAAGCGTTCCATCATTTCTGGTTTTAACTTTGATGTATCCTGTTTCTCTCTCATGTTATCAATAATAAACTCATAGACTTGGTTTTGATATGGACCCAATTCAAGACAATACAAATCAAGGTATTCCATAGTCTGAATAATATCTCCCCCTAGAAGTGTTTTTGACGGATAACGGTTAACTTTCAATGATTGTGGCGACTTGAAATCGTGTGGAAAGATGCGATAAGGAAATGTATATGGATTATCGCCTTTTACAAAAGATACATAGCCAGTGGCTTTTCGCATCAATAGTGCTTTTCCTTCTTCTTCTCCAGAAGGACTAATCTTAAAACGCCCATCTTTATCAAACACCTCATTGGGATCTATTGTCGAACGCCCGTCGTTTTTATTCATCAAATTTATCAACCAAACTATTTCACGCGGATTATTATACATAGGTGTAGCTGATAGAAGCACCAACGACATCGAAGAAACATACTTTGTAAGTGTATCCAATTGTGAAGCTACACGCTTTTCCTTCTTACTGTTACTTGAACGTATATTATGGACTTCGTCTATTATAATAAGACGTCCTTCGAAGGTTTCACGGAGCCGTCGTTTTTTCAGTTCTTCACGTTGAGCTTCGTTCAGTGTTTCAGGCGTATTTGAACGTTTGGCAATAAAATTAGCGAATTCACCATATCCCATAAAAACATAATAATTATTTATAATCCGATCAACTTGTTTTATAATACGTTCGCGGGAGAGACCCTTTAGATTAACAGGATTAATTTCAGAGAGAAACTTGGCTCCACTACAACCATGAATACTCCAAACCCCTCCTATCTTTTTCATCTTCCGCTCGTCAAATAACTGTTCTCTAAAATTAATTTGAACGTTAGGCGAAGCAACAATGATGATTTTTTTCGTAATTCCCATCTGTTTCATATAACTCCGCATTTCTTCACTTATCCCTATTGCAGAACACGTCTTACCTGTTCCTAAACCGTGATATAAAAGCAACGAATTATACGGCGTATGTATAGAAACAAAATTTTTTACAAAATTTTGATGTGGACTTAATTCAAAGGAAGTAGAACATAATCTGTCCGATTCCTCCTCTGCATTTGTTTGTTTGAATACTATAGCCTGTTCGTTGAATTCCTTTCGTTTTGCTATTTTAATATTAAAAGATGGGTCATTAATATCTGGATATAAATTATCCATATATAGAATATAGTGAGTTTTTATTTAATAAAGAATCTACCTTTTCAACAATTTTAATTCGCTCTAAATGATATGGACGAATGATTTTTATCAATTCATTGTAAGAGACCCATTTGGCATCACTAATTTCACTTTTCTGAAAATGAATTTCTTTATGAAAAGCCGAAATATCAAATTTTGCTAAAAAATAAGAGTCTTTATATGCTTGATAATTTGAACCAATAATAATCTCCTCAAAAGGACAAACATTATCAATAAGAGAAATTTTCTCCTTTTTAAATCCAGTTTCTTCACTCCATTCTCTCAATGCACATATTTTAGATTCTTCTTTAAAATTCTTTCGTCCTTTGGGAAATCCCCATTCTGGAGTATCCCATGTTGAAGTGCATTCTTTTATCAATGACTCTGTATTGTAATATGAACCATTTATAGTGACCCCCTTTTTCAATATGTTGAATTTTTCATTTGCAAATGTTTTTTCTTTTTGAAAATATTGGTTTTTTGGAGAACCCCATAGTTCTCTCCAAATCTCTAAAAAGGGCAATGTGAGTATATTTTCCTTCTCTTTATTTGTCATTTCATAAATAATATCCATAATTTGACTTTTATTATTGATAAAATACTTGCCACGCATAAAATCAATATATCCAAATGTATGTTTCCGACATAGTGTTAAATATTCGGTCTCATTCTTGTCATTTTTTCTAAATGTGATAATTCCATAACTTACAATTGGTTTTCGACAATTATGAAAGCTATGTCCTGTTTTATCACAATTATTGCAATAAATTTGCATATCTATTAAGTTAGTCAAGAGAAAGTTTTATATCCTTTGATAGAAATGAACGATAGCGCTATATGGGGTCCTCAGTTTTGGTATGTATTACATAGAATAGCATTTAATTATCCACTGTATCCCAATAAAGTAACCAAAAAAAAATACTACGATACCATCATGAATATTCCATTATTTATACCAAACCCTAAAATGGGAAATGCCTTTAGCGAATTATTAGACCTTTATCCTGTTTCTCCTTACTTAGATTCACGTGACTCTTTTATTAAATGGACGCACTATATACATAACCGTGTAAATGAAAAACTAGGAAAGCCTTCTCTATCTTATATTGACTTCATTACGAAGTATACAGATAATAATGAATCTACTAACAAAAGAGCTAGATTGGTAGATCTATTAAAAATACAAGGAAATAATAAAAATGCAATTATTGTGACCTTATTGGTATTTTTAATAATAGGTATATATAAACTAGTATGAAAGTTGAATTAGTTATTTTAGGAACCACCGCATTTTTTATAGCGAATGCTTACCATGATGGTAAGTATATGGCACTTCTTAAATCCTGGAAAAAATATTACCAAATGGCATTTTATGGATTTCTAGGATTATCGCTTTATCTTTTTTTGAAGCGACACCCCAGTGAGTCACATAGTCTTATTAAACATGCAAATGGAATCATCAAATATATGCCTATTGACAAAGACACTACAGACATGTTAACTCCTATATTCGACTTTACTACTAATTCTTTAGGGTCCTCACGTAGTGAAACGCGACTCGTGAATTCAGGGCTCACTAACACCAATACATTACAGCCTACGACCACAAATAAATCTACTAAACGATCAGTGAGTGAAACAAAAAAAAAGTATGTGGCATCGCTACAAAATTGGCGTTGCCAAGATTGTAGAGAACAATTAACAGCGTGGTTTGAAGTGCATCATAAATTACCTCTAGAGCATGGAGGATCGAACCATATTGATAATTTAGTAGCACTCTGTCGCAATTGTCACGGCGCTCATACCGCTCTTGATAATTTATAGTTAATACTATAGTTAATACTATAGTTAATACTATAGTTTATACTATAGTTAATACTATAGTTATTTTATAGTTATAATATAACTATAGTCATGATTACATTGAAAGATATGCGCGACTTTCTAAACAACAATAAGGTTTCTTTTATACTTTTAGTTCTCTACATTGTTATCTGGAGTTTATTATTCAAATATCTTTCTAGCGCTGGAACACCATTAGGAAATGCACTTAGTGTCACACTTATAACATTAGGACTGGCTGTAAATTTTATACTAGTTATGATGATAATTAAGAATAATCTTTTATTCACACCATCGAAACCACTGTCTCAAAATCTGTTGATTATAGCGAAGATAGTAGGAACGATTCTTTTAATTATAGGAGTTTTTTTCGCATTAAATATCTTACTTTTTCATTTTTTAAAAACGCCCCCAGAATCTACCACATTTTTTAAAATAACAAACATTCTTATTTTTTCAACAACCTTACTTTTAGTTCTTTACCAAGTAAAAGATTATCGTTTCGAGAATAAATATTTTCAACTCTTGAAAAACAGTATTCTCTATATTCCGTGTTTAATGTATAATTTCATTGATTGGGTAAAATACCAATATAGTATTACTACATCTACGTCATTGATTATTTTGGGTGTTGATATAGCACTAATAATTATGAAATTTATGATATGGCCTAAAATTTCAGCGTTTATTAAACATCATCAAACACAAGGTATGGTTTTATTGGATAAACCTATTTTTTTAAACACAAAAACCAATTTAGGAACCTACGAAAATATGAAAGTAGTTAAAGAAAATAAAAATTTCACTTATCGATACGGTCTATCGTTTTGGATTTATATTAACCCACAGCCCCCAAATACTAGTCCCGCATATAGCGAATATTCTGTTCTTTTTGATTATGGAGGAAAGCCCACTCTCTTATACAAAGCAGATGAGAATAAACTAAAAATACAAATGAAAATGAATAAAAACGATACAAAAAATATTTATTTAGGTTCGGATTTGAAATTACAAAAATGGAATCACTTTGTAATAAATTACGATGGAGGCACTCTCGATATTTTGTTGAATGACATATTATTATCGTCAACCAGTTCTATTGCTCCTTATATGACACTAGATACTGTTTCGGTGGGACAAAATAATGGAATCCATGGTGGAATCCGCGATGTAATTTATTTTAGGAACCCCGTTGTATAATAAAATCTATAGACATAGTATATAGAAAATGAGTTTACTCACCATTTTATTTATTATCATCGCTTTAGTGGTGTTTTATTATATTTATAAGGGTTTAACGACAACTGGTGCTATTACGTCGCTTACAGATGCCAAAATATCACAGACCATTGATCCATCAAAATTAGTCAACGATAGTGGAACGAATAACTACACCTATTCTATTTGGATGTATGTTGATAACTGGAATTACCGCTACGGAGAACCTAAAGTGGTATTTGGACGCACTGATAGTTCGTTCCAAGGAGAATCTAATCCATCACCTTCGGTAGTTTTAGGCGCTATGCAGAACGATTTGACGATTTCTATTACGACCTACCCTACCAGTTCGGGAGGTTCGCCATTGGTTCACAACTGTGTAGTGAAGAATGTGCCTCTCCAAAAATGGACGTGTCTCTTAATCAGCTTATACGGACGATCGCTCGATGTGTATCTTGATGGAAAGCTTGTCCGCACGTGTGTCTTACCAGGTGTAGCCAAAGTAAATAAGAATGCACCCATCTCAATTACACCCAATGGAGGATTCGATGGATTCACCGCAAAATTTATGTATTTTGACGGACCCACTAATCCAGAAGAGGCTTGGAATATTTATAAAAAGGGATTTGCGAGTGGTGGATTAGGTTCTCTCTTCGATAAATACAAAATTAAGGTCGCCTTCATGGAAGACAATGTGGAACAAGGAAGTCTCGAAATATAATTTTATAGAGATATATATAATGAGTACTTTAGGAAGTATATCCTCTGGTAATTTTACCCCAGTAACACCCAAAAAATCTGCACTACAAGGAACCAAGGAGTTTTTAGAGTCTAATAGTATTGTTGCTAAAGTGGCCTTTCTACTTTTGGTATTAATCGTCTTTATCTTACTTATGCGTCTAGGCATTCAGATCATATCCTATTTCATGGCACCCTCTTCCAATCCTACATTGATTAGTGGAATGATTGATGCTACCCAAACCCAGGTTATTCCTCAAAATCCGTCTATTCCACACGCAGTTCCAGTCTTGCGTTCGGTGAATCAAGAAGATGGTATCGAGTTCACTTGGTCTGTCTGGATGTTTATCAAGAATTTAAATCCCGAAAATCGTTACAAACACGTCTTCCATAAAGGAAATGACAGGATCGATGCTACTATGGGTCTTAACTTCCCCAATAACGCCCCAGGTCTCTATATCACACCACATACCAATAATTTAGTAGTCATGATGAACACATTTAATAAGATTAAGGAGGAAATAGTGGTCGAAGATATTCCATTGAATAAATGGATCAATGTCATCATTCGTGTCGAAAATAACAAATTAGATGTTTACATCAATGGTGTTATTGTAAAACGGCATATATTAGAAAGCGTTCCAAAACAAAACTATGGTGATGTGTATGCCTCACTTAACGGTGGATACAATGGTTACACTTCCAGTTTACGTTATTGGAATCACGCATTGAGTATCCGTGACATTCAGAAAGTGGTAGACCAAGGACCCAATCTTTCAATGAGCGAGGCAGTGATGACTGAATCGAAACCCCGTTATTTCTCTCTCCGTTGGTTTTTCCAAAATCCTCAAATGGATTATGGTGGATTATAATAAAATACATACAAGGATCTTTTTATTTATTTATTTATTTTAGTTGTCTAATATAATTAATTATGGCAAATGTTCCTATGTTTCCTAATGCATGTAATCCAGATATTGTTCCTGGCACGGTGGTTTACCGCCCTTGGTCGCGGGATATAGGACGAACATGTCAGTTAACAACAACCGTTACCTCCACCGATCTCGACTGGCGACGAAAAGCTGAAATTCTCAAATACAAACAACGTGGGAATTCACAGACACAAGCTCAGCGTTATAAACGAGTAGTGACCAATACTTTAACACGGCGTAGCGAAACATATGCCGCTCAGAATTTGAACCGAACTCCTAAATACACCAATCCAAATACCAAAAAATTACCTGTTGTAAACAATGCATTAATACTGCAAAATTGTGTTCCCAGAATTACCTACACTTATGGTGCCGATGTTCCAGGTCCAGCAATGGCGTTAACACCTGTTCCAAACGTCCCATTAACCCGATACAATCCAGAGCAACGAACCTATCGCGGAGGTGCCGAGAAATGGCCGCAATGGGGATGGTATCGGGGTGCCAATGGATTCCCTGTAGGCAAAAAGGGAGGTCGGTAAGTTGAAAGACAAGAAATGATATAAAATAAATTTTTGTATCATTATTTACAAACGAATAAAGATGAATACCACACGAATGGATCGATTACAAAATACCCTCAAAATCGTGAATCAATTGAAAAATTTCAAAGGGAAACACAATGAGATCGTGAATTTATATGATGAAAACAGATGTCATTTTGTTAGTGAACTCAAAAATATTCTAAAAGAGTATGTCAATCAGGATGATGAGGCTTTAGTGGATTACAAAGGAACCCTTTATTTTGAAGAAATCGACCGAAACATCGAGTATCTGTTGCCGAAAAAGAAGAATAATGAACCTCTTTTTGTTATTCGACGTAAAATTTAAAAATTGATTCTCGTTAATCCCTAAATTGTCAGGTATCAAAAAGCGACCATGTCTAAAAAAGACGATTCTTGTTTGTCAGCACCTCAAATATGTTGTCTGATAATTACATTCACTATAGTAGGAGTGTGTGGTTATCTTATCTATCTAGAATCGAAACCACTCTGGCAAAATCATGATCTCAACAACTGCACTATACATAGTATCAAATATCCAAATGTCAACACCAGTGATTCAAACTTATGGCAAAAGTGTAGTTGTGGAAATGATTGTAAATCAATAGCACCCTGTATAAAAATGTACGTCCATTTTGATAATAGTAATAGCGAACGCGAGAACGTATTTCTCTATGAAAAAGACAGTCAAAAACACAATAAATGTACTTTTTGGAAGCCTAAATGTAAGCCTGTGACTGAAAAAAATATGGTTTATTATCTCAATGAAGCAAAAAAAACATATCAATCCTATATCAATAAAACAGTAGAATGTCATTACAATAATGAAAAAGATCTTGCATATATGACTTTAGATCCAGAATCCTATATTATCATGATTGTTATTTTAGGAATAATGGTTCTGATTACGTTGTGTTGTTGTATTGCAGTTCTTTGTCTATAAAGTCTAGAAATGAGTGATTGATGCAAAAAATTGAAATACTTTTTTATCTTTGAAGTATCAACATCTCAATACACAACAAAGCAAACCAAAACCAAAACCAAAGCTAAAACCCAAAACACCACTAATCCACGTGTTAAAAAGTCTTTCAAAGTTTACGGAATCAAAAAAGACTCTCACAATGCCGTCAACACAGAAAATGACTCTCGGACGCAAGGGTGCCAGGCGAACGGCCAACCCAACATACTCTCGGCAAACCACCCAATCATCACATCAGGTGATGGCTGTGCCAGAGTGGGCAAAGGGTTCGTTCACACTCTACATCTCCTACATGCGAACTTCCATTCCGGAAAAAATGATTTTCGCAGTCTTGCGAAACTACGGACTGGGAATGATGAACCGTGACTGTTCGATTGAACTCAAACAACACTCGGCAGGTGTGGATGAGTATCCGTTTCAGTCGGCAAAAATTCATTTCGACTATCTCTTCACCCATGGTGACAACGCAACGCGCAATCTTGCTGAGATGAAGAAACTGGTTCACGGTGATGAAAACGCATTCATCAAGATTGTCTACCAAGAAGAAACGAGAGAGCAACCAGAACGCTACTGGAAACTGAAGCTGTGGCGCGAAAAGCCATACAATCCTGAAATAAATAACACCGATGTGATGGTGATCGACCTTTCTAGCAAAGTGGCAACAAAGAATACCAATCTGCCTCAGTCGCCTCACTCGCCACCAGGACAAATGTGTGGAGATGATGTCGATGCCAAGTTGCGTCAGTTGGGTTGCGTTGTTTCATCACCCCAGATTGTTCCACCAGTTCAACATTTCACCGAAAAAGAGATGGATGAACTCGATGCGGAACTCGAAAAGGAAATGGAAGTCATTGTTCCACAAGCGTCGAGGATGGAACTCATTGATGCAGCCACCGAGTTTATCATGGAGTCACAAATTCGCGAAGAAGGTTACGAAAATCCCTCATCCTGGACGATTGATTTGAAGACTGGGAAATCGATCATTCACAAGGAAGTGACTCCTGAAGAAGGCGAATTGCTAGTTCCTGCTCACGAAATTCTCGACGCATCTGTATTTTGGTAAAATATTAAAATTCAAAA